>Ga0114980_10003370_pt1 | contig 10979 bp, 9 predicted proteins | sample S_140806_EF_Meta_FD_87018 | JGI IMG/M metagenome (GOLD analysis project Ga0114980, IMG submission 87018) | Freshwater microbial communities from Lake Simoncouche, Canada to study carbon cycling - S_140806_EF_MetaG | ecosystem: Environmental > Aquatic > Freshwater > Lake | place: Lake...
AATAAAAAAAAAATTATCAACAAAATAAATAGAAAATGATAAGTAGTTATTTTTGAGAATAAATAATTAAATAAATAAAACTTTTGTACATAATCAAACTTTATAAGCCCTACTCTTTCAAGATAAGTCGCTTCTGAGTTAAAAATTATCCATAAAAAAGGCAAAGAAAAAAATATAAATGACATAAATAATACTAATTTCTTTTTTAAAAAAGATAATGAAAGATTAAAATTTAAATTATAAATTTTAATTAAGAGTGAAAAAAAAAATAATAATGATAAAATAATAAAATTATAAAATACCGAACCAAAATTTAAAGCTAAAACAAATCCTAATATTATATAAAAAAAATAATTCTTATTTTTGTGATTATTAAAAAAATCTAAAATTATCAAAAATCCTAATAAGAAATAAACACTAGATACTAAAGGTCTCGGGAATCTATAGCTAAACAAATTTTCAATTACAAAAAAAGGAATAGAATAAAAGTGCTTAAAAAAATAATTTATATTTAAAAAAATAATCAGTAACAAAGTGACAAGAATAGATTGCGTGAAATTTAAATTAAATTTCTCTAAAATTTTTGTTAATAAATAAATAAAAATAAATGAAAAAAAAAATTCTAAAATTAAAAAAGAATAAAGACCAAATAATTTATAGAATAATGAATGTAAAATTATAGAATAAATTGGTATTGGTAATGAACTTTCGATGACAAAATTATTCAAATAATCTGGTTTTAAATTAAATTCTGAAAGATTTAATATGAAAGGAAAATACAAATAATCTTCAATAGAAAATAAAATTAAGTTATTAAAACTTTCCAAAGAGCTATAAAATAAAGTCGACCACCTCAAAATAAATATTGATAAAGTTAAAAAAAAAATAATCTTAACTTCTGCAAAAAAATTTTTATTAATAATCATTTTAAAATATTATTTATTTTTTTACATATTTTAATAATATCATTTTTTTTTAATTCAAAATATGATGGCAAATAAAGTCCGTACTTTCCTAAATAAGAAGAATTGTAAAAATTATCGTTAAAATTAATTTTAAAATTTTTTAAAATTTTCTGTGAATGCATAGGATAAAAGAATGGTCTAGTCATAATACCATATTTTAAAAGTTTTTTTGCCAACGCAGATGCTGTCATTAATTTATTTTTGATTAATATACCAACAATCCAATAAATATTTTCTGAATTATAATTTGAGGCTGGCAAAATCTGTAACTTATTATTTTTAGATAAAATATTATAATAGTCTAAGCCAATTTGTTTTTTTTTATATATAACTTTATTAATATTTTTTAGCTGAGTGAGACCCATGGCCGCCTGGATATTTGTCATTCTATAATTCCATCCAATATCCGTGTGATTAAATCTATCTTTTTTTCCAAAACATAAATTTCTTAAATCTTTACACTTTTCATAAATTTTTTTATTACTTGTACTTATCATTCCACCTTCGCCTGTGGTAATATGTTTATTTGCATAAAAACTAAAAGTACTAACATCTCCAAAACTACCACACATCTGATTTTTGTATTTTAAACCAATAACTTCGGCGGCATCTTCTATTAAAAATAAATTATATTTCTTACATAACTCTAAAATTTTTTTCATATCATTTGAAAAGGAATAAATATGAGTAATAATAATTGCTTTCGTATTTTTATTAATTTTTTTTTCTATTAAATTAATATTCATATTCCAATCGTCCAAATTACAGTCTATAAATATTGGCGTAGCTTCAAGCTTGATAACAGCAAGAGCATTTGAGATTATTGTAAAATCTGGAATAATAACTTGATCATTTTTTTTGATACCTAAAGCTTTTAAGGCTATCTCAAGTGCAGCAGTTCCATTAGAAACGGCGATGGAAAATTTTTGATTTATATATTTGGAAAACTCAATTTCAAATTTCTTAACCTCTGGTCCATCAGAAGAGATCCAAGATTTCTTTAAAACACTATTAATAGATTTTATATCTTGATTAGTTACTAGGGGCTTACTTACTGGATATATTTTATTTTTCACCTTATCTTTATATTTTTTTCACTAATACTTTGAAACTTAATCTTATCCTTATATATACTATATGGACCTTGTTTTATTTCAATCATTTCTATTGGTGATAAAGTTTTAAAACCATGACTTCCTGTAATTAACATTAAAATATCATTTGAATTCACAATCTTACTAAAAAGATAATTATTTCTTGCTTTGTAAAAGTCGACTCTTAAACTTCCTTTTAACAAGACAATAACTTCCGAAGTGTAAAATATTTTATTTTCTCTTTTTTGATGTTGGTGTGGTTTAATAAAATAATTTTTTGGATGTTTCATATAGCCACACTGAAGGTTTAAATTATTTGGAGTAAAAAAATCGATACCCTTTCTCTTTCTAAATTCTTTTCTAACAATAATAGCTAATAATTTTTTTTTATATTTTATTTTTTCAATCATTAATCTTTTCTGAAAAGCGAATTTAATATTCTAAAAAAATATGAAAATCCAATTGAACAGAATCTTAAAACACTTGATGTTGTTTTGCTAATACTTTCTTTATCTGGGGGTTGCGAAATTGGAATTTCAATAATCTTATTACCTTTTTTAAAAGCACGATATATAAATTCAATAAAAAATTCACCATGTCCGTAAGCTATGGGAACCACTGTCTCTAATACTGATCTTTTCATAACAAACATACCACTAGTATAATCTTTTATAGAGGAACTTAAAAAAAGTTTAGAAAAAAAATTAATGACAAAACTAGTAAATATTCTTAGTAAAGATCTTTTGTCTTCTCCACCCGGAACGTATCTTGACATAACAACAATGTCATGTTGAGAAAGCAAACTAACCATTGAAGGGAGCTTCTCAGCTAAAATTCCTAAATTACTATCAATCCATCCAACCACGTCCCCTTTCGACTCGATTAATCCTAATAAAAAAGCAGATGCAAGACCTCTAGTTTTTTTTCTACAAAATATTTTTATGTTAGGATAAGATATTTTTTTTAATATTTCATAAGTACCGTCAGGAGAATTGTCATCTACGACTATTATTTCTGCACCAGGTATTTTTCTAATAATCTCAGAGATTGTAAAATCAATTTCTTTGGCCTCATTATAAGTTGATAGAATAATAGAAACATGACTATAATTCATTTTTACTTAATTCACTTTCAATCATAATTTTAATTAACTGGTCAATATTAGTTTTGGGTTTATAATTAAAAGTCTTAAATGCTTTAGAGGTATCGCCTACTAAAGTTTGATTTGTTGCGGGTCTAATTAGTTTTTTATTTATTTTTAAATATTTATAAAAATCTAGATCAAGATAATCAAAAGCTTTCTTTGCAAAAGTTTCCACAGAATTCGTTTTTCCAGTTGCAATAACAAAAAAATCAGGTTTTTTTAATTGCATAATTTTCCATGCAACTTCCACATAATCTCTTGCATAGCCCCAGTCTATTTTAATTTTTATATCACCTAATTCTATAGAATCTTTTTTGCCAGAATATATATCGCAGGCAGCTTTTATAATTTTTTTAGTAACATATTCCTCTGGTCTTCTTGGTGATTCATGATTAAAGAAAATTGCACCACAAGCGAACATTTTATAAACAGACGCATACATTTTAACTGCCAAAAAAGCAGATGCTTTACCTAAGGCATAAATACTTCCTGGACACAAAACAGTATTTTCATTTTGTTTTTTTTTATTTGTTAAACCAAACATATTAGAAGACACGGGTTGAAAAAATTTTATTTTTTTTTTACTTCTTCTTAAAAGTTCTAATATTTGCAAAACTGCCTGAGCAGTAGTGCTAAAGGAGTACATAGGTATCTCGAAGCTCCAGCCTACATGATCCTGGTCAGCAAGATTATAAAGTTCATCTGGTTGAACATCATTGATAATTGAAGAAATAGAACCAAAGTCTAACAAATCTCCTTTATGCAAGAAAAAACTTTTATTAAAAACATTATTATCATTAATTAAATGATTAATATTAGCGGTATTGGTTGTCGCGGCTTTTCTGATTAAACCATGAACTTCATAATTTTTACTCAATAAAAATTCTAAGAGATAAGAACCATCTTGCCCTGTAACGCCCAAAATAACTGCTTTTTTCTTTTTCATTTTTTACTTTATAACTTTAAAATTAGGATAAGGTATTAGAAAACGACCCCCTGCTTTAATCCACTTTTTCTCTCTCTTTACAAACTCATTTATAAATCCATAGGGTAGAGCAAAAAAATAATCTGGTTTCATCTTTTTTGCCTGATTTTCTGAAACTATTTTAATGCCAGTCGCAATAGTATATTTTCCCCATTTTTCTGGACTTCTTTCCGCGGCATAAGGGATAAGATTTCTATCTATTTTATAATATTGCAACAAAGTGTTGCCCTTGGTTGAGGCTCCATAGATAAATACTTTTTTATTACTATTTTTTGCTTTTTTTAAAAAATCTATACATTTTTTCTTATTGAGAATAACTCTTTTTATAAATTTATTAATCTCACGCAGAGATGTATTTTCTTTAAAACTAATAGATTTTTTGATGTTCTTTTTGCAATAGACTCTATAACTGCCCCCATTAATTGAGTTTTTTTCTATCTTAAAAATTTTAAGACCATTTTTTTCAAATAAATATTTCAAAGATTTATAATTATAAAATTCTAAATGTTCGTGACAAATATTTCCAAGATCATTCTGCTCCAACATAGAATTTAAACACATTAATTGAGCAATAAACACGCCATCTTCATGCATTACATCGGCAGCATCTTTGATGAATTTTGACGGGTCCTCAAGATCATAAAACATTCCTATTGCTGTTATTAATTTAGGTTTATTAATATTATTGTTTTCTAAAATTTTTAAACAAGAATCTGCATTCCAAAAATCATTTAATACGAAGTGACAATTTTTTTTAAGTTCTGATTGCAGATTAGAAGCTGGTTCACAGCCAATAGTGTAAAAATTATTTTTAAAATTTTTTAAAAAAGTACCATCATTTGCTCCTATGTCTAAAATAACGTCATTTTTTTTTAAAAAATTTAACTTCTTGGCGGCGTAATAAATATCTTTTAAAGCTTTCTTCATTGTAAAGGTTACGCCAGAGCGGTACCAATAAAATTTCTTATACATTATTTCTTGGGGAGCTGAATGCTCAAGTTGTAATAGAGTACATTTTTTGCAATAAATAAGATTTAGAGGAGCTTTAATTCCTTTCTTAATATTTATTTTATTAACAAAGTTGCTAACAAATAATTTTCCAAAAGAATGAATTTTTAAAAAGGATTTTGAGTGACATAAGCGACAACGAGTTATTTTAAAAGTTTTTAAATTGGTCATGATTATTTACTATGAAAATTATTAAATATATTTTTTTTAGAAATCTAACATACTTTGAGAATTAAATAAAATAATTAACTAATTTTATTGGCCGTTAATACGTAGCAAATTGGATAAATTTTTATTAACTTATTTTTAAAAATAACATTTAATAAAAAATCAAAAAATATACAAATTATTAAAATAAAAGAATTTAATGGGTATAAAAATTTTATTAAATCAAAAAGCATCCCATAGGCCGCTACAAATGGGCCAAAACCTAAGGCGCTTACCTTTATATTAACAAATTTATTTTCTTTAAAAATTTTTATTAAAAAATCTTCTGTATATCTACAGTAATCATCTGGCGCTTTATGATATCTATATAAAAATGGTGTTGAACAAATTACTTTTCCTTTTTTATTTAGTAAATTTTTTATTTCAACAATTGCATTATTCACATCATAAACATGCTCTAATACGTTGAATATTAAAATATTATCAAATTTTTTTTTTATAGAATTTTTTTTTTCTAAATCTATAATTATATTATTATTAATTTTTTTTTTGTCCGCGTACAAAAATTTATTATTGTTAATTTTTAAAAAATTTGAAAAATTTTTATTACTACCTTTATAAGCTCCAATTTCTAAAACACTGCCATTTAATAAAATATGTTTTGCAAACAATATTTGCAATATTCTGCACGCTGAATAATTTTTAAAAATATAAAATAACAAATAAATTAATTTCATTAATTTTTCAAAAAAATTCTCTTATTTTGATTGTAAAATATGTTTATAAACATTTTCTGTTAGTTGGGAACAGTGTCTCCAGGTGAATTTTTTTGCTCTATTTAAACCTTTTTTTATTAAATCAGATGAATAAGTAGAGTCGTATACTACTTTCTCAATTGAATTTATTAAACTATCAGAATTATTATAATCAAAGAACTCAACGGAATCTGAACCAATCTCTTTAAATACTTCTATACTATTACAAATCACCGGACAACCCGAATGCATTGCCTCAACGAGAGGCAAACCAAATCCTTCAAATGTTGATGGAAATACAAATGCTTTTGCCTTTTTATAATACGAAAGTAATTTGGCATCATCTCCACTTTCAAATACAATTTTATTTTCTAATTTATTATTCTTTATTAAATTAAGTTCTTGTTTGGACACTGTCTCATCTCCAAAGATAACTAATTTTAAATCTTTCTTTAATTTTATAGATTTTGCAAAAGATTCTAAAAAAAAATTAAATCCTTTGTATGTTCTTGCTCTTGAGCCTACATATAATAAAAATGGCTCTAAATTTTTATTTAATTCAGTATTATTTCTTAAAATATGATCTCCTCCCAAGTAGATCACACTAATTTTAGTTTCATCTATTCCATAAAGATTTATTAAATCTTTTTTAGTTTTTTGAGAGATACAAATAATATGTTTTGCATTTTGTAAAGCTATAGTCTTGGGTTTGAACTTATTGTTGTTATTAAAAGTTTCATGAAATAAATCATAAACTGTGAGAACATAATCTTTATTGTTATTTATTAAATAATTTGAGTAGTATGTTAAATGGATAATGTCTGGTTTTTCATTCAAAATATTTTTTAAAGTTTTAAAATTGTTATAAAAATTAATTAAATTCCCACAAAAAGCTGGTTTATTTTCTAAATAAAAACCTTTGCAATATTTTTTGTTTATGTTTTTTAAATATATGTTTTTAAAAATTGGTGCACTGACTAATGGATTAATACTAGATTTTTTAATTAACTCTTCAATTAAACATGAAAAATATCTCGATATTCCACCTGTTTTTTGCATCCAAAAAATTTCATGATCATATAAAACTTTCATTTAAATAATAATTTTATTTATAATAAATCTCGTATTGAACAAAGAGTATTATTTTTTAAATTTATTACTTTACAATCCTGTATAGCGATTAACTTATCTTTACCTTTTAAATAATTAAGTACACCATTGCTATCTCTGCTCTCTTGCAAGTTTGAATCTGTGTAAAATTTTAGATCTTTAACTTCTAAATTAGGAAAATAAATATCTTTTGAATAATCTTTTGAAACAAAAAAAGCGTTATTCTTTAATGAATTACTGCCAATAAAATAATAATTTTTTATATCCATTAGTTTTATTAATGCTTTCAATGACATTCCATAACACAGACATGAATAATGATACTCTTTTCGTATAAAATTCTTTAAATTTGGGATTGTAATTTCTAAATCTGGTCCAAAAACAGAATTATATTCAACTACAAATATTTTTGATAAATTTGGTTTTAACTGTGATAAAACCCAATAATCAATACTGTCTATATCTAAACTAAAAATATCTACTTCAAATTTACAATTTTCAGCAAGAAGTAGATTTATATTTTCAGACTCTACATGCGTATTAAGTATTGTTAACTCTCCTTTCCATAAAGTAAAAAAAGAACTTTTTTCTCTCAAATGCATCAATACTTTTTTTTTTAATTCATTCTCAGAATCGATTATCAACCCTTTGGGGTGGTATCTACAATATATAAATCTAGTATTAGATTCGCGATAATCACCGACCCCTATCTCAATAAAATTTGGAATTAAAATTCCAAGTCTATTTATAATATAATCAATAATTCCGTCTTCTCCATTTTGTGAAAAAATTTTAATTTCAGCTTGATGTAAAAATCTTATTTTTTCATAATTCTTTTGGGAGTTAAAAATCTGATTTAATCCAAATATAAAAAATAATTTATCGGAAAGATTTCTTCTTTTTAATTTAAAAAAAGAAATAATAGCGATTAATATTTTTGTAAAAAAAATGACAATATTATGGAACATCTTATAAATTATATTTTAATTTGACTTAAAATATTTAAGTTTTTATTAACCAAAAAAAGTTTTTTAATCTGATTTATATTAACTAAATAAAAATTTTTTTTATTCATAATTCTATTTATAGTTTTTATAATTAAATTTGGGTTTGTAATAACGGTACCTATTTTTTTTCTGTCTTTAAAAAAATTTAATAGATTATATTTTTGCTTATTTATATAATTCTCATTTACTGAAAAAAAAATTACTGGGTTTCCCGTGAACATCGCATAAGTATAAGCTGTTCCTGACATATCTGTTATCATTAAAGAAGATGAAGAATAGCTATTAATATAATTTGAGGAACAATCAAAATTAAAAAAACTATTATGCTGAAATCTTTTAATTATTGTTACTATTTTTTTATCATTTATATTTGAGGGGTGAGGCCTATAAACAACATTAATTTTTTTATCAATTAACAACTTAATAATCTTTATAATTTTATTTTGCATCGTTAATTTCGGGAAAGAGTAAAAGTTTGTCGGGGCTATAATTACATTATTTAAATTTTTATTATTTTTTTTAATTTTATTTTTTAATAGAAAAGTTAATCTTAAATACTGTCCTAAAACTTTTATGATAGGTTTTTTAATATTATTTTTGAATAAACTTTGAAATAATTTTTTACTCTTAATAGAAGGTATAAATATATAATCATAATTTAGGAGTCTTTTAACTAATTGAGGCTCTTTATTCTTTTCAACTAAAGGAGTGTCATATATGTCATGATGTATATAAATTTTTTTTGAATTAGCTGTAAATGAATCGGAAATATTATTACTAAAAAAAATATCAACGCCATATATTTTATTTAAAAAAAACTGATTAATAATGTAGTAATTTTTATTTATATAAATTTTTGAAGCATAAAAAACTTTATAATTATTTAACTTCTTAAAAAAAAATTCTAAATAAAAAGTATGAATTTTTGTTAATTTAGTATTTGGATGAAAAAAAAAAATTATTTTTTTTTTGTAAAATTTTTTTAAAATGAAAATTTTAATATTAATAAAAAATAAAAACCAAAATGAAAGAAGGAGATTATAAAATTTATTAAAGAACATTTGCAATATTTAAACTTTATTAACAAATATTTTTTTATCTAAATTAAAAATCTTATCGCATTTATCTAGGGCAGAATGTCTGTGAGAAATAAAGATTATTGTTTTATCATTATTAATCTTAAATATATCATTTATAAAAGATTTTTCCGTACTAGAATCTAAAGAACTGGTTGATTCATCCAATATTAATAATTCAGGATTTCTATATAAGGCTCTAGCAACTCCAATCCTCTGCTTTTGGCCAACAGAGAAATTTTGACCCCTCTCTCCAACTACTGTGTTAAAATTATCAGGAAGGGTTTTTATAAAATCATAAATTTGCGATAACTTTGCGCACTCAATTAACTTTTGGTCATCTATCTCATCATCCTTTAAACCGATTGCTATATTTTTTTTAATTGAATCATCAGTTAAATAAATTTCTTGAGGAACATATCCTACATTATTTAAAATTATATTCTCTTTAGAAATAAAATTTTTTTCATCAATTACTATGTATCCAGAAGTGGGTTTTATTAAGCCTACTATAAGATTAACTAAAGTACTTTTTCCAGCTCCGGACTGTCCAATAATACCCAATTTGTCACCCTTCTTAATTGCTAAACTTAAGTCGTAAATTACTGATCTATCTTTTCCTGGATAATTAAAAAATACATTCTGTATTTCTATACTAGATCTAAAATTAATAATTTCTTTTCGATTTTTCAGAGAAATATCACTTTTATAAGCATTATATTTTTCAAGTTCTTGAATTACCAAATCAAAGGAAGGCTTGATTAGTTTCAAAATATTTAATGAGTTAGATATCCCATTAAAAACAGGCATCAATCTTAATGACGATATTACTACTAAAGATAAATAAGGCAAAATATCGACTACGGTTTCTTTAGTTATTATGGAGAATATAACTATTAAAATTATTGAGAATACGGCTGTAAATTCTAACAATAATCTTGGTAATGAAGTTATGAAATAATTTTTTAGAATTTGATTTTCGTTAATTAAAATTTTATCAGCATAAATTTTCTCTTGAAATTTTTCTAGATTATAAATTTTTATTTCCTTAAACAGCCCGGCTATTTCATTAATTGTTCTCATCAAATCTGATGATAGTTTTTGAATTATCTTGCCTCTATCAAAAAAATTTTTTTTATTAATGTTATAAAAAAATAAAACTACTATAGAAAAAATTGAAAATAAGAATAACGAAATATTAGGATTTGAAATAAATAATATAATAGTAATTGCTATCAATATAAAAAAATCTCTTAAAAAATTTATAATATTTAAAATATATATAGCTGAGTTTCCGATATCGACAGTTAATGTCCTTACTAAAACAGAAGAATTTTGTTTTAATAAATATAAATAATTTTTTTGGATATAAAATTCTAATAATCTTTTTGAAAAACTTATTTTTATATTTTTTATTACTTTTCCTTGGAAATAAATTAAAGATGCGAATATAAAATTTTTAATAAGAAAAAATATAATAATAAAAATCGATAAATATATTAATAAATTATTACTAGTATTTAACTGAAAAAATTTATTAATAAAATTAATATTTATATTATAAATAAATAAATTTTTACCAATAATGACACTAAATAGAACTGGTATAAGTCCTATCCCTATAACTTCAAGAATAGAAATTATAATTAAAAAAAAAAAAAAAAATA
>Ga0114980_10003371_pt1 | contig 10976 bp, 7 predicted proteins | sample S_140806_EF_Meta_FD_87018 | JGI IMG/M metagenome (GOLD analysis project Ga0114980, IMG submission 87018) | Freshwater microbial communities from Lake Simoncouche, Canada to study carbon cycling - S_140806_EF_MetaG | ecosystem: Environmental > Aquatic > Freshwater > Lake | place: Lake...
CCGCGACGAAAAACTTCTCGTCCGCGTCAACGGCAAGGACATGGCCGAGCTGAAGCACCCCGGCACCGCCGGCGACAAAAAAGGCGTCCTCGTCAACCTCTACGGCGGCACCGGCCTCATCGACGAAGTGAAGGTCATGGCAGGCGGGAAGTAGTCATGAGCGATACCCACTACGAAACGGCTTGAGGGCATGCTTGCAGCGTGGCGTTCCTCCCGGTAGTCTCGCCCACTTTCAGCATGCCTCCTTCTTTAAAAATCCTTGAGACCGCCGCCCAGCATCTGCTGAAGCAGGCTCTCAAGGCCACCACCAGCGCCCCGAATGAAGCCAGCCTCCGGCATGAGCTGGAGAAGGCGCTCGAAACCTGCTGCGAGCAGCTTGGCGTGGCCTGGACGCCCTTCCGGCTCGATCTGGCGCTGACCGGTGTGGAGTCCAAGCAGGCTCGCTACGCGGATGTGGCTCATGGAGCAGTGGTGATCGAGTATGAACGGCCGAACAGCCTCGCCAAGGGCCAGCGGCAACTGCTGCATGCGCAGCAGCAGGCCGATGACTATGCCCGCCTACTGGCGGCGCAAGAAGGCCGAATGGCGGGTGATTATGCGTTGGTCGTCTGGGATGGTTCGCACATTGCTTTTGGCAGGCTGGACAATGGAACCTCGAAATGGGAACCCCTGACCCAGCTCGGCCTGGCAAGTGCCAAAAGGCTGCTCGGTGCTCTGGCGTCGGACGGGATTCCACTGGTGCATCCGCTACTTCTAGCGCACCTCGCCGGGCCGGAATCTGATCTCGGTGCCTCATTGATCCCCGCCATGTTCAACGCGGTGCGAAAGGCAGCGGAAGCAGGACAGACGACCAAAACCAAGCTGTTGTTTTTCGAGTGGCGCCGACTCTTCGGCCAGGCGGTCGGCATCCAGACGGACTCGCTCAAAAAGCTGCTCGAACGCCAGAGCCAGATACACGGCGCTGACTACGGCAGCGATGTCCCGGCCTATCTTTTCGCGTTGAACACGTTCATCGGCCTTGTGGCAAAGCTCACAGCCGCTTTGGCATTGCCTTCGGTTTCCGAGAATGTGCTCAATGCATCCGTGCCGCTCCATAACCGCATTCGCGCTTTGGAAAGCGGCGTGCTCTTCCGCGACGCAGGCGTCGAAAACCTTCTGAATGGCGACTTCTTCGCGTGGTATGCGGATGACGCGGGCTGGAAGAAGTTCGAGAAAGGCATCGGTGCCCTGCTGGCGGTGCTGGCGAACATCAATTTCGACATTTCGCGGAAGTCGCCGGAGTCCACGCGGGATTTGTTCAAAGGACTCTACCAGTCCTTCGTGCCCCGGGCACTCCGCCATGCGCTGGGTGAGTTTTACACGCCGGACTGGCTTGCCGGGCATGTGGTAAACCAGGCGGGCTGGCAGCTCTCGAACAGCCTCACCGATCCCACCTGCGGCACCGGCACCTTCATTTTGGAGGCTATCCGCCGCCGTCTCTCGAACGCCACGCCCCGCACCACCGCCGCCGAGCTGCTCGACGGACTTCACGGCATGGATTTGAACCCGCTGGCCGTCCTGGCCGCCCGTGCCTCGCTGGTGGTTTATCTCTCCCAGCGGCTCAATCCGGCCAAACCGGTGCGCCTGCCCGTCTTCCTCGCGGATGCCGTTCACCCGGCGGATTTGAGCGGGAAGCTCTACGAGCACCGTCTCCAGACCGAGAAAGGCTCTTTTGGCTTCAAAGTGCCTGCGTCGCTCGTAAAGAGCAGCGCCTTCTTTGCGCTCTTCAATCGCCTGCGAGACCTGATCGATTCCGGCGAGGACGCGGATTTCATTTTGGAGACGCTCCAGGCAGACAAAACCGTGAAGGCGCTGCCTCAAATCGAGCGTGATGCCTTCAAAGACAGCATCGAGGTCTTTGTGAAATTGCATGCCGAAGGCTGGAATGGCATCTGGTGCTCCATCCTCGCGGAACGCTTTGCCGCCTCCTCCATGCCGCCGGCGGATTTCGTCTGCGGCAATCCACCGTGGGTGAAATGGAGCCATCTGCCGCCAGATTACGCCGCCCTCATCAAGGAACGCTGCCGCAAGATCGGCGTCTTCAGCGATGACGCCTGGGTCGGCGGCATCGAAGCGGACATCTCCACCGTCGTGACCTACGTCGCTGCGGAAAAATGGCTGCGTCGGGGCGGCACGCTGGCCTTTCTCATCACCGGCACGGTGTTCGCGAACGAATCGAGCCAGGGCTTCCGGCGCTTCGAGATTCCGCATTTGAAGCTGCCGATGGAGGTCATCCGCGTGGAGGATTTCGACGAGGTGGCTCCTTTTGAAGGCGTGAGCAATCATTCCGCGCTGCTGATGTTTCGCACCGGAAATCCCACGACCTATCCAGTCACCTACCGCTGGTGGAAGCCACCGGGAGCGAAGGGTGAGGTGAAACGGCAGTTCATCAGCGCCGAGCAGTTCGTGCTGGAGGCGACGAAGTTCGACCAGCTAGCCTGTCCGGTGCCCGGAACCGATGCCGGTCCGTGGATCAAAGGCTCTCGGGCGCAGCACGCAGTGTGGAAGCGCCTGTTCGGCCCCTCCAAACACGAGTACATCGCCCGCAAAGGCATCACGACGGATGCGAACGGCATCTTTTTCATCTCGGTGCTCGATGTGGATGCCACCACCCAGACCTGCCGGGTGCGGAATCATCCTGAAATCGGCAAACGCGAAGACATCCAGCAGACCACCGCCACGGTGGAGATGGATCATGTGTTCCCGCTGCTCCGGGGACGCGGCGTGAGTGCATTCAAGGCGGTGGCCGATGCGGCCTTTTCGGTGCTCCTGCCACAACGTGGCATGCACGGCGATCCCGAGCTGCCTGCCACGCATCCGAAGACACACCGTTTCCTGAGCCGCTTCCGCCCGATTTTGGAGTCGCGTTCCAGCTACAAACGCTTTCAGAAGAAGCAAGCCTGGTGGTCGCTCTGGAGCACGGGAGCCTATACCTTCTCGCCCTACAAGGTAGCCTGGCGGGAGATGCCCGGCGGCCGCTTTGCCGCCGCACTGGTCTCTCCGCAGCAGGACAAGGACTGGGGTTCACGCGTCGTCGTGCCGGATCACAAGCTCTACTTTGTGCCCTGCGCCACGCAGGATGAAGGAGCCTATCTGACGGCTGTTTTGAATGCTCCTGTCGTCTCCGAAGCCATCTCGGCCTACGCCGCGCAATTGAGCCTCGGCGTCAGTGTGGTCGAGTATCTGGCGCTGCCAGCGTTTGATGCCTCCAATGAGGTGCATCAAGCCATCAGCCGTCTCGGCCTGAAGCTGACGAAGCAGCCCGATCTGCCATCGCCTGAGCAGTGGGCGGAGCTGGATGATCTGGCCCGGTCAGCGTTTGGGCTTTAAAGCCTGACCACCTTGGCGCTTTCGTGAGCGATTTCTGCTTTCGTCTTGCATGCTTCCTGCGCTGGAAGGATGGTTTATCATGACTGCGATCAAAAACCTCGTCACGCTGCTTGTTATCGCCCTGCTCGGCTCTGGAGTGCTGGGCTGGTTCCTGTTCCAAACCCGCACCGACAATGATGCCCTGCGTGCCCAGCTCTCCCGCCTCGAAGGGGAGCACACGGAGGCTCTGAAACAACGCGATGAGCAGATGCAGCGTGCCCTTGAAAACCAGGCCGCGAAGCACCAGCAGACCATCGACACGATCAACGCGGAGCACGACAACGCCGTGACCGCCATGCGCCAGGGCGAGCGCCAGCGCCTGGCCGCCGCCGCGAAGGAGTTCGACAACATCTTTGAAGGCAACAAGGCCACGCTTGGCTACCTCAACAGCCTCGAAGACAAGGTGAAGGCCGGCCAAACGCTCGCCAAGGCCGAGGTGGAACGCCTCACCCTCATCACCACCGGCCTCGGCTACCTCAAAAAGCAGTATCAGAAGCCCATGCAGGAGTTCAAAGAGCTGCAGGACTACTTTGAAGCCCAGGCCGCCAAGGTGACCGAGAAACCGAAGGGCAATTTCTTCAAGCGACTCTTCAGCAAAGAGTTCCGCGAGGCCGAAAAGGAATACGAGCGCAGCGAGGGAGCCCGCCAGGCCTTTGAGCAGGCGCAGGGCGTCTTCACGCAGGTGTACTCCAAAGCGCAAAAGGCCATGGGCAATGTGAGCCTCGATGCCGATGCGCAGATCAAAAAGCTGCAAGATTACCTCGACGAGAAAAAGCAGCAGAACCCCGAGGACCTCAGCGCCCTCTTCAGCCAGGCCCGCAAAGCCCTCCGCACCCATCAAGAGGTCCTCGACTTCGAACCCGAGCCCGGCCCCGCCCCCTCGAATAAGCCGCAGCCTTGAGGCTGACGGAATGTCGAATATCGAACAAGGAGTGACGAAGTCCGAAGGCTCCGGACTTCCTCCTTCGGAGTTCCTTGTTCGACATTCGATATTCAATTGCTCGTCCGTCGCCTTGCATCCCCGCGCCGACTCGCCACCATGGCGGCCCTTTTCCTGCCATGGCCTACATCAACGAAAACTACAACAAGCTCAAAGCCGGTTACCTCTTCCCTGAAATCGCTCGCCGCGTGAAAGCCTTTACCGAGGCGAACACCGAGGCCGCGAAGCGCCTCATCCGCTGCGGCATCGGCGATGTGACCGAGGCACTCCCCGAAGCCGTGCGCACGGCGATGCACAAAGCCGTCGATGAAATGGGAGATCGCTCCACCTTCCGCGGCTACGGCCCTGAGCAGGGTTACGACTTCCTCCGTAACGCCATCGCCGAGAACGATTTCAAATCACGCGGGCTGAACATCGAGGCCGATGAGATCTTCATCTCTGATGGCAGCAAGTGCGACACCGGCAACATCCTCGACATCTTCGGCGCGGGAAACAAGATCGCCATCACCGATCCGGTGTATCCTGTTTACGTCGATACGAACGTCATGGCCGGAAACACCGGCGATGCCGATGACAGCGGCGCTTACGCCGGCCTCCACTACCTCAAATGCACGCCCGAGAATGGTTTCGTGGCCGACATTCCCTCCGAGCCGGTCGATCTGGCCTACCTCTGCTACCCGAACAACCCGACGGGTGCCGTCGCTACCCGCGCCCAGCTCGAAGCCTGGGTGAAATACGCCCTCGCGAACGGCACCACGCTCCTCTACGACGCCGCTTACGAGGCCTTCATCCGCGATCCTGAGCTGCCGCGCTCCATTTATGAGATCGAAGGCGCTCGCGACTGCGCCATCGAGTTTCGCAGCTTCTCGAAGAACGGTGGTTTCACCGGCGTGCGCTGCGGCATCGTCGTCATTCCAAAGGGTCTCATGGGCAAGACGAAGGCCGGTGGCAAGCAGGCCATCCATCCGCTCTGGAGCCGCCGTCACAGCACGAAGTTCAACGGCACCAGCTACATCGTCCAACGCGGTGCCGAGGCCATCTACAGCCCCGAGGGCAAGGCGCAGGTCAAAGCGCTCATCGAGCACTACATGGGCAATGCCGCGCTGCTCGTCGAAGCCTGCAAAAAAGCCGGACTGCAAGTCTTTGGCGGCGTGAACGCCCCCTACGTCTGGGTCGGCTGCCCCGGCGGCCTCACCAGCTGGCAGATGTTCGACAAGATGCTCAACGAAGCGAATGTTGTGATCACCCCCGGCAGCGGCTTCGGCAGCGCCGGCGAAGGCTACTTCCGCATCAGCGCCTTCAACAGCCGCTCGAACGTCGAAGAAGTTTGCCGCCGCATCGCAAACTTGTGATTGGCGAATCTATCACCGTCCGTTAGACTCCAGCCATGCCGGTCTTGGAAGCCATTGAACGAGACATCCGCCAGCTCCCACGCGAAGAAGCGAGGGAGCTGCAGGACTGGCTGGCAGACTATCTTGACGATCAGGAAGAGCTTTCTTTCGACTTCGCAGCCTCGATTGATCGCGGTAAAAGGGACTTGGAGGAAGGACGCTCTCGTGTTCTCCGCCCAGCCAATGCTTGAAACACCATGCGCCAGGTGACCGAGGTCTATTCCAAAGAGTTCGACCGGGTCTTCCTAGCTTTGTCATTGGCTCTCCGTCAACGAATCGAGGTGCGCATTCGTGATCTCGGCAGCCGTCTGGAAACCTATCCGCACCTGCGATTGCAGGGGCGTGAGGAGTTCAAACTCCGTGTGGGTGACTACCGTATCATTTACGAGTTCGATACGAGCAAGAATGAGATCTACCTTCTTGCCATGGGTCACCGCCGAGAAGTGTATCGGTGATCACGGCAGCGCCTGAAACCTCAAAAACGCCTTCGCCGCCACGGCGGCATTCACGGTCATCGTGCCATCGGGATTCGTCGTGATCTGATTTTCGGGCACGTCGGTCCAGTCGAGGAGGTTGGTCGAAGATTGTACCTTCAACCTGCCCCATTCGGTGAAAACGGGGCGGGGGCGGTAGGTGAGGCTCAGAGCGCCGTTTTGCATCACGGGCAGCGGCATCGTGGGCTGGTCGAGGGCGAACTCGATCAGGTTCGGCACGCCATCGCCATCGGAATCGCCGGTGAAGGGGCCGCTGAGGCCTTGCGAGGTCATCCATTCGGTGAAGGGCAGGTTCGGATCGAGGCCGAGGACGGTCGTGGTGAGGTAATCATCGTCCAGCGGCAGGATCGGCGTGGCCGGGAAGGTGGTGTTGAAGGTCTGCACGACCATTTGGGCGATCTTCGCATGTGCACAGGTGCTGGGATGAAAGCCATCGCCGCTGAAGACATACCTCGGCCGCGCATTGGCATCCGCCACACGGTAGAATTCGATGCCGTAGAGGCGAAACGGAACGGTGATGAGCGCCTTCGTCATCGCATACACGCCCGGCACGAAGCCGATGCCTTGCGTTTGTGCCCAAGTGGCGAGGCTGGCATTGAGTGCGTCCATCGCGGTGCTGACACGGGCGGTGTAAACGGGATGCGTGGGATGGCCCTGCTGCACTTTCGGCGTGCAGCCGACATGCGGCACGCTGACGAGCACGATGGGCATGGAGGGCTTCAAAGCCCGCACCCAGCCCACCAGCCATTGCAGATTGCTCAACGTCGTATTCGTGACTTCGGGGCCGACGACGCCGTTGTAGAGGTTTGCGTAGTAGCTATCGGCATCATTGCCTCCGGCGAAGATGACGACGCGCTCCACATCGAAGCGAATGTGGTTCTTGAGCGAGTTCACCCACCAGAGCTGATTCACAACATTCGTGAGAAGGCTTTTCAGCTCGCCCGTCGTCGCCCCGGGCACGGCCCAGTTGTGGGCATGGCCGGTGGCTCGGATGTCCGCCCAGGCTTTGAACTCACCCGTATCAAACCAGTCCGTGCGATGCTGGTGAAGGATCTCGATCCAGTTCCGGGCCTGCCAGGCAGCCGGATTGGTGGGAAAGAGGCCTGGAAACTCCGCCTCATACTCCTTCGTGAGGCTATCGCCGAGGACGAGGCATTGCTCCGCTCTGGCCGTGGTAAACAGCAGCAGGAGAAAGCAGGTGAAAAGGCGCATGGAGGGTGCTCAGACGAACCTTCGTCTAAAAAGTTCAGCCCACACCCTTTTTGAAGGCCTTGGTCGGTATAAATCACTCTCCACATCGGCTTCAAAGCTGCTATGAAAGTATTCCCTTGCTTACCGCCGAAGCTCCAACCTCTCCCCTCGAACGCCTCCTGCCCGGCTACCGGCCGGATAGCGCCGCCTTTGATGAGATGATGGATGAGCGCGGCCAGCTCCGGCCGCATTGGAAGACGTTTGGGAGTTTCCTTGCGCAATGTGGGCCGCAGGACTTCGCCTCACGCTCGGAGGCGGTGCAGCGTCTGCTGCGTGACCACGGGGTGACGTACAACATCTACGACGATGCTTTGGGCACCAGCCGACCGTGGATGCTCGATCTGCTGCCGTTCATCGTCAGCGCGGATGATTGGACCAAGGTCGCCGAGGGCCTCGATCAGCGGGCACGGCTCATGAATGTGATCCTCGCGGACATTTACGGTCCGCAGCGGCTGCTCCGCGAGGGCTGGCTGCCATCCACGCTCGTGCATGCGAATCCCGGCTTCCTGCGCCCGGTCGTGGGCGTGCTGCCAACGGGCGGGCGATTCGCCACCCGCTTCGGCTGTGATCTCGTGCGTGGCCCCAAAGGGCAATGGATGGCGCTGGCGGACCGCGTGCAGGCGCCCAGCGGCGCGGGTTACACGCTGGAAAACCGCATCATCCTGGCGAGCGTCTTTGCGGAGGAATTCAATGCCTCGAAAGTGCGGCGGCTGAAGTCCTGGTATGACCTGAAGCGGGATCTGCTGCGCAGTCTCCAGCCAAACCGTCGTGGCACGGCCGGCAGCCTCATGCTCACGCCGGGGCCTTACAATGAGACCTACTTCGAGCATGCCTTCCAGGCTCGTTACCTCGGCTTCCCGCTCGTGGAAGGGGCCGATCTCACCGTGCGTGACCGGCGTGTCTTCCTGAAGACGCTGGAAGGCCTGCGGCGTGTGGATGCGGTGCTGCGGCACATTGATGATGTCTATGTCGATCCACTCGAACTGAACTCGGACTCCATGCTGGGCACTGCGGGCCTGCTCGAGGCCTGGCGCAGCGGCAGTGTGGCTCTCGCGAACGGCCTCGGCTGCGGCGTGGTGGAGTCGCCGGCCATGCATCCCTTCCTCCCCGGCCTCTGCCGCAAGCTGCTGGGTGAGGAATTGAAAATGGCCTGCGTGCCGACGTGGTGGTGCGGTCAAAAACGCGAGCTCGATCTCGTCATGAGCGATCCTGACCGCTGGGTGATCAAGCCCGCCTTCGTCCGTGGCGCTCGCGATCCTGTTTTTGTGCGTGATTTGGACAAGGAGCAAAAAGCACGGCTCCTGGATACCATCCGCGCCTCGCCGCATGATTACATCGCGCAGGAAATCCTGCCGCTCTCCACCACGCCCACGCTCGTGCAGGGCAAGATGGAGCCGCGTTCCCTCGTCTGGCGTGCCTACACCATCGCCAAAGGAGAGACCTTTGAAACGATGCCTGGCGGTCTCACCCGCGTGAGCCCGGAGCCACACCGCTGGCTCGTCACCATGCGCAGCGGTGGCATCAGCAAGGACACCTGGGTGCTCGGCGATGCGCCGAGCGAAAATGTGCGCCTGCATCCCGCGCCCATCGTCATCCGCCCGGCACGGCCACCCGGTGGCGTGCCCAGCCGTGTGGCAGATCATTTGTACTGGCTCGGCCGCTATGCCGAGCGCCTGGAGCAGACCGTTCGCGTGCTGCGCACGACCTTGCATCGCTTCTCTGGGGAAGGCTCCACCGAGAGCAATCGCGAGGTCGCCGCCTGCATCGTCCTCATGACGAAGCTCGGGTTTATGCCCGCCGGTGCCCGCGATCTCCGTGAGCAGCTCTCCGCCCTTCTTCAAGATCCCAAGCGGGATGGCAGCGTGCCGGATCTCATGAGCCGCGTGCGCTACAATGCCGCCGCCGCCCGTGATCGCCTCTCCGATGATACCTGGCGGCTCTTCAACCGCATCGAGCGGGATGCCCGCATGCCCGCCAGCGGCTTTTCCGTCACCCGCGCCATCGAATCCCTCGACACCCTCGTGCTCGATCTCGCCGCCTTCAGCGGCATGGAGCAGGAAAACATGACTCGCGGTCACGGCTGGCGTTTCCTCGAAATCGGCCGCCGCATCGAGCGGGCGGATGTGATGCTCAGCCTCCTCGACGTGGGCACCACGCATGCACGCACCGATGAGATCGTGCTCGGGCCGCTGCTGGAGATCGGTGACAGCACCATGACCTACCGCCGACTACATTTTGCCCGGCCCATGCTCATCCAGACGCTCGATCTCCTGCTCCTGGAGCCTGGAAACCCGCGCAGCGTCAGCTTTCAGCTTCACTCCCTCGACCGCCTCGTGGCCAAGCTCCCGCATGATCCCACCCAGGACACCGGAAACCGCGAGCGAGAGCAGACGGACGGACTCCTCTCCGATTTGCTGGCTTTGAACCTCGAAAAGCTCGCCACCGCTGGCGACCTCGTTTTTGAGGTCACCCCCCACTTCTGCCAAAAAATGGCCAAAGGCATCGAAACCCTCTCCGATGTCATCACCGAGCATTATTTCAGCCACGCGACCGTGCGCGGCAGGCAATGAACGCTGCCGGGAACGATGCACTGAGAACCGCGAACATCACGATGCGCTACAACATCATCCACCGCACCACCTACACCTACGAAAGCCCGGTGACGGTGGGCCATTACACCGCCCGGCTGGAGCCGCGTGCCCTGCCGCAGCAGGAATGCCCGTGGCACGAGCTGCACATCCGCCCGGAGCCAGTCGAGCGGGCCAAGCGGGCGGACTACTTCGGCAATGCCACCGTGTATTTTGAGATCGCCGGCTCGCATCAGAAACTCGAAGTCATCTCCCGCAGCCTCATCGAGGTGAACCGCATCGAGCCTCCCGATCCCTCCTCCACGCTGCCCTGGGAAAAAATTCGCGATGGCTGCCGGGGCGATGGTGCCCGACCGCTGCTCCTCGCCGGTGAACTGGCCTTTCCCTCCGCCTTGATCCCCGTCGGCCCCGCCTTCGCCGACTATGCGCGACCTTCCTTTCCGGCCAAACGCCCCATCCTCGAAGCCGTGTGCGATTTGAACCGCCGCATCCACGAGGATTTTGTCTTTGATCCCGCCGCCACCGATCACACCACCCCCGTGGTGCAGGTGCTCGCCAAACGCCGCGGCGTCTGCCAGGACTTCGCGCAGGTCATGATCGCCTGTTTGCGGTCCATCGGCCTGCCCGCCCGCTACGTCAGCGGCTACCTTGAGACCATGCCACCACCCGGTCAGGTGAAGCTCGTCGGAGCCGATGCCTCCCACGCCTGGGTCAGCGTCTATTGCGGCGATGGCATCGGCTGGATGGACGCCGATCCCACCAACAACATCCTCCCCGGCGAACGCCACATCACCGTCGCCTGGGGCCGCGATTTCAGCGACGTCAGCCCCCTCCGCGGCGTCACCATCGGTGCCGGCGAACAACGCCTCCAAGTCGCCGTCGATGTGCTCCCGGAAGGCGGGGA
>Ga0114980_10003372_pt1 | contig 10974 bp, 13 predicted proteins | sample S_140806_EF_Meta_FD_87018 | JGI IMG/M metagenome (GOLD analysis project Ga0114980, IMG submission 87018) | Freshwater microbial communities from Lake Simoncouche, Canada to study carbon cycling - S_140806_EF_MetaG | ecosystem: Environmental > Aquatic > Freshwater > Lake | place: Lake...
CTTTAATTTATTTTCTTCTGTTTCTTCTTTTAAGAAGAATAAAAATGATTTCATTAGTTTCCTTTGCAAAACACTTTGATTGCTTATTCATTATTTATATAACTTTTAATCTAACCTCCATAAATTGTATAAAACTTGGGTCCTATACATAGTCTCTTTTTTATTCCATTTATAAAAGTTGGTCCAACAATTTTTCATTCAAATATTTTGGTACATATCCTAAATTTTTTATTTTTGTTATATCTAAAACCATATTTTTTGTCTGAACTATTTTATGAAACGGTGCGACCTCTACCGGCACAAATTCTGACGTTGATTTGATTTTTGTTTTAACATATTCTAATGCTTCGCGCAAAGTTACCTTTTGACCATTACCTACATTGTAAATTTCGTTGGTATTTCCTGTTGTTATAATTAAATTAATGACATCAACAACATCATCAACGTGTATATAATCTCTGTATAAATTTCCTCCCTCATATAAATTTATAGGACGATTTTGTTTTATTTCATTAATCATATACTGTAAAGCATTTTTCTTTTTAGAAACTTTGTTATCCGATTTACCTAGAACATTGGCTAAACGAATAATCCTATATTTCAAATCAAATGTCTCACAATAAGAAATTAATAACTGTTCGGCAGCACGTTTTGTTATTGAATAAAACCCTTTTGGGTCGCACCGCATATCTTCTTTTGCCGGTAATGGAACATCTCCGTACACAAACCAAGAACTAATAAAATTAAAAGTAACATTTTTACCTTTACATGATTCTAATGTTTTGATTAGTGTTGTTAGATTAGTTTCTATATCAATGTATGGATCAGTATGTATATTATAATTGTCGATTGTTGAAATGAAATAAAGAACATTGTCGGTTTTTATATTATAATCGTTTCTGTCATTAACAATAACATTTGGTGTCAATTCGGCATATCTGCCACCTACAAATCCTTTACCTAATACATTTATTTCCATTCTCTACACACCTTTTCAATATAATTTAAAATTTTATCATTCCACAAAGGAGAACATCCTAAGAAAAATACATTACTTAAAGCCAGATTTGAATTCGGATATTTTCTATAATCATCCAAATGTTTATAACCAGGATGCAATAATATGTTACCACTAAAATAGTTTCTTGTTTGCACTTTGTTTGATTCAAAGTGTGCAACTAATCTTTCCTTTACTTCCTGCGAATCGCAAAAGATAGGAACTCCAAACCAAGAAGGATCGGAATTTTTTGTTGCGTTAATAACTCTTGCTTCTTTAATATTACTTTCAATTGATTTTTGTACTGCGAGTTTATATTCTCTACGTTTCCTATCAATAAAATCAAATTTTTTCAACTGTTCAAGCCCGATTGCACCTTGTAGGTCTAGAGGTTTTAAATTATAACCCATTGTAGTGAAAACATATTTGTGATCAATAGTACCGTTATAGTCTGCCAACCATTCATCAAATCGATTACCGCAAGTTCCACATTCTAACAAATTGTTTGAACCTACACAATAACAATCTCTGCCCCACCAAGAAACGCTTCTTGCGATTTTAATATACTCTTCATCGTTTGAACAAACCATTCCACCTTCACCAGTAGAAATATGGTGTGCAGGATAAAATGATGTTGACCAACAATAGTAGTAATCAGTAATAAGTTTATTGCCAAATGTTGTACCTAAACTGTCACAATTATCGCCAATCAATAGAATATTATATTTGTTGCAGATATCTTTGATTCTATCCATATCTGGTGGATTACCTAATACCGGAGATACAAAAATACCTCTAGTTTTTGGTGTGATTTTTTCTTCAATTTTGTTCAAATCAAAATTTAAACTGTCAAGTTCAATATCAATGAATACTGATTTCAAACCATTTTGTTCGATGGGTGCGATTGTTGTAGGAAATCCTACCGGCGAAACAATGATTTCATCGCCAGGCGACCATTTGAAATGGTGTTTCAATGCTGTGATCATAACCAAATTAGCAGAACTTCCGGAATTAACCATATGAGAATGTTTAACGCCAAATCGTTTACTAAATCGATTTTGAAATTGTGCTACTTTTTCCCCAGAAGTGACCCATTTTCCGTTGAGAAATGTATCCATTGCCGCATACATTTCTTTTTCATCCCACAATTGTCCAGAATACTGTATAAAATCACCTTCAACATAATTATCGTAATTTTTTACATATTTTGGTTTACAATTTTCAGATAACATTTTCATCATTTCAAACGTATTCATTTAATGAAACTCCTTATTGTTAGGTCAAGTCCATCAACTATGGAAAATTTTGGGTCGTAACCTAATTCTTTTTTAATTTTAGAACAATCTATAGAATAACGCCTATCATGTCCTGGTCTATCTTGTACGAATTCAATTAAGTCTTTGGACCTATTTAATTTATCCAATATTATATCAAGAATTTTCAAATTTGTCAATTCAGTACCGCCGCCGATATTATATTTTTCGCCAACTTTACCTTTTTCTAAAACTAAATTAATTCCATAACAATGATCTTCGACATACAACCAATCTCTTACATATAATCCGTCACCATATACTGGTATTTTTTGTTTATTTAAGGCTTTTGTGATTATTGTCGGTATAAATTTTTCTTTATTTTGATTTGGTCCAAAATTGTTTGAACAATTTGTGATAATCATTGGCAGTTGATAAGTTTTGTAAAAAGCATTTACAAAATGATCGCTTGATGCCTTTGATGCAGAGTATGGATTATTTGGTTTATAAGGAGTGTTTTCATTAAAACTTTTCTTATCTTTTAAATTTAAACTTCCATAAACCTCATCAGTTGACACATGAATAAACTTTTCCAGTGAATCTAGGTTTAACGCATGATTCATCAAGTTTATTGTACCAATGATATTAGTGTTTATAAACGGTTCGTAATTTTTGATTGAATTGTCAACATGACTTTCAGCAGCAAAATTAATAATTTTAGTTGGTTTATATTTTTTATAGATTTTTTTTATTTTACTATCTGCAATATCACACTTTTCAAATTTTACAAATTTTGATTTTATAAGCGGTTCAATATATTTGATGTTTGAAGCATATGTCAATTTATCGACACAAACGACCTCATCCGTTAAATTGTTGTTTTTTAAATAATGAAGGAAATTTCCTCCAATGAATCCGGCGCCTCCTGTTACTAGTATCATGATGCGTTAACCGTATTGTAAGTCCAAATATTTTTTTGTATTGTTGGTGGTCCTGCATACCATCGTCCTGAAGGTCCTGGATTCATTTCATACCACTTTGGATTTCCGCTACCAATCCAACATTCTAAATCATAACGATGATGTGGTTGACCTTCAAATTGGGGCAAATAATTATTTTGTGGTGGTGACAGTAAACGTCGGCATTTACGAATATACGATGAATTTGCCCACCAAAATGTACCTGGATAAAATGCATATGGAGGTTCAGGCAGATAAGCCGCACCAACTGTATCGTATCCTTCTTCTAATTTTTCAACACATTCTTTCCATTTTTCAACACAATAGTGTTGCATATATTTTCTCCAATTTTGATGCCCGCCTTCTCCGTGAGAAATTCCTTTACAGGTCATAACTAAAACATAATATGTTTCATCGGTACTATGGCAAGATTCTTGTATGTGTTGCATAGTTGTTGCTTCATACCATTCTTTATAATTTTCGTCAAATAGATGAAATAAAACATTTTGCCTGTTCGCCAGTTTATCTTCTAGCCATTTGTAATTTTCTTCTTTAAAGTGCATCATCATATTCACTTCTTGTGCAACATCAAACAGACCGGTTTCATCAAGTAGTTTAATTTGTTCTTCTAAAATTTCTCTACCTTTTGGTAGATCCATAGTATGAATGTATATTTTGATATTTTTCATAATTCAATCCCATAATGTTTTGCTATGCCATGTTTGCCATGAAATCCTAAACTTTTACCAACCCATTCATGATTATAGTTATGTTCAACACTAAATCTATTTGCAATGTGTGTTGGTGCAAATTTAATGCCATATTTTGTTTCCAATTCATCTTTATATATTTTGCAAATTACATTATCTTCTGGTATTTTATATTGCCCTTGTGCGTTTATAATATGAAAGTCTGGGTTCTGTAATATGTGATTATAGTCTGATGTTTTTGTTCCAACATTTAAATCTAAAAGAGCATCATACAATTTTCTTGACCTTAAACAGAAACCACCGTTGCCGACACGCCCATCTCCCCATGCTGCTCCTATGTAATCATATTCAAAAAATTCATCTGTCCATGCACTTCTATTAACAGCAAAACCATCTGAATGAAGTATTAAATTATAATCTTCAATACAGATATGCGGCATCAGTTTTAAAGAAATTGTTTTGTAATCGTCTTCATAATTTTTCATTCTTGGAATTTTTATCCATTGTGTTTCAATATTTTTTTGCCAAGTATAATCAACATCACTAAACCAATAAACTTTAATAATTTTGTCACCCAACACTTCAAGTGTTTTATTTATTGCATTTACTGTAGGGATATATGTATATGCGTCTAAAACGGATATGCTTATTGTTTTCATTCGAATGGATAATTTCTAATATGAATGCCGCCACCTTCAACGAATTGAAGTATGTTGAACCCAAAAAAATTATTGTAATTTTCTATTAAATGAATATCATTTAATTTGCCTTTTTCTGCAACAGAATCAAACCAAACATATTCCATATCTCCACCTAGATGTGTAAATTTATCACAACGCCATACTTCATTTAGATTAAAAGTTTCTCTTAAAAAATCAATGTCTGCAAAATACATATGGTCACCAAGTGTTATGTTATTTCCCCATTTTGCCGTAACTGCTTTTTTACCTGTTGTAATGCATTTTTCAACCAGTTCTTTGTAGTCGATATTTGGAACATTATCATAACACAATTTAAGAATTCGTTTAACACCCATTCTTTCTAAAACATTGATTGCATTGTGTACTGCAACTAGGTGAGCAACACCATATCCATGAACATGATCATTCATCGGTAGTCCATTTACTTTGTAACTATTATTTTCATCATAGATATAAACATTACACATTTTTTGTGTTTCTTCATCAATCGTTGAATGTGTTGTTAAACATACAGGATAACCTGATTTCTTGGCATTTTTAACTAAAGTTTTTGTCATGTATCTTTTTGCAAATTCAATTTCAGGGGATGCACCATAAGTATAAGCTGCGATTACTATTGCTGTATCATTCATATCAATTCTCCAATTTTTTTGAAATAACGGTTAATATATTAGGTAGGTCATCTACAGGAGTTCTTACTTGATCCTCATCATTACCCAAGTAAAGAACTTTGTAACCGGATAAAATGAGTAAATTTATCAAACCATGTGAATCAAAGTGATGTAGATGTTCGTTCTCTCTACGGTGTTTCCATTTTAAAAACCAATCTGTTCCTTGATCTTCATGATACCAAGGGACAGAAATGCAAATGTATTTTGTCTTTAGATTTTTTAAAAACGCTGTTAATTCGTTTTGTGGAAGATGTTCAAGTGAATCATAAAATGTCATAACATCAACTTGATAATCATTCACATTGTTTATTTTTAGTGTTCCTAGTGGAGTTGGATAATTTGATATATCATAAACATATGTTATTTTACCATTTTTATCACAATGATTTAAAAAAGCACCATTTCCATAACCAAAATCTGTAAGCGTGTTGAATGTTTTAATTGTTTTAGTTAATAGATTAAATCTTAATTCAGACATTCTATCGTTTGTCGTATAAGTATCATATCTTTGTTTAGAGTATGTTGCAGAATAGTCAGGCGCCGGTCCGGTCATTTCATATTGATATAGATAACCACTAAACATTTTTTTATAAATTTTCATAGTAAATTGGTTCTCCAATTATTATTCCAAAACATATTGATATTTCCTTTGCCTTGCATTGCATAGAAAGGTGTTGTATGAATCACGCCAATTGAACCATAGTAATAGTTTATTTTTCTTTGCCTATTATCAAGCGCTGAAACAAAATGAGACATTCCTGTATCGCCGCCAACATAATGACTGCATTCAGTTATATGTTTAACATTTTCTAAAAAATTTGTGGAAACTTTAAAAGATTGCAAATTAAATGGTGCATTATCGTTAATGCAAATATATTTTTCATAATCATCATATTCAGGTTTCATATAATGATTGATAATATCGTTTGTCATATTTACTGACCAATTTCTATAAAAATTATATTGTGCATCCAATAAAGGAAATACACATATTTTCTTTTTCACTTGTACATCGTTTCTTATACTAATAACATCACCAGTAAATGATCTTGCGTCCCATAAATTTAATCCATTCGATTCAATTTTTCCTGTGCCTGGTTGAGAAGAAAGATAATCCGTATTATCAACTAACCAATTTCTAAACTCATAACAGTATTGTGCCGGATTTACAGAATGATCACCTATAAAAAATTTTATTTCATTATTATTTTCTTTAATTCTCAGATGTTGCAACAAATTCAAAGATGCAATTATGTCTCCGTTTCTGAGTGTACCTCCGAAATTGTAGGGTTCAATGTTTATAATCATAATAATTTAGTATTAAAATTTTTTATATATCTTACTGATGTTTTTCTATTTAAATAAAAGTGGTCGTTAAATATTTCACCCAATGGTTTATTATTCCAATTATCCATATCATCATCATAAAGGACTATAGTTTCTTTTTTCATTAAATCGGCAAGTACTGCAATTCCTGTAAATGTCGTAATGAATGGTTTATTATTATATTTAATAAGATTACAATTATAAACTAAATTTTTAGTATAGTCAAGGTAATATGTGTCGAGGCCATCTAGTATTCCAGACCCTTCTATTAGATTAGATAATCTTCTGTCATCAACGTCAGGTGCATCTTTAGTCGACCATCTATCGCCAACTAAAATTTTATCTGGCATTTTATCTATCGATGAATTAGGAATTTGTAGTTCAAAAGTATCATCAATTTTAAAATCAATTCTTAAATTATCTTTTAAAAAATTATAGTACCTATGTGCAATTCCACAATTTAAACCGTGATTATCTTTTCTTCCAGTATCATCGATTAGAATACCTTGAATGTTTTGATTTCTTAATTCATGTACAAATAAAACTTCTTCAAACATTTCTTGTGCCGATAATAACTCTTTAATTCCTCTAAATCTTTCCAATCTGTCGCAAATAACAAATCTAAATTTTTCACCTACATGACCATACAAACCAGATAACGCAGGAAGGCAATGAGAAAAATCGCCTAAGTTGTGTATTCTAGGGGAAAATATATTAATCATTATAATTTTTTAAAACGACAAACCAATCTGCTGGGTCAATATAACGCAAATGAAATTCATCAGGATGCATTAAATATGACATTAGGTATAGAGTTTGGTCATAATGTACTAAATTATTGTTTAGTAATAAAATCATACTATTATAAACATAATCTTTAAATTTTTTCCACTTTTCTGTACCCGCTACCATATGACAACCCATGATGTATACGTCGCCTTTATATATGATATCATCAATCGGTCTGTTTGGTTCGACAGGACGCAAACTGAATAAATGTATTTTTTCTTTATCGAAATTATAATTCCATTTATTGGATGGAGGAAGAGAGGTTGTATTTCGACAATAACCAAAATCTATCCAAGCAGTTAAATCGTTTTTGATTAAGTTTGAAGATATTGCATGATTAATATAAAAAATTTTCATAAATTGAATCATTATATAATCTGGCCACCAATACTCGACAAAATGAGGTTTATCAACTTTTTCGTAAAATGATGGAGATTCTAAGACTTCAGAAACTCTTTTTTTTATATCATTAAATTCAGAAGGTAAAAAATGGTCCATAACAACAATATTTGTTTTTTCAGCTAATCCATAATTATTTCTAATATCAAATATTCTTTCGGAAAAATCTTTAGTTGTATAAACAACCATATCATTTTTTAGTTTTGCCAACTCGTTAAAATACGCGAAATAAGTTTCAAGATTTCTATGTTGAAAATGTGGCAAAACTCTGTTACGAACAACAGGCGGTAGATTTCCTCTTCCTATATCAAAAAAATTAGTTACAATACTAATATCACCCATAAATTTTCTCCAATTCAGATTTCCATTTGGGCACCCTATTATACTGATGCACTAAAACATATTTTTCACCTTTACTATTAAGTACATATTTACCATCAAATTGAGGTTCAGGACTTAATAAATTAGGCCTAAATTTATGCATTTTAGAAGGGTCTACAGTTGTGCCGCATTGACAAGCCCAGTTTGTATCATGATCATTAAATTTTGTGATTGATTTATATGGTTCTAATGATAACATTAAATTTACGCCTGCCTGGTCTGGAGTCGAATGATTTATATGTTGTATAGATAACCACACATTTAATGAATAGTCTTTAAATGTTTGAAATTCTCCTGCCATAGGACCAGCATTATATATGGGGGTATCTTTCATGTAGTCATGTATCACCGGACCAAAGCATTGATTGATGTTTTCATTTCCCCAATCTTCATCTTTATATTTAAGTCCTTCACAACCATAATTTAATTTTTTATCGCCAAGATTTTTTTCCAACCATTCAGAAGGATCAGTTTGAAATATAACATCCAAGTCTGTAGAAATTACATAACGAATATTCTTCATTTGCCGTAAAAAGTGCCAATAGAAAAAATGTCTTGTCATAGGAACTTGATAAGTAAAATTATCAGCAAAATGAAATCCATTATTTTCTTTATTTCGAACATTGCTTGTCAACATTATTTCAAAATTATTTTCTTGTAATTTTTTAATGGTGTCATCAGTAACATTGTGTAATATAATAGCTCTACGTCCTTTGAATCCACATCTGTTTAAAGAATTCACCCAAGGTTTTATTTTATCAAATGTATACGTTGACATTGCTGATATCACTAAATCTTGCATAATTTTTTACCTATGTTATAACAAATAGTATTAAAATCATATGGACCAATTTTAATACCTAAATTTTTTTGTAATTTTGAATTGTCTAATATAAATTGCCTGTCAATTTTATTGTCTATGTGTTCTAAACTACCTTTGTAATTGTACCCTTTACTTAAATTTTCAATAATTCTACCAGTTTCTAATCCATAGTTAGAACTAAGGTTGTAAATACCAAAAGGTTTTATTTCGCAAACTTTTTCTATAATATCAACTGCATCTTCTACATATATAAAATCCCTTTTAACTCCACTTGATATTGATAATTGTACTTTATCATTATGTTCTAGTTGCGATAAACAATAACCCATAAATGAATTTCTACCCGGTTCGTAACCAAATATATTTGAACCTCTCAATATAGTTAGGTTCTTTTTATTTGCAAATAAAATTTGAAGGGTTTGTTCTGTTTGTAATTTGTTTTTACTATAATTATCAAAAGGATTTGTTGAAGATTCTTCTGTGTATGTAACTAGATTTTCATTTTTGCCGTATACCTTACTTGTCGATAACATTACATAATGGCAATTATTTTGCAAACATTTTTTACCGACTTTTAAATCAAAATCATATTCTTCATCGTATTCAGATGTTTTATATTTTGGATCCAAAGCACAATTAACTACCGCATGATATTTTGATAGATCATTATCATGTAAATCTTTATAAGAAATTTTATCAAACGTATTTCTATTTAAATATTGTCCAATAAAACTTGTGCTGCCGACAACTAGATATTTTTTCATAGTCCTGCTCGTTGTAAACAAAACTCCATAACATCATTATCGTCTTTTTGTTCAGGACGTGGCATAAACAATGCTCTATTCCTACCAATTACAGAATTAGTTGGAATAACATAATAAACAGCTAAACTTTTCCTGAATATTCCTACTGGCGGAGATAATGGTTGAGACACACCAACGCCGTGCCATGAATTTTGTGTAGTGTCAAAAATTATTGCTCTATTAAAAATGGGTGCGATTTTTTGAATACAGTCTTTTGGTTGTTGTGTTTCATTATTATGAGACCACAATTCAATGTGACCACCCCATGATTCTTCCCACTCTGGTGTCATGTAAATAATAATATTTAATTTACGTTTCATTGAAATTTTAGGATGAATATCATAATCTAGATGCACATTTAAATAGTCACCTCTTTTGTGCATATGTACTCCGCCGCCATGTAAACCATAATCTGCTTCAAGTTCTTTTTGCTGAGTAAGTTCTCTGATCGAAGATACAAATTTTATAGATACTAAACTAAAAACTGCCGTGTATACACTTTTTGGAAATTTGTGCCAGTTATCTGACAATTTTTTCTTTTCAGCCACATTGTTATAATTAAAATCAACTTCACTATAATCGGGCATACTTTCATGCACTTTCATTGCAAAATCTTTATTGAAGAAGTTGTCTATCACAACATGATTAAAAGGTTTTGAATTGAGAAAAGATTTTGATAATTTTTTCCAGTTATGAATATTAATTATTTCTTCCATGGATATAAGCCTTTATATTTTTCATTCATTATTTTATTACCATTTAAGAAAAAATCTCCAGTAACAGACCCCTGGTTGCCATCCACCCTATAATTAGAAGTATATAATCCTGTACAATCATATTTCTTAAAATGTTGTGAAATGGCCGAAAGAAAAACTCTATCTTGTCCCCAACCTCCATGCCAAACACTAGCTAATCTTATTGCAATTTTAGTAGGAAGGCAATAAGAATTTGTATCTATATGATTAATACCGTGGTATGATTGATATTTTCCTAAAGATTCACAATCATCATTGCATATGTATTTGCTGTCTTTATCATAAATTTTTCTAAGTGAATGGCACCATTCCAAATTATTATTTTGGATCGTTTCTATGCAGGAAAGAACGTGGTGTTCATCAAACCAACAATCTTGGTCAAGGTACAGGACGTACTCCGTGTCGAC
>Ga0114980_10003373_pt1 | contig 10969 bp, 9 predicted proteins | sample S_140806_EF_Meta_FD_87018 | JGI IMG/M metagenome (GOLD analysis project Ga0114980, IMG submission 87018) | Freshwater microbial communities from Lake Simoncouche, Canada to study carbon cycling - S_140806_EF_MetaG | ecosystem: Environmental > Aquatic > Freshwater > Lake | place: Lake...
AGCTCTTAACGGAACATCAACTCCGATTTGCGTTTGATTATAGTATTCTGTAGACTTGAAAAATTTGTTTTGATGCGTTGCCGAAATTTTCGGATCGAATGCACCTTTTGCTTTCATCAATTCTTGCTGTCCTTTCTCGACGCGCAAATCTGCCATGCGCGCAGCAGGGTGATTATTGAGCATTGTTTTGAATGCATCGAACGTAAGCACTTCTTGTTTCTGGGCATGTGCATGCCATGTGAAAGAGGCCGAAACCAAAAGGGCAATTAGCTTTGTTTTACCACAGTGGTTATTTCGATTTAGCGACGTCATCGGCTTTATAATAATTGGGTGGGAATCCGTTGAACTGTCGCCAGAGCTCATAACCCAGAGCAACGTCTTTGAGCAACGCCATACCGTGCGCTCCTGCACCCACTCGGATGCCCGAAGGCCAGGCCACATCTTCGGGGTCGGGGGCTACGAGTATGCGATATTCGCCTTGGTTGTTGGTGAAGTTGTCGATTGCGACAACCACACCGCCGTAGGTTCCTGCAGATGCGCCGGGCCAACCGCTAAATACAAAGGCAGGCCAACCGTCAAAAATGAAACGCACTTTTTGTCCCTTCGACAAAAGTGGGTAGTCGATGGGTTTTACCATTAGTTCCACTGCCAGCTCATAGTTGGCGGGCATGAGGCTGACGATCTCTTCGCCTTCTTTGACGGTTTCACCTACTCCGGTTTTTATGGCTCGTGTGATATAGCCATCGGCCGGCGAGGTGATGAAGTAGAACCCGCTGCGCTGGCTGTAACCGGCGAACTGACTTTGCAATTTGGTCACCTGTGCTTCTGTGTCATAGAGTACACTCATGGTCGAAAACTTGTCGCTTTCGGCTTTCGATACTTTGTCGCGATAATCTTGCGTAATGGAGTTCAACTCTGTTCGAACGTTGGTGAGCTCTTGTCGTGAGATGAGCAATTTGTTTTCGGTTTCGACTTGTTTGGCACGGGCATTTTGATAGACCACCTCACGTTGTTCTAACTCCGTTTCAGATTTCAATCCCTTCTCAAAAAGTGACTTGAATCGGTCGTATTGGTCCTTGGCAATGACTGCGTTTCCTTTTGCGACATTGAAGTCCATGCTGTCGCTCTGAACCTTTAAAATCGATTGCTTGACTTTTAACTCTTGCTGACTGCGTTTCAGTTTTGCGCTTTCATTGAGAGCGTCTATTTGTCGATCGAGGGCTTCAACCTTCTGCATATATCCTGAAACACTCGACTCCTTGCTCTTTATTTGGTCTTCGACGTTGACAAGCAGATTCGGATCGAAGTAATCGTCTTTGATTTCGGAAATACGCATGATGGTATCGCCGGTCTTTACCAGGTCACCTTCACGCACATACCACTGTTCTATTTTTCCGGGGATGATCGTTTGTATGGCTTGCGGCCGTTGGTCGGGCCTCAATGAAGTAAGACGGCCATTTCCACTTACACTTTGAGTCCAGGGCAGGCAAAGAAGCACCATGATTACAGCAAGTAGTATAAACAGTGAGCGCTTCAGTACCCGGTTGTTTTTACCAACGGAAAGTTTGCGAAACGACACGTAATCGTTCTGTTTAATTTTTCCTTGAATGGAAGATTCGGAGAGTTCTAGCATGTGCGGTAAATTAAACTTTTTGCATGGTTACAACTCTTCCTGCCAGTTGATGTATAGCCGGGTTGTTGCTGATGATTAAAATAGTCGCCTGAGGGAATTCGCGCAGAATATTTTCGAGTATTTCCATGCGCTCATCGGGTAAGATTGCCTGCAGATTATCTTCCATCAAAATGAGCTGCGGGTTTCCAACAAGGCATCGGGCAAGTATTAATTTTCGGAGAATTCCTCCTGATAAAATCTTGCCTTCGGGATCAATTACCGTGTGATAACCTTGTGGCATGTGGGTAATACTATCATGCAGGTTAACCAAACGCGCGCCCTCCATCACTTGATTGATGTCGATGTGTTTTCGACCACAAGTAATGTTTTCTACAACGGTTCCTTTGAATACACCTTGATCGGTAAAGTTTTCTCCCGTTATTTCACGTAAGGTCACGAGATCGATATTTTCAAGCGGCAATCCGTTTATTGTGATGCTCCCTTGAAAACCGGCAAAATAGCCTGTGAGCAATTTCATCAGAAGCGTTTTGCCACTGCCATTTGCGCCCGCCACACACACGCGTTCACCGGGCGTGATCTCTAAGTTGAAGTTCTGGATGACCGGACTTTGGGCGTCAGAAAAGGCATAAGTAAGCTTATCTACTTTTACGTGCACACCTCCTTTTTTCAGTGTTTCGCGCACATCGATACCACCTTCCCTTTCGAGTTGAATGTCGGTAATGCTGCCAATTTTATCCAAGGCGGTTAGCACATCGTACACGGTGCTCATGTTGAGAATGACTTTCTCCACACTGCCAATAATCATGAGAATCACAATTTCAGCAGCAACGAATTGTCCGATGTTGATTTGTCCGTTAATCACCAAAATGCTTCCCGCAATAATGAGACTCGCAGCAAGTATGATTTTAAACAGAACAAGCACTTTGTACTGAGTAACTAGTATCGCAAAGTGACGCTTACGTGCATCGAGGTACTTCGACGTATGATAGTCGGTTTGCTCGAGCGGCATGGAGGTGATTCCGCTCAATTTGAATGTGGTGAAAGCGCGCGATAGCTCTTCCAACCAGTGCGCCACCGCAAATTTGTGTTTGCTCTCTTCCAAGCTGCTCTCTAGGCCTTCTCTGCCAGTCAGTTTAAAGATGGCAGCAATGAGGAGGATGAGGATGATGCCGAGAAGAATGAAAAGTGGATGATAGAAAGACAGCAGAAGCAGGCCGAAAATAATTTGAATGGCAGCGGTTGAGAAGTCGAGCAGTAGCTTAGAAACCCCTTTCTGCACCGTCATGATTTCGAAAAATCGATTCATTACTTCCGGGAAGTATTTGGTCTTAACAGAGTCGAACGAAGCGCGCGGCAGGCGATAGGCAAAGTCGAAAGATGAATTCACAAAGAGTCGTTGTTCGATGGATTCTGTGATGGCCATTTGGCGCAACTGAAGCAGCCCGTTGAAGAACACACCGAGTATGACAAACACGACGAGCACCATCCATGAAGCCCTCAATTCACCTGCTTGCAGCAGGTTGATGATGGCCTGAATTCCAAGCGGGAGCGTGAGGTTTACCAACCCCTGGAACAGAGAAAAAATATAGACATTGCGAATGTCGGAGCGCTCTGATTTGACTAGACGCCATAGGCGCTGCATAGGACTAATTTGACTCATATACTGGTAGTGTCAGATCTTTAGCCCGAAGTGCTCATTCAGCAAGCAAATGCGTTGGCTGGACAACGGGTGCAATGTTAGTCAAAGCATCCGAATGGCGGCAAAGTTCACCCGATTTGGGTGATTTCGATTAGGAAAATTTAATGATTACACTTTCAATAACATGCGCGGCATCCTCGCACTTGTCGGAAGCGTTTTCCAAAAAGGTAATCACCTCTTTGGTTTTTAGGATTACCATCGCATCTGTTTCGTGCTTGAAAAGGTCAGCAATGGTGCTGTTCATGATTTTATCCGCCTCGTTCTCCAGTGTGTTGATGGTGTGGAGATGCGCTTTTACTTTCCGCACATTGCGCAGGCTGCGCATTTCACGAACCGCGCTCTGGAGCTCAATGGCCGAAAGGGTGATGATTTCAGACAGGCGAATCATGGCCGGGCTTATCTGATGGACCTTGTAGATATCGAGGCGCTTGGATGTACCGTAGATATAATCAACCACGTCGTCGATAGCAATAGCCAAGGCATGAATGTCTTCGCGGTCAAAGGGTACTATGAACGTATTTCCCGTTTCACGCATGATGGCGTGCGTAATCTCATCGCCTTGTTTTTCAAGGAGATTGATCGTTTCGAAAGATTGTATTCGGGTAACTGAGTCTGATTTCAGAGCATTTTCCAGCACTTTAGCAGTCTCAACAAGGTTGCTACACGCCTGGTCGAATAGTGGGTAGAACAATTTGTCCTTGGGCAAAAGTGCCTGAAAAATGAGGTCGATAGAGCGTTTCACAAGGGGTTCTTCTTCCCGCGAATTAAGTTGTTCTGAAGGGTCCGGATTCAAATGGCTCATGATTTAGAGTAAAAATGAGAATGTCTTAACACAAATCTAACAATTGAACATGCTTGTTTCCGGTTAGGCTGAAATTGGCTCGCTGTGATGGAGGACCAGGGTAAGTCGAGTGAAGAAATAACCCCCTGCGAATCAGTGTATTGTTTCGAATAGATGAACACCCCAGCCCTTTTGCGTAACAATATGGTAACATAAAGTAAAGGCTCTGTTCTCATACCACGGGTTCTTTTGCGGAAATCGTTTTTTCGTATGAATTTGTTTAAAATGTTCGCGCCCAAGTCGGGTGATTTTTTCGATTCCTTTGCTCAGTCAACCCGCAATTTGGTTGCTATGTCTCAGAAATTCAAGGAGTTGTTGGAAGCGAAGGAAGGTGATAGAGATGGAATTGTGAGGGAGATTCACGATTTGGAGCATGTTGGTGATCAAATTACCCACGATCTCTTCATTCAATTAAGTGAGAATTTTATTACACCCTTCGATAGAGAGGATATCCACTACTTGGCAACTTCGCTCGACGATGTTGCAGATTTCATTAACGGAACGGCATCCCGAATTTCATTGTATCAATTGAAAGAAATTGATCAGGTTATGCATGGCCTTGCCAATGTTTTGTCGAGGCAGGTGGTAGAAATAGACAGCGCGATTCAAAACCTTAGGAACTTGAAAAGCGCACAGCGAGTGCGAGAGGCAATTATCCGTATCAATGATCTGGAAAATGAGGCGGACAGTATTTTTGATTTGGCGATAGCCCGTCTTTTTTCGGAAGAAACGAATGCCATCGAGATGATTAAAAAGAAAGAAATTCTATCTGTTTTGGAGACAGCAACCGACAAGTGTGAAGACGTTGCCAATGCAATTGAATCAATCCTGGTAAAGAACTCTTAAGGCCGCTCTATGGAATACTCTATCTTGCTTATTTCAGTCATAGCGTTGGCGTTGATATTTGACTTCATCAATGGTTTTCACGATGCCGCAAACTCAATTGCAACGGTCGTTTCTACGAAGGTTCTTACTCCTTTTCAAGCGGTGGTGTGGGCGGCATTTTTCAATTTTGTCGCATTCTTCATTTTCAAAGACCACAGCGTTGCAACTACCATTGCAAAGTCGGTGAAGGAAACCTACATCACGGCAGCTAATAATCCGCTGACCATGATTTTTTCCGGTCTATTGGCCGCAATTACATGGAACCTGATTACCTGGTGGTATGGAATTCCTTCCTCGTCCTCACACACGCTCATAGGAGGATTTGCAGGTGCGTTTTTGGCAGCCTTCGGTTGGCAAGCTATCAATAGTGGAATCGTTATAGCAACCGCAATTTTCATTTTCGTTGCGCCCATAGCGGGCATGATTATGTCTTACCTGATTTCGGTGTGGTTTCTCAACTCTTTTCGAAAGGGACCTTTCATGAAGATTGTTTCGCTGACGATTATAACACTCGTCGTTTTCGCTGTTTACAATGCACTTGAGTTCAAGCGAGATTTTAACGGAGGAAGCTCATATACGTTGATGTTCGAAGAAAAACTGTCAAAGGATGATGTGAAAAAGCTACTCACCATCAAGGGCGATGACTTAATGGAGTTTACCCCAGTTGTAAGCTTGGCGAGCAATGCAGAAGAGGTTTCAGACATGCGCTACACGGTTCGATTTGATTATCTTAAAAAGATCGGAGAGACCGCAGAGAATGGTGCGCTCACTGCGGCTATTGTTCAACGATTGGAGTCTGAAAAAAAGGATTACACCATTGAAGAGTCGCACCGAATTACGGAAGCTTCTACAGATCGATACGACGCATCAAACTTGAAGAGCGGCTTTGAATCGTATTGGTTGAAAGTGATATTTCATGGTTCGAATTTCAAGTGGATATTGCTCGGCTTCATTGTGTTGGTGATGGGAGTGTTCACCCTGTTCTTAAGTTCGATGCACAATTCGAGGGCAAACTCATCCTTCAAGAAGTTGCAATTGTTTTCCTCTGCCGCATTCAGTGTGGGACACGGAGGCAATGACGCGCAAAAGGTGATGGGTATAATCACCGTTGCTCTCATGGCCGGAGGGCAGATTACAAGTTTAAAGGATATGCCCAACTGGGTGCCTCTTTCCTGTTATGCCGCAATTGCACTAGGCACCATGAGCGGCGGCTGGAAGATTGTGAAAACCATGGGTGCTAAAATCACGAAGGTTACACCGTTTGAGGGTGTAGCGGCTGAAACGGCAGGAGCTATCACCCTCTTCTTTACCGAAGGATTGAAGTTCCCCTGGCAAATGGGAGGTGAAGTCATAAAAGGTATTCCGGTGAGTACTACGCATACTATCACGGGTTCAATCATCGGAGTTGGAATAACCAAGCGTGTATCTGCAGTGAAATGGGGTGTTACGGGTAAGCTGCTCGTAGCATGGATTATTACAATTCCAATTTCAGCAGCGATGGGCGCGATTACACTTTGGGTTATGCGTTTGCTTGGGTTTTAAGCGCCATTGCGGTAATTAAAACCGCAGAGACGCAAAGAAAAATCAAGGGAATAATTTCTGCGGTTCGAGTGCAGGTGCATTTCTCGGAAGTTCACTTCGTCCCTTTTCGGTTAAAACAAAAAACCTCAGAACCAAGTTTGAGAAAAGTTGTTTTGTTCAACAATAGGACGCTTTTCTTGCGTTCGTTAAATCATGATGAACCTAGCTAAAATGTGCTCGATGTTGCTAATGTGTCTGACACTGGCCGCATGCAGTCAAACGACCACTCAACACTCAACCGCACCTGCACATACAATGAACAATCCGCATTATTCCCGAATCGACACAACTCGCCTTGAGGTAAGTAACGACGAATGGTCGCGCATTTTGCCGCGCGAACTGTACTTAGTAGCCCGCGAGGCGCATACCGAACGCGCGTTTACAGGCAAGTATTACGAGAACGAAGTGATCGGAAGCTATTACTGCGCGGTTTGTGGAAATCCTTTGTTCCGTTCCGACTCCAAGTTCCACAGCGGTTGTGGCTGGCCGAGCTTTTTCGAAAACATCCGTCAGGGAGCTACGAAATATACGCTCGACAAAACTCACGGAATGATACGCACCGAGGTGACCTGTGGACGATGCGACTCTCACTTGGGCCACATATTCGATGATGGTCCGCCGCCCACCTACAAGCGCTATTGCATGAATTCGGTATCGCTCGATTTTGAGCCCGACGTGAACCCGTCAGATAAATAATTGTTTTGCGGCCATGGCAGTAGGTAAGAAAATAGAAGGAGAAGATTACTACTACACCGAGGAGGGATACATCGTGTTCACGGAAAAGTATCACCTCAAACGCGGTTATTGTTGTCAAAGCGGCTGCAAGCATTGTCCGTACGGTTTTGATATCCGCACCGGAAAATTCAAGGAGTGATTCCCTACTTTTGACTCATGCAAACAATCTGCGCATGGGTGTGCTCAATAACGCTTTTTTTAGTGAGCGTTCAAACAAGAGCTCAAGACACGACATCGTTTGAATTATCGGGATACGTCGAAGCCTATTGGGGAGTCCAACAGGGTGGAGCCGAAGAGCGTCCGGAGTTTTTATACAACCATACCGATAATGGGCCGGCTCTCAACCTGGCATTCATCAAGTACACGCTGCGTCACAACCGATGGCAACTAACTGCCGCGCCTATGGCGGGAACGTACGCACGAAGAAATCTTGCTTCTGAACCCAATGCTGTGCGCAACATCTATGAGGCCTCGCTGGGTTTTCGGTTGAATGATAACTCACGACTCGATGCGGGGATTTTACCGTCGCACATTGGCTTGGAATCGAACATTGGCGCGCAACAAATGAATGTAACACGCGGGCTGCTTGCCGAGAATACACCATACTATGAATGCGGTTTGCGTTGGTCGGGAAAAACTGAAACCGGGTTGAATTGGGCTGTGTTGTTGCTCAATGGATGGCAGCGCATTGCCCTCGACAAGGGGCGCAACTGGCCTGCGTTTGGTGTGCAACTGCAGCATGTAAAAGCGGATGGCCGTGTGCTCAACTACTCCAATTATATGGGAACTATTGGCGATCGGGTTACTATCTATCACAACATGTATGGTCAGTGGAAAGTCGCCAACGATTGGAGCGTACAAACCGAGTTGAACTACGAGTCAGTGCCGGCTGAAAAGGACTTTGTGGGATACTCTCTTGCCGTGAGTCGTTCGTTTGCGAAAAAATGGGCGGCGGCATGCCGATTCGAGCAAACAAGAGATAACCGCGGACAGTTTTTTAGAACGCGCTATGCACCCGTGAATCTCAATCCCGGTGGCTGGTCGGTGAATGTCGATTACAGCCCATTTAAGAAGTTGAAGTGCAGAATCGAGGCGCGACGACTTTGGTCGGCCAAAGGCGAACAGATTGAAGTGTTGCCTATAACCTCTTCTTTGTGGTTGTTAACCGCATCGGCTTCTGTTTCTTTTTGAACTGTTGAAGGTGGTGCAGGGTTTTATGGCCTGTACCCGAAATTTGCACAAAACCCAACCTGATGAATACAGCGGAACTAGCTGAAGATGTAGCGATTTTTCAAGACGCCATTCGCGCGGGGATTCCATCCTCGTTGCCAAATGCGTCGGAATTTGATACAGCGATTAATCACGCACCTAAGAGAAAGGATATACTCACGGCCGATGAAAAGAAGTTGGCCTTGCGCAATGCGCTGCGCTATTTCCCGCAACACATGCATGCTTCATTGATAGAGGAGTTCAGACACGAACTTGAAGTCTATGGCCGCATCTACATGTATCGCTTTCGTCCGACGTATGCCATGCACGCGCGACCTATGGATCAATATCCGGCGAAGTCGCAGCAGGCAGCTGCTATCATGCTCATGATTCAGAACAACCTGGATCCACGCGTGGCGCAGCATCCGCATGAGCTCATCACGTATGGCGGAAATGGTGGTGTTTTTCAGAACTGGGCGCAATACCTGCTCACCATGCAGTATTTGAGCGAGATGGGCGACGATCAAACGCTTGTGATGTATAGCGGGCATCCGCTGGGATTGTTTCCATCGCACAAGGACGCGCCGCGTGTAGTGGTTACCAATGGCATGATGATACCCAACTACTCGAAGCCGGATGATTGGGAGCGATTCAATGCATTGGGTGTAACGCAATACGGACAGATGACAGCGGGATCCTACATGTACATAGGCCCGCAAGGCATTGTGCACGGCACTACTATCACCGTGATGAACGCAGCACGCCGCATGCGTGAGCAGCGAGGTATGAAAGCGACCGATCCGATTTTGTTTATCACAGCCGGTTTGGGTGGTATGAGCGGTGCACAACCCAAGGCCGGAAACATTGCAGGCGTTGTTTCGGTAACAGCCGAAGTGAACCCGAAGGCAGCTTACAAGCGCCATGAGCAAGGATGGGTGGATGTGATTACAGACAATCTCGATGATTTGAGCAACGCGGTGCGAGAGGCGATGGCCATGAACAAGATCACGTCATTTGCTTACATCGGCAACATTGTGGATGTGTGGGAGAAGTTCGATGCGGAAGGTATTACAGTGCATTTGGGTAGCGATCAAACCTCGCTGCACAACCCATGGGCAGGTGGGTATTATCCGGTTGGAATTTCGTATGAAGAAAGCAACCGCATGATGGCTGAGCAGCCCGAAGAGTTTAAGAAACTGGTTCAGGAAACCCTGTGTCGACATGCAGCTGCGGTAAATAGGCACGCCGCGAAGGGCATGTATTTCTTCGACTATGGCAATGCGTTTTTGCTGGAAGCATCGCGCGCAGGCGCCGATGTAATGGCAAGCGAAGAACAGCGCAAAGGCCGCAAGCCACGTGAGTTTAAATACCCCAGCTATGTGCAAGACATTCTCGGACCGATGTGTTTCGACTATGGATTTGGACCGTTTCGTTGGGTGTGTTCGAGTGGCAAACCGGAAGATTTGGAGCGTACCGATCGCATTGCGGAGGAAGTGCTCACTGAGATGATGCGCACAGCACCTAGCGAGATACAGCAGCAGATGGCCGACAACATCCAATGGATACGTGAAGCCGGCAAAAACAAGCTGGTAGTGGGCTCTCAAGCACGCATCTTGTATGCGGACGCCGAAGGACGCATGCGCATAGCGAAAGCATTCAACGATGCTATTGCGCGTGGTGAAATTGGTGATGTTATTTTGGGTCGCGATCACCACGATGTTTCGGGCACCGATTCACCGTACAGAGAAACATCCAACATCTATGACGGCTCTCGCTTCACAGCCGACATGGCGGTTCACAATTTCGTAGGCGATGCATTCCGCGGAGCCACGTGGGTGAGCTTGCACAACGGCGGCGGAGTAGGTTGGGGTGAAGTAATGAACGGCGGCTTCGGCATGTTGCTCGATGGCAGCGCCGATAGTGAACGCCGTTTGAAGAGTATGCTCCACTGGGATGTCAACAACGGCATTGCCCGTCGTGCTTGGGCACGCAACGACGAAGCCGTTTTTGCGATTGAACGCGCGATGCAAGCCGAGCCACGGTTGAAGGTGACATTGCCGAACGATGTGAGCGGTGAATTAGGATTGTAGGATAGCAGGATTGTAGGATTATAGGGATTGCCCCACCACAATCCTACAATCCTACACCACTACTCTCCATCCACCGGCATCTTATACACGTATTTATACTTCATCTTCTGCAGCATCACGAACATCACGGGTACCATGATGAGGGTAAGGAAGAAGGAGAAGACAACGCCGTAGATAATCGCTACTGACATCGGTTTCCAGAAGGCCACGTTGTCGCCGCCGAGGTAGAAGTTGGCATCGTAGGTCGAAAACCAGTTCACGAAGTCGATGTTCAATCCGAATACGAGTGGCACAAG
>Ga0114980_10003374_pt1 | contig 10967 bp, 9 predicted proteins | sample S_140806_EF_Meta_FD_87018 | JGI IMG/M metagenome (GOLD analysis project Ga0114980, IMG submission 87018) | Freshwater microbial communities from Lake Simoncouche, Canada to study carbon cycling - S_140806_EF_MetaG | ecosystem: Environmental > Aquatic > Freshwater > Lake | place: Lake...
AGGCCCGGCTGGCGATGGGCCTGGGCGCTTCCGCACTCGGCCTGGTATCGGCCATGCCCAGCGGCCCGGGCGTGATTGAAGACGCGCTAATTGCAGCCATTGCGGGCCAGGTGCCGCCGCCCACGGCCACGTTTTTGTTGACGGCGCGCCAGGACGCGGCGTCCATCCTGGCCCAGCATGCCGTTTGCCGCACCACCACGATTCAACTGGTGGACCGTGTACCGGTTGCTGACCTGCGTCGCCTTAAGGCAGCGCTGCCGGGTGTGGCGCTGGTGCAGGTGATCCACGTGGCGAACGAGGGCTCTTTGGCCGAGGCAGAGGCGGTGGCTCCCCTGGTTGACGCTTTGTTGCTGGATTCCGGCAACCAGACGCTGGCCGTGAAGGAGCTCGGCGGCACCGGCCGCACCCATGACTGGCGCTTGAGCCGGCGCATCCGGGATCAGGTGGCCTGCCCGGTTTATCTGGCGGGCGGCCTGACACCCGCCAACGTCAGCGCGGCGATCGACGCGGTGCAGCCTTTCGGGCTGGATTTATGCAGTGGCGTGCGCACCGGAGGGCGACTGGACCGAGCCAAGCTGCAGGCCTTTTTTGACGCCGTCGTCGGCCACCCTGCTGGCTGACTTAACAGCTGAGTTACCAGTTGGCTTCCCGCTCTGGCGTGGCGCTGATCTTGTGAATTGACAGGTCCGCGCCATCAAACTCCTCCTCTTGCGTCAGGCGCAAGCCCATCGTGGCCTTGAGCAGGCCATAAACCAGCAGGCCAGCCAGCCCGGCCCACACCACCCCCAGGCCGGTGCCGATCAGCTGCGCGCCCAGCGACACGCCCCCCAGCCCACCCAGCGCCTTGCTGCCAAACAGCCCTGCGGCCACCCCGCCCCAGGTGCCGCACAGGCCGTGCAGCGGCCAAACCCCGAGCACGTCGTCGATCTTCCAGCGGTTTTGCGTCAGGGTGAACATCAGCACAAAGATGGCGCCGGCCACGCCGCCCACGACCAGGGCGCCCAGCGGGTGCATCAGGTCGGAGCCAGCGCACACCGCCACCAGGCCGGCCAGCGGCCCGTTGTGCACAAAGCCCGGGTCATTCTTGCCCACAATCAGGGCCGCCAGCGTGCCGCCAACCATGGCCATCAGCGAGTTGACCGCCACCAGTCCTGAGACCTTGTCCAGCGTCTGCGCGCTCATCACATTAAAGCCGAACCAGCCCACGGTCAGTATCCAGGCGCCCAGCGCCAGAAACGGGATGCTCGACGGTGGGTGCGCCGACATCGCGCCGTCCTTGCGGTAGCGGTTGGCGCGCGCACCCAGCAGCAGCACGGCCGGCAGCGCCAGCCAACCGCCCACCGCGTGCACCACCACGCTGCCGGCAAAGTCATGAAACTCGGCGCCGGTGAGCTGCTTGATCCAGCCCTGCACGCCAAACTGCTGGTTCCAGACCACGCCTTCGAACAGGGGGTAAACGCCGCCCACGATCACGGCGGTGGCAATCAGCTGCGGCCAGAACTTGGCGCGCTCGGCAATGCCGCCCGAAATGATGGCCGGTATGGCGGCGGCGAAAGTCAGCAAAAAGAAAAACTTGACTAGTTCGTAGCCGTTTTTAGCGGCCAGTTGCTCGGCCCCGATCAGCAGGCTACTGCCATACGCCACGCTGTAGCCGACCAAAAAGTAGGCCACGGTGGACATCGAAAAGTCAACCAGGATCTTGACCAGGGCATTGACCTGGTTTTTACGCCTGACCGTGCCCAGCTCCAGAAAGGCAAAACCAGCATGCATGGCCAGCACCATGACAGCGCCGAGCAGGATGAACAGGCTGTCTGCGCCTTGTTTTAGTGCGTCCATAGGTAATTCACAAGTATTGAGTGCTGATTTTTGGTGCACTTTTTATACGCCCAACTCGGACGCACCAAAAATAAGCAATATTTGGGCCAATTGCGCCAAACAGGGGCGCCTTTTGGCCGTTGCGACAGGCTGTCTGTGCCGCGCCCGCGGTTAGCATGGCCGCATGGAAGCATTTTTAGTCTCAACTGGTATCGTCGCCCTGGCCGAAATGGGCGACAAAACCCAGCTGCTGGCGCTGTTGCTGGCGGCCCGCTTTCGCCAGCCCTGGCCGATCGTGCTGGGCATTCTGGTCGCCACCGTGGCCAACCACGCGCTGGCCGGTGCCGTGGGTGCCTGGGTCACCACCTGGCTGGGGCCGCAGGTGTTGCGCTGGGTGCTGGGCGGTTCTTTCATTGCCATGGCGGTATGGATGCTGATCCCGGACAAGATCGACGAGTCCGATTCGGGCAGCACCCCCCGTTTTGGCGTGTTCGGCACCACGGTGCTGGCGTTTTTTCTGGCCGAGATGGGCGACAAGACCCAGATTGCCACCGTGATGCTGGCCGCGCAATACCAAGCGTACTTCTGGGTGGTGGCGGGCACCACACTGGGCATGATGCTGGCCAATGCGCCGGTGGTCTGGCTGGGCGAGCGCATGACGCGCCTGATGCCGCTGCGCGTGGTGCATGTGGTGTCGGCGCTGATCTTCCTGGGCTTGGGGCTGGCGGCCTTGCTGGGCTGGCCCTGACTCGTTTTATACTTGTTTCAGCGCCGATTTGATCCAGGATTGCGGGCGCCGAAGCCTTGGAGCTTCGAAATTCAGCTAAAGACGGCTTCCGCCACCTCATCAGGTCGCCCGGCACCGCCCTTAGCGCTGCCGGGTTTTTTGATGTTGTTTGCCACACCTCAGTCGATGCACTTTGTCGCCACGCTGCCCCTGCAGAGCGGCGCGAGCATCCGTGGCTATGACCTGAGTTTTGAGACCTATGGGCAACTCAATGCTGCGCGCTCCATTGCCGTGCTGGTGTGCCATGCGCTCAATGCCTCGCACCATGTGGCGGGGGTATACGCCGGGCAGGCCAAGAGCGAGGGCTGGTGGAACACCATGATCGGCCCGGGCAAGCCGGTTGATACCGACCGCTTTTTTGTGATTGGCGTTAACAACCTGGGCTCCTGCTTTGGCAGCACCGGGCCGATGCATGTCAACCCCGACACCGGCCGCGTTTATGGTGCCGACTTTCCAGTGGTGACGGTAGAGGACTGGGTGGACGCCCAGGCCCGGCTGCTGGACGCTCTCGGCATTGAAACTCTGGCGGCGGTGATGGGCGGTTCGCTAGGGGGCATGCAGGCGCTGGGCTGGGCGCTGCAATACCCGGCGCGGGTGCGGCACGCGGTGGTGGTGGCCAGCGCGCCCAACCTGACGGCCGAAAACATCGCCTTCAACGAGGTGGCGCGCCGCGCTATCGTGACCGACCCGGATTTTCATGGCGGCCATTTTTACGCGCAGGGCGTGGTGCCCAAGCGGGGCCTGCGCATTGCCCGCATGATCGGCCACATCACCTACCTCAGTGACGACGTGATGAATGAGAAGTTTGGCCGGCAGCTGCGCGATGCGGTGCTGGGCTCGGGCACGGGCACGGGCACGGGTGACTACAAGTACAGCACGCAGGACGTGGAATTCCAGATCGAGAGCTACCTGCGCTACCAGGGCGACAAATTTGCCGAGTACTTTGATGCCAACACCTACCTGCTGATCACCCGGGCGCTGGATTATTTTGACCCGGCCCGCGCCTTTGGCGGCGATCTGACCCGGGCGCTGGCGCGCGCCACCGCCAAATTTTTGCTGGTGAGTTTCAGCACCGACTGGCGTTTTGCCCCCGCGCGCAGCCGCGAAATCGTGCGCGCACTGCTCGACAACCGGCGCGACCTGAGCTATGCCGAGATCGACGCCCCGCACGGCCATGATGCCTTTTTGCTCGATGACCCGCGCTACCTGGGCGTTGTTCGCTCTTATTTCGATAGCATTGCGCGCGAATTGGGGGATGCGTCATGAGCGACCAGCTGACCATGGAGGCGCTGGCCCGGCTGGTGCCGGTCGGCTCCCGCGTGCTGGACCTGGGCTGCGGCGACGGCGCGATGCTGGACCATTTGCAGCGCACCCGTGGCTGCACCGGCTATGGCATCGAAATCGACGATGCCAACGTGCTGGCCTGTGTGCAGCGGGGCGTGAATGTGATCCAGCTGAACCTGGACGAGGGCTTGGCGTTGTTTGGCGACCAGAGCTTTGATGTGGTGCTGCAGATTGACACGCTGCAGCACCTGCGCAATGCCGAAACCATGTTGCGTGAGACAGCGCGCGTGGGCCGCATCGGCATTGTGGCTTTTCCCAATTTTGCGCACTGGCCCAACCGGCTGAGCGTGTTGAGGGGCCGCATGCCGGTGACACGGCGCCTGCCTTACCAGTGGTACGACACGCCCAACATCCGAGTTGGCACCCATGCCGATCTGGCGCTGCTGGCCCAGCGCAGCGGCCTGCATGTGCTCGACAGCTTTGGCTTGCAGGCGGGGCGGGTGCTGCGGCTGGCGCCCAATTTGCTGGCGGGTACCTCGGTCTACCAGTTGTCGCGCTGAGACGATGGCTTACACCACCCGTCAGCTGACCTTGGCCGAGCTCCAGACGGCGATCGACTGGGCAGCAGCCGAAGGCTGGAACCCCGGCGTTCAAGATGCGAACTGTTTTTATGCCGCCGACCCGAGCGGGTTTTGGGGTGGTTTTCTCGACGGTGAACTGATTGCCACGCTGGGCGCCGTCAAGTACGGCCAGGGCTTTGGCTTTATCGGCCTCTACCTCGTCAAGCCCGGTTACCGCGGGCAGCATTACGGCATAGCCCTGTGGCGGGCCGGCATGGCCAGCCTGCAGGGCCGCACCGTGGGCCTGGACGGTGTGCCGGCGCAGCAGGCCAACTATGGTCGCTCCGGCTTTGTGCTGGCGCACAACAACATCCGTTTTGCAGGCCAGGCTGCTGGACCGACGGTGGCAGCAGCCGACGCCGGGGTGGTGCCACTGGCCGGCGTGCCGGCTGGTTTGGTCTGGGCCTATGACCGACCCTTCTTCCCGGAGGACCGGCGCCAGTTTTTGCGGCACTGGATCAGTCAGCCCGGCGCCCATGCCCTGGGGGTGCTGCGACCGGGCGGTCTGGCGTCCGGTCTGGCCGGCTATGGCGTGGTGCGCCCCTGCCTGAGCGGCTACAAGATCGGGCCGCTGCTGGCGGATGATGCGGCGGTGGCGCGGCGCCTGTACCTGGCGCTGGTGGCGCGGGTGCCAGCAGGCGCGCCGGTGTTTCTGGATGTGCCAGCGCTGAACCCGGCGGCCCTGGCGCTGGCGCAGCATCAAGGCCTGCAGCCGGTGTTTGAGACCGCCCGCATGTACACCGGTGTGGCGCCCCGGCTGCCTCTGGCGCGGCTGTTCGGCATCACCTCTTTTGAGTTGGGCTGAGCCCCTTGTCTGACCCCACTACAGCAACCCGTGCCCCGAGCTGGGGCGAGGCCTTGCGCTTTTGGCTGAAGCTGGGTTTCATCAGCTTTGGCGGGCCAGCCGGTCAGATTGCCATCATGCACCGCGAGCTGGTGGAGGAAAAACGCTGGATCTCCGAGGCGCGTTTTCTGCACGCGCTCAATTACTGCATGCTGCTGCCCGGCCCGGAGGCGCAGCAACTTGCCACTTACCTGGGCTGGCTGATGCACCGCACCCTGGGCGGCATTCTGGCCGGCCTGCTGTTTGTGTTGCCCTCGCTGCTGATCCTGATCGGACTGAGCTGGGTTTATGTGGCGTACGGCCAGTTGCCTGCGGTGGCGGGTTTGCTTTACGGCATCAAGCCTGCGGTGGCGGCGCTGGTCTTGCAAGCGGTGCATCGGGTAGGCCGCCGAACCCTGAAGAAACCGGCGCAAGCCCCCGTGCTGTGGGCGGTTGCAGCTATTAGTTTTATAGCAATTGCCGGGTTTCAGCTGGCCTTTCCCTGGGTGGTGCTGGCGGCAGCGCTGACGGGCTGGCTGGGGCAGCGCCTGGTGCCGGCGCAGTTTGCGGCTACCGGCGGGCACGGCACGGCCAAGCCGGCGGCAGCCCGCCCTGCGGCTTGGCTGGATGACGACACGCCCACACCGCCCCATGCCCGCTACCGGCCAAAGCGGCTGGCGGCGGTGCTGCTGGTGGGGGCGGCGCTGTGGCTGCTGCCGATGGGCGTGTTGTGGCTCTGGCAGGGCTGGCAGGGGGCGCTGACGCAAATGGCCTGGTTTTTCACCAAAGCTGCACTGCTGACTTTTGGCGGCGCCTACGCCGTGTTGCCCTATGTCTACCAGGGGGCGGTGCAGCAGTTTGGCTGGCTGAGCGGGCCGCAGATGATGGACGGCCTGGCCCTGGGCGAGACCACGCCGGGGCCGCTGATCATGGTGGTGACTTTTGTTGGCTTTCTGGGCGGCTGGCACAAAGCCGTTCTGGGGCCGGAGGCGCTGCTGGCGGGCGCTGTGCTGGCCGCCACGGTGGTCACCTGGTTCACTTTTTTGCCCTCCTTCGTCTTCATTCTGGCCGGCGGGCCGCTGGTGGAGTCCACCCACGGCCGGCTGCAATTCACCGCGCCGCTGACCGCCATCACCGCAGCGGTGGTGGGCGTGATTGCCAGCCTTGCTCTTTTATTCATAGCGCACATTGCTTATCCGGCGGGGCTGGGGGCCGGTTTTCTCTCTGGGCTTGACGGGGTGGCGCTGGCCTTGACCGCCCTGGCAGCGATCGCCTTGATGCGCATGAATTGGGGTGTGATACCGGTGATTGCGGTCTGCGCGCTCGCCGGCTTGGCACTGCGGCTGGCGGGCCTGGCCTGACGATGGCGTACAGTCGCCGCTCACCTCTTGATGGACCGCCCATGACTTCCAGCACACCGGCCGCCGACGTCCCAGCCCGCCCCAACCCACCGCCCAACCGGGCCGAAGGCACCCGCTTTCGGGTGCTGGGGGCGCTGAGCTTCTCGCATTTTCTCAATGACATGATGCAGTCGCTGATTTTGGCGATCTACCCGCAGCTCAAGGGGGATTTCAGCCTGAGCTACGTGCAGATTGGCGTCATCACCCTGATGTTCCAGCTGACGGCCTCGCTGCTGCAGCCCTTGATTGGCTCTTACACCGACAAGCACCCACAGCCGCGCGCCCTGTCGGTGGGCATGGGCTTTACCCTGATCGGCTTGCTGGTGCTGGCGGTGGCGCCCAATTACGCCACCGTGTTGGTGGCGGCGGCGCTGGTGGGCACGGGTTCGGCCATTTTTCACCCAGAGTCCTCGCGCATGGCGCGGCTGGCCTCGGGCGGGCGGCATGGCTTTGCCCAGTCCATCTTTCAGGTCGGCGGCAGCGCCGGCCAGGCGATGGGGCCGCTGGCGGCAGCCTGGGTCATCATCCCTTTCGGCAGACCCAGTGTGGCCGCTTTTTCGGCTGCGGCGCTGCTGGCGATGGCGGTGCTCTGGCAGGTCGGCAACTGGTACTTGGCACACCGCGTGGCCAGCGCCGGCCGGCCGGCGGCGGTGGTCAAGCCCTCGCCCCTGCCGCCCCGGGCCGTGGTGTTTGCGGTCAGCATCTTGATGACACTGGTGCTGTCCAAGAGCTTCTACATCACCAGCATCAACAGTTACTACACCTTCTACCTGATCGACAAGTTCGGCGTCACGGTCTCAGGGGCGCAGATGTACTTGTTTCTGTTCTTGGTGTCGGTGTCGGTCGGGACGCTGCTGGGCGGGCTGGTGACCGACCGGCTCGGCGTCAGACCGGTGATCTGGCTCTCCATCCTGGGTGCTGCGCCCTTCACCCTGCTGCTGCCCTACGCCAGCCTGGGCTGGACCGCCGTGCTGACGGTGTTGATCGGCCTGATCACCGCCGCCTCGTTTTCCGCCATCATTGTGTTTGCCCAGGAGCTGATGCCGGGCCGGGTGGGTTTGGTGGCCGGGCTGTTTTTCGGGCTGGCCTTTGGCATCGGCGGGCTGGGCGCCGCGCTGCTGGGCTGGATCGCCGACCTGACCGACATTCCCACCGTTTACCAGCTGTGCTCGTTCATTCCGCTGATCGGGCTGCTGACGGCGTTATTGCCGAGATTGCCAGACAGCAAACCGAAGTAAGCGTTCAGGGCCCGACTGGCAGAATCGGCCCATGCCGCAATTTGCCGCCAACCTGTCCTTTCTGTACCAGGATCTGCCCTTTATGGCGCGTTTTGACGCTGCAGCGCGAGACGGCTTTGGTGCAGTGGAGTACCTGTTTCCCTACGACTATCCCGCAGCCGACATCAAGGCCCGGCTAGCGGACAACGGCTTGCAACAGGTGCTGTTCAACGCCCCGCCGGGTGATTGGGCGGCTGGCGAGCGCGGCCTGGCCTGCCTGGCTGGGCGCCAGGCCGAGTTTCGGGGCGGCATGGCGCAAGCGTTGGACTACGCCGCCGCGCTGGGCTGCCCGCGCATTCATGTGATGGCCGGGCTGCTGCCAGCAGGTCAGACCCGGGACGCGCTGCAATCGGTCTACCTGAACAACCTGCGCTGGGCCGCAGCTGCGGCGGCGCCCTACGGGGTCACGCTGCTGATCGAGCCCATCAACCTGCGCGACATGCCCGGCTATTTTCTGAACCGGCAAGACCATGCCCATGAATTGCTGCAGGCCGCAGACGTGCCCAACCTCAAGGTGCAGATGGACCTGTACCACTGCCAGATTGTGGAGGGCGATGTCAGCATGAAGCTGCGCCAGTACCTGCCCACCGGGCGGGTGGGCCACATCCAGATTGCCGGCGTGCCGGCAAGGCACGAACCGGATGAGGGCGAACTGAACTACCCTCATCTGTTCGCCCTGCTCGATGCGCTGGGCTATGACGGCTGGGTCGGCTGCGAGTACCGTCCAAGACTGGGTGCGGTGCCCGGAGCCACCGCTGCCGGGCTGGGCTGGATGGCGCCTTGGGTCAGGCCTTGATCGTTGACGCGGTGATGCCATCCACCAGGCCCCAGATACCGTCTGGCCGGTCGACCACCTTGTTCTGGTACCCAATGCCGAAGGACTGTTCAAAGATGAAAGCCACAGGGCAGTCGTCCACCACGATCTTCTGCATTTCCTTGTAAGCGGCCTTGCGTTTGGCCACATCCATTTCCTTGCCCGCAGCGGCCAGCAGTTCATCAACCTTGGGATTGACGTAACTCTGTGTGTTGGACCAGATCACACCCGGCTTGATGTTCGAGCTCAGCCAGGTGCGGTGTACGCCAATCACCGGATCACCCCAGTTCCATACCGCATCCGCATGCATCTCATGCTGCAGCGAGGCAATACGACGAGCCCAGGTCGGGAAATCTGGCGAGGTCTTGACGACCATCTCGATACCAACCTTGGCCAGCGCCACCTTGAGGTACTCCTGGAAGATTGTGGACTCCGGGGTACCCGGCAGGTAGTCGTAGTCGATGCTGATGCGCACCCCGTTCGGGCCGGGCTTCAGGCCTGCGGCATCAAGCAGTTGGACTGACTTTTGCAGATTGAAATCGTACTTCTCGACATCCGGGTTGTAGAAGGGGCTGCCTGAGGTGATTGGGCCGGTGGAGCGTGCATGAACGCCGGCAAGCAGCGTCTCCAGAAGGTACTTTTTGTCGATGGCGTAGGCGATCGCCTGTCGCACCCGCTTGTCGGCCAGTTTAGGGCTCTTCGTGTTGAACGCCAGCCAGGTCAGCGGGCCAATTGCCGGCGCCGACTGTTTGACCAGGGTCGCGTTGGACATCTTGGCGGCGCGCGCCTGCTGACCAGGATCGGTCAGCTCGGAGTGCACGTCAATCTCGCCACGCTCGAAGGCCAGCATCATGCTGGATTGGTCCTTGAATTCGCGCACGATGACACGGTCCAGTTTGGGCTGGCCCTTGAGGAAGAACCTGTCGAAACGCTCCATGATGATGTGCTCGCCAGGCTTGAACTCCACCAGCTTGAAAGGGCCGGAGCCCACCGGCGTGGCGTTGCGCGGATGAATCTTGACATCGGTGCCATCACCATAGATGTGTTTGGGAATGATGGGCGTCAGCGAGGTGGACATGGCCAGCAGCAGAGCTGGGTGCGGCTCGGACAAACGCACAACGGCGGTGTGCGGGTCGTTGATGGTGACTGCGTTGACTGGACCGTACATGGTGCGAAACGGGTGGTTGTCGCGAATCGTTTCAATGGAGAACTTCACATCCTCGGCGGTAACGGGTTTGCCATCATGGAAGACGGCGTCCTTGCGCAGATACAAGGTCACGCTGCGGTTATCGGGCGACAGGTCCCAGCGTTCGGCCAGATAGGGCCGCGGCTTCCAGTTCTTGTCCATCAGAATAGGCGAGGCAAACAATTGCGCTGCTGGCATCATGGTGGCGATGCCGCTTTGCACTGCTGAGTTGAGATGCCGCGGACGTTGTGTGGTACCGATCACCAGCACGCCGCCTTTGGCGGCCTGAGCTGCGGCCTGAAACGGAATGCCAAAAATGCTGCCGGTGGACAAGGCAGCACCTGCTTTGATCAGTTTTCGCCTGTCGAAAGTGGTCATTGAAAGACTCCCAGGGTGAGTAGGTTAAGACATGAAAGCTTAAGCTTTTTTTTATGCCAATGCAAGGTACCGCCTGAGTTACGATTCATGGTGCAGGGCCCGACAGGCTATTGAGGCCTTGGTGTAATTTTCGGAATTAACGGCCGAGCGTGGTAACGCCGCTACACTTAACTCAGCCGCATGTTGCGGCCAAAAAAATGTGAGTGATCACTGTGACTACCCCCAAGCGTGCCCGCAAATCCCCGAGCGCTGATGCGCTGCCCTCGCAGCACCTGGGCCTGCGCCGACCACCGGCACAGGATCGCGGCATTGTCACCTTTGACCGGGTGCTCGCGACCGCATCGCGCTTGCTGGCGGAGGTGGGCGCAGAGGGCCTGACAACCAACCTGATCGCCACCGAGTCTCAGGTCAATATCTCGTCAATCTACAAGTATTTTCCCAATAAGCAGGCGGTGCTGGTCGCGCTGTTCGAGCGCCACAACCAGCAACGGATCGACGCCGGCAGGCTGGTGATCGAAGAACTGGCCACGGCCAAAGACTGGCGTGCCGTCATCGACAAGGCGGTCGACAAGATACTGCAGAG
>Ga0114980_10003377_pt1 | contig 10961 bp, 16 predicted proteins | sample S_140806_EF_Meta_FD_87018 | JGI IMG/M metagenome (GOLD analysis project Ga0114980, IMG submission 87018) | Freshwater microbial communities from Lake Simoncouche, Canada to study carbon cycling - S_140806_EF_MetaG | ecosystem: Environmental > Aquatic > Freshwater > Lake | place: Lake...
ACAGTATTTAGCAACTTATTCTCTGCTGGATTATAATAAATTTGTTGGTTTTGGTTGCTTAATTTGTTATCATATTGATAACCGTATTTAGACAACATATTTTTTTGGTCATTTCCTTTAGCATAGGATGCTTTTAAAATTGTATGTAACTCCATAATATAACAAAATAAAATATATTTCTATAATATAAATGAATAGACAAGTTGCAAACTTTCAATTAAAAACTAATGAAGGGGTATTAACTGGTTATAACAACTCTTGCACGTGGAACGTTGATATGAGTAAAATTTTAGGCGATATGTATGACAAATTTGAATATTTTAATTTGAGTTTAAAATGCATAGCGTGGGATGTATTACCAGCGGGTACACTCAATAATTTTTCATCTACATCATTTAACAGTTATTATATGAAAGGACTTCAGTGGGAGAATTGTAATTATGACACACGAACAAATCAATTAAGAGATAGGTCTTGTATAGGAACATCATATTATGGTACTTCATTATCAGCAACCGCAGGCAATATTTATTTTACACCCCCTAATGTTGTGAATACATTTAAAAAATCAACCAACATTGTTGAACTGAACATAAGCGTCGTTATTATTACTTTTAACACACCCGCATATGTTGGGACAAATCCAAGCACATTATATCTCCCTTATACAATATATGACTTTATTATTACTCCTTGTAAAGACTATAGTGAAACAACTTGTTTGTTGACATTGTATGAAGGAATACTTACCAATTCGGGGACTACGTTCACTTTTCAAAATATAAATTTTGAAGTAGTATTAGGTGAATTATGGAAACAGTATGATTTATTTACACTTGAATTAGTTGATTTTCAAAGTGCCGAAACATATCTTTTAAGTACAAATGCTAATAGTAATGTTTGCAACTTAGAGATGATTGGATTGCAAACCAAAGATAATAAACCCGTTACATTAGGTAGTGTGTGGATTAATACAGGAGTAAGATACATAGTGTTTAATAATTCAAGTAATTCAACAGGGTATGTTCCTGAGGTAGAAAATAGGACTATAGTAGAAATAAATAAAAAAAATAATATTGAAATAAATTTTAAATCAATAATAACAGGAACTAACCCTACGTTTACAGCAGGTTACATCAGACCAATTTACTATTTATTGCTTTTTAAACCGCTCAGAAGAAGAACTACATAACAATAGGTACAACTTTAAATGTAAAGGCAACCTGTGGAAAAGGAGCAGTTGTTACATTTGGTGTCCCATCACTGATTTTGGAATAAAAAATTGTAAGACTTGTTATAGGGTCATTTTTCCGGAATGTGTTACTGAATAAACTATTAAAATATTGCACAGTTCCAGCGGTAGATGATATAGAACCACTGTTTAAATATCCAATTGGAACATATGGAACACGTTGCCTTCTTCCTGTGTCGTAATTGGAAGTCCAGTTTAATCCACTCATATAAATACATCCAATCTTGTTATCATTAGAAGCATATGTAATAGTTGCGGTTGAAAATAGAGTAGAAGACAAACATATATTAAAGTATTCGTATTTGTCCCACAAATCTCCTAAAATTAAGCGCATATCAATGTTATTCCACGTGAAAGATGATGCCGAAGAATTGTTAGTTGAACCGTTGGCATTTGCGCCGTTGGCGTTAGTTGGTAAGTCACTTGTTCTTAATATAAACGAGGCGTTCATTTATATTATGGAAATATATTATTTTTTAAAAATTGGAACGACATTAATAATTCATACAACAGCATTAAAATCTTACAAACGCAGTGCCGTTAGCGCAAACAAGCACTTGGTCAAACAAGGCATAACTGTCAATTCTAAGAGCAGTTGGCGTAGCAGTTCCGTAATTTAGAGTTAAAAAGATATCGTCAGTATTTGTGTTATATCCGGAAAATATAGAAGATTTGTCTGCATTTGAAAAACTTTCTAAATCTAATCCAACACAAAACGAACCAGAAGTTGTATTACCACGTTGAATAGTATGAGGATACAATGTATTACCCGTGATGGCTGCTTCAATAGCAGACGCACCCAAACTATAAGAAAATTTATCAATAGCGGGACTATGATAGTTGTCAGACATAGAACCAATCGCCTTAAGAACTTCCGCAAAATATTCGGCATTACTAGCAGGTGCTTTGAGAGGTGCTAAGTTAGACCCTATACGATACTGATAACTGGATAGTGAAGCAGATACAGAACTGCAAGGCATATATAATACTGTGTTATATTGGTCACGAAAGCAACTAAATAAAGACTTAACAGAAGAATACTTAGCAGGAATAGGAACATTTATTTGGGTTTGTCCAGAAGCGAAAGTTGATTGATAATTAGACCACGACGGGATAACAAATTGTAGAGGCTCGCCTTGTAAAGAAGCAACAATCATTCCCATTGCTTCATCTGACAATTCAATCATATTGGCAACGTATTCAACATTGGAAACTGTGATAGTTCCAGTACCAGAAACACAAGAAAGCATTTTAGTAATAGCATCAACGAGAGTAATATCCAAACGTAAAGGAGCACTATCCATAGCAAACAGAGGCAGATATTGGTTTTGACATAAAGAGCCACACAAAGAAATTAAATTTAAACAATAGGTTTGAGCCGTTGAAGAAGCATTATTTGCAACAGCACCCAAATAATCGCCTGAATTGGTTGCATAAACGGGCGCAGTCAATACGGTATTTAACATGGCAGCTAATTGAACCGTAGTAGCACCCGCATCGGTAACAGTTGCCCCGTTAACCAAATTCGTTCCAGAAGCTACAGTGCCCGGCACTATCATACTGTCACCACGTGTTCCTGCCAGAATGTTGTATTTGCCGGCAGATGAAGGCGTATTTACTTGCAAATCAAACAGCAGTTTAGCAAGTTGACCATAAATATTAATGTTTTCTAATTGATTTGAACCGTGGGAAACTCTTACTTGAGAAATGACACCGTGAGCGCCACAACTATCCCAGCGGTAGTAGTTTGCTGAACCACTTGTATTAGTAATTGTAATATTAAACTTTAAATAACTTTCGGACGGAACCATTACCAAATTGCGCCTGGTAGGAATATTAAAACTAATGGTATCACCTAAACCATAGTTACCAGTTCCGTTTTGGGGTTGAATATTTGTTCTAAAAGACTTACAGGAAGCACTTTCAACTTTTGAGCCGTATTTGAGATTTTTGGGAAGCATTCTATAATTTAGTTACAGAAAATAAATTCTAGATTTTGTAATTAAATATAATATTCCTTAATTAATCTAATGCCTAATTGACATAATTCTTATCCACATTATATCCATTTTTGTCCCTTTTCTTTTTACGCTCAATATTAGATTGAACAACTGGTTTGGGTTGATTACTGGACGTGGAATATAATCCTAAAGGTTCTACACGTTTTCCATAATCATTAACAATACCTTGGGAATTATCAGAATGTTTTACATTTTTGCTGTTTTCCTTAATACTCAAATCCTTCTTAATTCCAACAAATGATTGGGAATAATCATGCTTAAGTCCAATCTGAGAATGATTGCGATGTGCGTTTTTAAGTCCAACGTTCATATAATATTACTTAACATAAAAATTTTAATCAACAAATCTAAAAATATCAAATTGTAAAGTCATTGACCAATGAGCACCATTGAGATTAATTATATTAGCATTTTGGTCTAATAGTTTTATATGCAATTCATCCACATTGCTACAAAATAGATTATTTCTAAAGTTATTAGTATTTTCATACAAAATCACACTATTAATATTAGAATTAACTGGAATATTACATAACACTGTATTCATATGGTGTCGGTTACAGTGGAAGTTAGATGTATGAAAATTAGAACACACGCAAATACTCCTAATAGTAAATAAATTGCAAACTAAATCTGATACTAACACTCTTCCTACACTACTAAATTGATTTACATTTGTAAAGCCTAGTATCTCAAAACAAGTGTTATTTGTATTATAGAATGCAAATTGTGCCGTAGGGTGTGTAAATGTTATTTTATTTGTAATAGAATTATAATTTAACACCAGTGGTGCTAACAAAGTATTTAAATGTGAAACTAATTGTGTAATGGTATAATTACCTTCGGGAATTGTATATTGATGCACAATAAAAGATATATATGGGTCTTCAATCCATTGTATGGTGTTATTGTTTGAATTAACATTATAAAATGCATAAGGAATAGAAGCATTGACAACGCTTAAAGCAAAATGGTATTGGCTGTCAATTGACAAGTTAGGTATATTGAACTCACACCAAGATGTATTATTAATATATTTTGATGCATTTTTGGTGTCTATATAAATCTGAATACTATCATTCATCTTGTAATACGTCTATATTATTTTTTATTCTATCTAATTCTTCTAAAGGACTACACTTGGGTATATTCATCTCAATCACTTTGTCAAATCCTGGAATACACTGAAACCCCGCGGGAAATTTACTGGCTGTATATTCAAATGATTTGTAAAACGTATTATACCTAACTTTTTCCCAATCAATTTCTTCTTGAAAATTTGTTTTACTAAAGTTGAGTTGGTTTGGAATTATTCCAGAATTCAGTTGAAGTATAACATCATTAATTTCACTACGAGACATATATATTCTATTAAGATTTTTTTTCCACTGGGTCGTCTTTATATGTTAAAACCAATTTGTTAAAATTTTTATAATAAATATTATTAATTAAATCCACGTCTAAATGACTGTATTCTTCATTGAAAACATAGCGATACAATTTCAATCCGTCTTCTTTATTTAAATTAAATATCTCGTCAGAAATAGAAGACCATTCACTGTAATTTTTGGGTTTAAACAGAGTTAAATTTGTTATTAATTTTCTGATTTGTTTATGTAGCAAATAATAGGATTGTAATGTGAAAATAAAGGCTGTTTGTAGATGCCTTGATTTAATCAAAAACTTACTTAATACTTTAATAATATCGGGGTTTTTCATATCATTAGCAAAGTCATCTATCAAAACTAAATTATAATCCTTGCACTCACTATCTTCTTTGATAGCAACAACTTGTTCATAAATACTTTCTAAATTTTCAACAGTTAGTTCGTGATAGATTTTGTCGTGATTTTCAAATGGGTGCTTCTCAACACTAATAAATGAACTCTCGGGACAGAAATAATAAATGTTATCAAATTTACCACGATATAGGTGTTTGTTTTTAAATAAATTAAGAATAAAAGAACTCTTACCCGAGCCAGGCGGACCGCAACAGCAATAAATGAAACCATTTCGGTGTGGAATAGATTTAGGAATGTCTTGGATACATATGTTCATAATTTCCTTAATTGGCTGAATATTTTTAGGAAATTCGGTATTTTCAATTTCTGTAATGTTTGAAATCATTTATAGAATAATACGATATTTTATTTTCGTAACTTAATATATAAAATGTCAGACAATGAAGAAGTATCTCTTATTAGAACCAAGAAACCGCTAAAGAATATTAAGGCTGTTAATGCGATGCCATCTGAAGAACCAAAGGTAGCAATGTCAGAACCAAAGGTAGCAATGCCAGAACCAAATGTAGAAATGTCAGAACCAAAGGTTAAGAAGCAAAGACCACCAAAGACTGAAAAGCAATTAGAAGCCAGTAAGAAAATGTTGGAGGCAAGACGGTTGCAATGTCAAAAGATTAAGGAAGAAAAATTGGCTAAACAATATGAAGCATTCAAAAAAGTAGAGAATAAAGTAACTTTAAAACGACCTGAACCCGTTAAAGCACCAAGTGATACAGAAGACACAGAGGAAGAGGAAGAAGAAATTATTGTAGTCAAGAAGCCATCACTTAAGAAAAAGAAGAAGAAGATTGTAATTGTTCAACAGAGCGAGAGCGAAGATGATGAGAGCGAAGAAGAAGAGAAAGAAATTATAAAGCCAACACCAAAACCAAACTTTGGTAAATCACAACAAAATATTAAATCCAAAATAACTGTTGGTAATCAAAAACCCAATTGGGAAAATTATTTCTGTTGATATAATATAAATGAAAGATACAAACAAATTAGGAGTTAATTTAGATGACATCTTAGGATTAATAAAATTCGGTAAAAAAGACTGCCCGTGTAAGAAGAAAAAGCATAAGGCAAAGTCAGAGACTGAAACTGCATCAAAGCCAGTAACTTTTAGTAATAGGGGAACACGTATTAGCGGGTTAAGTAATAGTGGGTCAAGTAATAACGGGACATTAAATAGTATAGGCAACACTATTCAAAATGATACAGCAAGAATAAATAATGATATGGCTCGATTCGAATTACAAAACTGGAAAAACAATCAAATGGTTCAATCAACACAACCACAGAATAGATTTAGTAGTGAAACTTTAATGATGCCCCAATTCAAAAAACCAAAACAATTTAATAGTAATTATTTTAGACCAATGGGCGATAAAACATTTGAGGCTGTTGAAAATATAGATAATTCTAGCATAAGCCCATTAACAGCATTTACAAATGAAGTTTATGATAATGATACAGTAATGCTTGATGACAACAATAATTATGAAGATGACCCTTATGATAATAATTTAAAAGAAAAATATAATTACGACTACAATTACAATAATGAAATCTTTGAACTACCAACTAACAAAAATTCACCAATGGTTTCTTACAAAAAAGTTGAATTAGGGAATATATATCCAAATAATGAAAGTAGTAATCCAAATAATGATATTAGCAACCCACAAAACAAAGAGGATGAAGAGATGATTGAGATGGTTTCAAATCCGTTAATCAACAAAAAGAAGTTTATTCGTAGCGATGAACCTAATCCATTGGTAACCGATGATATGAGGGGACTAGTCCAAAAAAGTGCCGAAAAAATAAATAAAAAATTAGCCGGGCAACTTACATCAAATAAACCAAATAGAATTACGAATTTGACACGAGATTTTATGTTAAAACGGTTGCGAGAATATAATGATAATGTAGAGAAATCAAAAAGAGTTACATACTTAGGTGCTAAAAATGTGTATGAGGTAGAGGATGCGTATATAACAATTTATGGTACGCCCAAAAACATATAAATATTAAATTGTAGTTCTCTGTTTTTATTTTCTTTTGTTATGTTATAAACTATGTCATCTACTGATTTAGTCAAGATTAAAGGCTCTGGTCGTGTTTTTGTTGAAAAAGAAATGTTGAAGAAATCCATTCGTGATAGCATCACAGCGATACCTGATGTTCAAAAGTTGCGGGACGACCCACGCCTATTGCAATTCGCGTTAGATTTAGCAAAAAATGGTATCCATCAAAAGGTAAAAGATAAGATTTTAATTTTGGATGTTGTTTTAGAAGTGTTTGAACTTTTATTTAATTTGTCCGCCCCTGAGAAAGATGCATTGAAGAAAACTATTGAATTTATTATAGATACCGACCAAGTTCATAAGGTGTCAATGTTAAAAAAGTTCAAAAGCGTTGCATCAAAATTGGCGGGTTCATTTGTAAAAAATTAATCGGTAATATGTTTAGCAATACGATAAATAATTTTCTGTTTCCAACTGCACCGTTAAGTGTAGAACAATTATTATTATTTTTAACATTGAAGTCCTTAGGTGTTGAAATGAAAATCATACTTATCTGCCTTGTATTTGTGTAATTTTATTTTATTCACATATAACAAATGAATAACATAAAACTAAACGGAATAGGAGATGAGATTAACTGTTCAAATATTACAATTGAAGAAACGGTTAATGGTGTTGATGCGAATTTGCTACAAGAATTATATGGGCTTCGTGATAATATTCAAAACCAGATAGATAATATCAGCGCAGGAATGACTACATCTACTAATCTAAACATAAATTCAATAACTACAGCCGATTATGTCCATACACAAAATATAACTACAAATACATTTGCATCTAATTCAATTACCTTAAATGGTTCTATGAGTTGCACTGGTATAACTGCGAGTAATAATATAAGTGCCTATAATTTTACACAACGAGGTACAACATTAGACACCTTGTTATCTTATAAGCAACCATTAATCACGGGTGCGGTAGATGTAACTGCTAGGAACATTGTGTGTAATAGTCTAACTCAAAACGGTTCTAGTTTAAATAGTCTATTGTCAGCAAAACAAAATAATATTACTTCTACAACCGATGTAACCTGTCAGAGCCTAACAACACCTGCTATTACGCTTGGGTCAGCATCATTACAAACGTTATTAAATAATAAATTAAATAATATTACTATAGGCACGGTAACAACATTAGACCCGGGCAGTTCTGCGACGGCAACAGTTACAACTGTAGATAATATTTCATCGCTAAATTTGGGTATCCCAACAGGCTTATCTGGTGCTAATGGGTTTAACGGAGGTAAGGGCGACACAGGTGATAAGGGTGACAAGGGTGATAAGGGGGACAAAGGAGACAGTGGTGAAGGGGCTGATGTAGCTGGAATTATAGCGACTATTTTAACATCTGGGACCATATTAGGGGCTTTGGCAGCGATTGCAACGTTGGAGGGTCAAATTGCCACAATGCAGGGACAAATTTCGGCGATAGATATTGAAATAGCATCATTACAGGCTAAAACATTATATCAGTCTGTTGTTGGAGGTGCTACACGTTTCACGGGTTCAAATTTACAAATCAATGATGGTTTTGCAAATGATGTAATTTTAAAAGTTGGTGCAAAATCAGAATTTTACAAGGGTATAAACTCGAGCGATGATGTCACGGTTAACGGGCTAATTACGGCAACTGGACCAATTTCAACAGACGACAATATTAGTTCATCGGGTGATATAATAGTAAATGGCGATTCAACTTTAGGTTCAAGTGTAACTAACACGCATACTATTACAGGTTCAGTTTTGAATGTAGATTGTGCTTTTATAAACCTGAATGGCTACGTATCTGGTTCTTTTTTTACAAGCAATTATTTTAACCAGTTGGGTTTTTAATTGTAGGTAAACGGGGAATATCTCTATTATATATATATGTCATATAATAAATGGAAATCAACAAGCGTATATGGAATATTTAACAATCACGATTTAACAGATGCATCAATGAATATTATAACACCGTGTGAAGCCAATTTTGACGGGCAACTAACAGCCAATTCTATAAATTCGATCACAGATATATATACATCGGAATTATATGCTAACGAGATAACTGCTGATACACAAATATCTTGTAATGGTAATATTACTGGTAATACATTAGGGGCATCTACTACTATCCAAGGAGGGGATTTGCATATTCTTGGAAACGCTGATATTGACGTTGATTTGAATTGCTATGGAAATTTTAATTTTATTGATATGTCAGGCAATACTATAAATAATGAGGTGTTGAATTGCAACACATCACAAGAAACGTGTACGTCTAGTTTTTCTGGGACTATGATATATGCCCAACCTTGCAGAGGAAGTAGTTATAAAAAGGTTATTATTTATTGTAATGCTCTAATTGGTAGTTCGTCTAGCGCATTTGATGTTGCTTTTACTTATACACCAATTGTTACAAGTGGTAATAGCAGTTTAATATCAGCATTAACTACTACGGGTGTTACAGTAACGACATCTACAAGCACATCTACTTTTATTATTTTGGAAGGATTTTAACTTAAGGATTTTTTTCTTTAGTGAATATATGAAACATACTTGCTTAGAATGCTATACTATATGTCAAAATATTCCCTTACTGGTGTGTGGTCATTTTATTTGTAATATTTGTTATATAAGACACAAGCAATGCAAAGAAAATAATTGTATTGAATGCAACAAAAAACTAAAACGACGATTTTAAATACTTAAGGAAATATATGGGGTTTAGTCAAAAATATTTAAAGAAATTAAATGAAGAAATTGAACGTCACGATTTGCTAACACGATTACATAACATAGAACAAAAATTGAACCAATTAGAAGAAGATTTTAAATACTTAATTAATATATATAGAAAAGGACTTTAAGGAATTTTAATATATTACTTTAGTAATAGAATGGCTCTAAGTCCCGCTCAAATTTTAGCAAAGAAACGATGGATAGAAGCGCACCCAGATAAGCATAAAGCATCACAGCGTAAATATGCTTTAGCAAATTATTACAAAAATAGAGATACATATTTAGACAAAAAGGCACACGAATATTATGTTAAGAAGACATTTAAGGAGTTTCTGTTTCCAAAAATGTTATAACAGTAGTATATATGCCGAAATATACAGTTATACGAGATGAGTTAAAATTAAAAGGCGGAGGTCTATACGCATTTATGCCGTTTGAGAAATTAGACGCTAATAATAAGGCAGTCTTTAAAATTGGACTTGCTTTAGATTTATCCAATAGAACGGAAAATTATCATACTTACTTTCCATTAGGGGTATATATGGTAGCATTTTTAAATGAAATACCTGCACCAAAATATTTGAGGTCAATGAAAAAAGATATATCAACAAAAGAATTATATTTAGAAATTGAAAAATTCATATTTGATGCAGTTATTAAAAATGGTGGTAAACGATTGCACAGCACAACACGAGTTAAAAATCAAAATGATAAATTGGAAGGACAGACCGAATGGGTTTACTGTAGCGCAGATGACATACATGACGCATTTTCTCAAGCACAAGCAAAATATGGAGGAGATGTAAATACATTTGACTTAAATAGAATTAATGCAACTGCTCAACAGTCTATGAATAATAGAAAGAAAAAATACATAGGTGAGATTATTTACTTTCTATAAGTTTTTGAAAAAATGTCTGGGAATAAGTTTTTGAAAATAAGTCTGGGAATAAGTTTTTGAAAAAAAATAATATATATGAAAACTACTTAAAGACATAACTGGATACTAAGTGTAGGTAAATAATTTTATTGAAAGTTTTTGAATAAAGTTATTGACAATATGTAGGAATAGTTTTTGAATAAAGTTATTG
>Ga0114980_10003379_pt1 | contig 10961 bp, 8 predicted proteins | sample S_140806_EF_Meta_FD_87018 | JGI IMG/M metagenome (GOLD analysis project Ga0114980, IMG submission 87018) | Freshwater microbial communities from Lake Simoncouche, Canada to study carbon cycling - S_140806_EF_MetaG | ecosystem: Environmental > Aquatic > Freshwater > Lake | place: Lake...
GTCGGGAGCGAGACCCTCCGTTCGACCAATGTGTCGTGTCACAAACCTTTGCAGAGAGGTCACCATCATCACCAATCCGGCGCCTTCAAATACCTGGATCAAGGGTGCAATCGGCAAACGGTATCTCGGTTCCGCAATGAAGGCAATGTGAGTAATCCAGAATGTCAAGATAATTATAATCGTGATAGAGATGTTTCTTGTATGAATTGAATCATTTCCAAGAGTATTTCGCGCACGCATGATTGCGATGCATGCTAAGAATAACACAACGTACTGAGTGAATTTTGAAAGAAGCATGATTCCGGTTGATGTGACCAGTCCACCGAGAAACGAAACTGTCCTTGCTTCCAGGTATTCGCCGAGGAGGTCAGGCGATATCGTCCACCAGAATCGTTCTAATTTGGTCATGCCGAGAAGGGCAAACTTGGTGGGATCCCGCACGATATTGTCGATTGCAAGGCTGGCAAATATCCGCGCGTTCCGCGTCACCGATTGGTTGGGAAACAACTTCTCGCGCTCGTAATAACTTTGGGGCCGGGATATTTGCATGTAGCCCCCAGTCGCAGACGGTTGACTTCCCATCCACAGGAGCGTTCCACTCCCCGTTGACCCGATGATGAATTCGTTATGGACACTGAGATTGCGGAATCCCCATGCAATTACCGGACTTACTGATATCGACAGGAAGGCGACGACCGGGATTGCTGATACTGCAATTAGTCGCATGCGGTCGAGTGCCAGTCTCGATGCATTCCCCCTGGGCGTGATGTTCTCGGTACCACTTTGGCTCGCTCTGGATGTCGTTACGAAAATCGAGTACCAGAGAATGAGGCCAATTGGTGCGAGCAGGACCGCGGTTTTCACTTGAAGGAACAGGATTCCGGCCCATACAACACCACACAGCACCCACCAATAACGGTGTCTCTGGGTTGATACGGCTCGACACACCAGAAGAGTTCCCAAACCTATGGCGAGGCCTAACCAGAGTTCATATTGCAGAAGTTCTGCGCTGTAAAACCAGAGGGGTGAAAGTGTCGCAATCACTGCAGCAACTCTTGCGGTCCGGAAACCGTAGAGTTCATGTCCAAGTGCTCCAACTACCCACGGCATCAATGAAGCACATACGACTTGGAGGAACTTCCACCCGATCACATTGCCGTTCGTAAGCATTGTTACCCAACCAGTCAATGCAAGAAGCATTGGGTACATTGTTGAGGTGACACTGACGAAAGTTCCGTTTTGATCCTCGGTCATGATGCTGTTTCCAGCCTGGAGGTAGCGTGCACCTCCTACGTACGCTGGCGCGTCAGCGCCGTCGGGAAGCCAAGGATAGAGAGAGACGAACCAGAACTTGAGCGCCGCAGAGATTGCCACCAAGACTGCGACATCACCCCAAAGGTGCCATGCTCTGAGGAATTTCGAGCCAATCGCTGATTTCGCATGACTTTCAGGAATTGACGCAACCCGTCGGAGACAACTCAACACGCCCCCAGCTACCAGGATTACGCTCATTCCGAGGGGGACTAGCGTTTGCCTATTTCCGAAGGAGCGCGCCTCTGGGTATGCCTCAAGGTCTGATTGAGTTGCGTCAATCGCATCGTCGGGGCGCAGGTACATCGGACCATACGCATCCGGTCCGACTACTAGGCGGCGAGTTCCTTGGTAGACGATCCAAATGCGATTACTAGGGTCGCGAAGCACGGGTCCGGCAACCAAATCTGGCCCGAGACCGACACGGTTGAGGTCGTCGTCGGGTATCTGCTCAATCCACGCCTCTTGAAACCTGTAGTCCGTGAAGACCTGTGGATTGGCCACCAGTCGACGCTTGTTGTTGACGACAAGATAGATCGCAGTCATGCTGCGAATGAGGCGGGGGTGGAATTGCCCGTCTGCATCAAGAGCGTTGGCTGACACGCTAGTCTGAAACTGAACTGATGCGAGTGCCAGTCCGGCAATCAGGATGAGTCCGCGAACAGTTGCCGACGCATACCGATTCACAAACACAGTCAACCCTTGGTTTCAGCGTCGGTTCATGGCCGTCATGATGTCGGGTGCATCTACCGGCGCACTCGATGCTCAGGCAACCAGTTTCACGGCTGCCTCGACCACGTGCGGTGCAGTGAGGCCATATGTTTCCATGAGTGCCTCGGGTGTGCCGGACTCGGCGAAGCGGTTGCCGAGGTTGACGTAGCCCAGTTTGCACGGGTGGTGTGATCCCACGGCCATCGCAACGACACTGCCGAGGCCCCCGTGCGCCAGATGTTCCTCGGCGACAAGGATGTGCCCGGTGTCCCGGGAGGCACGCACCAAGGCGTCGACATCCAGTGGACGGATTGTGGGGAAGTCCAGGACGCGAGCGTGGATGCCCTTGGCGGCCAGGGCATCATGTGCCTCCAAGGCGGCGGCGGTCATGAGGCCGCAGGCCACGATGGTCAGATCGGATCCATCACGAAGCTGGTAGGCCTTGCCGATTTCCAATGACGAACCGGCTTCGTGGATGCGCGGGGCCTTCGGTCGACCGAGTCGCAGGTACACCGGTCCCTCGTGCGCAATCATGGCGCGAACGGCGGCGTGTGTATGGGCCTCGTCCGAAGGGACGATGACCGTGAACCCGGGAAGCGAACATGCGAGGGCAAAGTCTTCGATGGCCATCTGTGATGGGCCATCCTCGCCGATCGAGATGCCGGCATGGGTGCCGACCACCTTGACGTTCAGGTGCGGGAAGGCGACGGACATGCGCAACTGGTCGTAGGCATTGCAAAGGAGGAAGGCAGCAAAGCTGGAGACGACCGGGATCTTGCCACTTGCAGCGAGACCCGCGGCGACGCCGACCATGTTGCTTTCGGCGATGCCAACATTGAAGAAGCGGTCCGGGAAGACCTGTCCGAACCATTCGGTCCGGGTGGAGTTGGCCACATCGCCGTCGACGACGACGATGCGTGGCTCGGAATGTCCGAGGTCACGCAGTGCGATGCCGAACGCATCGCGCGTGGCTGCACCAGGGCTGACGACGAACGGTGTAGTTGATGCACTCATTGGAAGGCCGTCCGGATGACGTCAGTGGGGGGCTGGTTCACCGCGGAGTTCGGCGAACGCGCGCACCTGTTCGGAGGCGGTCAAGGGTTTGCCATGGTAGGCCCAGTCGGCCTCTACAAACGAGACCCCTTTTCCCTTGACGGTATGGGCAACGATCGCCTGCGGGCGTCCCTTCACGGCACGCACGGAGTCGAAAGCCCTCAGGATGGCAGGCATATCGTGTCCGTCAATCTCTTCCACGTGCCACTCGAAGGCGCGGAGTTTTGCCGCGAGCGGCCGGTAGTCGATCACGCGTGGAAGCAGGTTCGATTGCTGGGCACCGTTGTGGTCCACGATCAGGGTGAGGTTGTCGGCATTGAAATGGGCTGCCGACATGATTGCTTCCCAGACTTGACCTTCCTGCATCTCGCCGTCACCGCACATCACATAGGTGCGGTATCCGTGGCCATCGAGGCGTCCGGCGAAGGCATGACCCAATCCGATTGACAGACCCTGGCCAAGCGAACCGGTGGATGCTTCCACCCCGGCAAGGCGGCGCATGTTCGGGTGACCTTCAAGCGGACTGCCGATCACGCGCAGGGTGTCCAGGCTTTCATGGGAAATCACACCATGTTCGGCGAGAACCGCATAGAGGGCTGGCGCGGCGTGTCCCTTTGAAAGGATGAAGCGGTCTCGGTCAGGGGCGGAGGGGTGCGATGGGTCGAGGTTCAGGATGCCACCCTTGTAGAGGGCGACCATGATGTCAATCGCCGACATCGAACTCGATGGGTGCCCGGAAGCTGCCCGCGTGGTCATCGCAATGATGTCTTCACGGAGGCGTCTGGCGGTTGATGAGAGAAGTTCCGGATCTGGTCCGCCATCGGACGCATGTGGGGCGGAAGCACGGGTCACCACGCAGCGAAGAACCTCCGGTGGCAGCGAGTATACGGTGCTTCAGTGGACGCTGAGGTCACTTCGGTTGGTTGATCCTCGTGGTAAGCACGCCGTCCAGACAAGCGATGACCCGGGCTTCCACCAGCTCAGGGGAGACCTCGTCGGTGCGGATTCGCACGGTTGCAATGCGCCTTGCATCGGCAAGTCGTCGGCGCTGCTCGCTCAGGATCGCGACGGAGAGAGTGGATCTCCCACGTCGCTGGACGGTGCGGGTCCTGGCGCTCAGGTAGACCACTGCATCGGGGGTCCCGAGGTGACGCCACAGGGTTCGGACCTCCGAGTGTTCCTGGGCTACAACGCGTGCGTCGATCCCTCGCAATCGCAGTCGCCGGACAAGTTCGGTCTTTCCGGAACCGCAGACCCCTACCACGACGACCATTGGTCCACCGACCGTTCTTGGTCGTCCCCGGTCATTCATGGCCAGATCGTAGCCCGCGGCGAGCTGGGCGCGCGGTCAAAATGGGCCAGACCGGAGTTGACGGAATGCGATGATCCGGGCACACTCTGCGGACGCGGAGTTGCGCTGGTCCGTCCGGATTGACGCATCTCGTCCGGCATCCGAACCCGTGGGGACACGGCGAAAGTCGTGCGGGTGTTTCTGTACGGTACATCGCAGGGCGATGAACCGCCAGTAGCCGGGGCAGTCCTCGCACTTTGGCGGGGTTCGGTTGGGGTGACAGGAAACGAATGTGAGCATGACAACGCGAACGGGGCAGACGTCGGGCCGGATTGGCGCACCATTGCGTCGGCTACTTGGCGTGGTGGCAATGGTCTCGGTCGGTGCGGTGTTGGCCACGGCGAATGACGGTTCGCCTGCCCTTGCACAGATCGTCATGGCCACCCCCACAACGACGGCACTCACCTTCCAGGACAACGACCCTTTCATGGTCTACCAGGGTGATTGGTCGCGCGTCGAGGACACCAAGGCCGTGGGTGGCACGCGTCACCAGTCCCGTCAGGCCGGCGCGCTGATGAAGCTGCAATTCACCGGGCCGTACGTCAAGTGGTTCGGGGTGCGCGGTCCCAACCGCGGTCGTGCCCGACTTACCGTGGATGGGGTGGCCGTGGGTGCGCAGGGCGACGGCATCATCGATCTGTACCGGCCAAACGAGACGACCTATGAACTGATCAGCTGGATCGGTGGCTTGAACGGTGATGTGTCGCACACCCTCGTGATCGAGGTTCTCGGGCAACGGGGTGGTGCATCGTCTGACAGTCTTGTCGACGTTGATTCCATAGAGGTACTGGGCGCGGAGCGTGCGCCGATCACTCCAACCCCTTCGGCAACGCTGGTCATGACGGCAACGCCGACGCCCATGACCGGTGCCGTGATCGGTGGCGTGATCGGTGGCGTACCACTCGTCGCCGTCGGGACGCCGGGTGCCGAACGCGCGCCGGGATCGTGGCCGATCGACACGCGGTTCCTGCGCTACTACGTCGAACGTGACGGGTTGCGCATCCTTGGGAACACGATTTCGCCGCCCACGTTCTTTGCCGGATATTTCGCCCAGTACTTTGAGAAGGGTCGCCTGGAAGATCAGACTGGCATCAGTCAGGATCCGAACTGGCAGTTCCAGTACGGGCTTCTGGTGGATGAACTCCAGACGTTGCGCCTCAGCCTGCCGATTGGCGGAGAGATCTCCACCCTGAATTACCAGGCGGTGAATGACCTGGCCCGTGAGGACCGTCGCATTCCCCCGCCGACCGGGTTCCTTGGTGGCACGATGACCAATAGCGATGGATCGGTCTTTGTGCCGTACTCGCAGGCGCTGCAACCGGCGCCGGGACATAGCGTCTCACCGGTCTTCTGGCCATATATCAATCGTTCGGACATCTTCCCGGGGGGCTGGTTGCATGACATCGGGCTCCCGATGACTGAGGCGGTGCCCGCGGTGGTGACCAAGGGCCCGTTTGCCAACCGGAACATCCTGGTGCAGGTGTTCCAGCGCACGATCCTGACCTACGACCCGCTGAACGGTGCGGAGTTCCAGGTTGAGCGGGCAAACGTCGGTAGCGATTACCGCCGTGCGTTCCCGGATCGGGTGCCCCAGTAGGGTTGATCGTGACGGTGCGCTTTCGGTCCCGACGGACCGGCGTGCGACGCGTCGCGTGACACGCTTGCCTGCCGTGCGGACGCCCGGAACCAACGGAGGGATGGATGATGGCATCGAATACGCACGGGTCAGGTAGTTCCGGCACAGGGGCGTCGGTTCCCGACCGCCCTGCGGTTCGCAGTTACCTGACCCGACTTGTCTGCAGCATGTGCGGGCATCCGGAAGAGGTCGACCGCCTGCAGAACGTGTGCACGGCGTGCGGGCGCGTACTGTTCTACGAATACGACCTTGACGCCGTGCGGGAGACCCTTCCCCGCGATGCCCTCCGCGCCCGCGATGCCACGCTTTGGCGGTACCGGGAACTCCTGCCGGTGCGCGAGACCCGCCACATCATTTCGCTTGGCGAAGGGATGACCCCCTTGCTCCCCGCGCCCCGGCTCGGTGCGGTGTCTGGCTTTTCCCAACTCTATGTCAAGGAGGAGGGCCTCAACCCAACCGGGTCATTCAAGGCGCGGGGGATCAGTGTCGCCGTAAGCCGTGCGCTTGAACTCGGTGCCACCGCCTTGGGAATTCCCACGGCCGGCAACGCCGGAGGCGCCTTGGCCGCCTATGCTGCGCGCGCAGGATTGCCGTGCTACGTCCTGATGCCCGAGGACACTCCGCTTGCAAACAAGCTCGAGTGTGTCCTCTATGGTGCAAACCTGTACCTCGTCAAGGGGCTGATCAACGATTGTGGTCGCATCGTGCGCGAGGGTGCGGCGGCGGGTCGCTGGTTCGACGTGTCCACGCTGCGTGAACCCGGTCGTGCCGAAGGCAAGAAGACCATGGGGTACGAGATTGCCGAGCAACTGGGGTGGGAGTTGCCCGACGCGATCATCTACCCGACAGGTGGCGGGACCGGCATTGTGGGGATGTGGAAGGCATTCGATGAAATGGAACGCATGGGATGGATCGGGTCGCGACGCCCGAAGATGATTTCCGTGCAGGCCGAGGGGTGCGCGCCGATTGTCCGCGCGTTTGATGCCGGTGAACGGCACGCCACCCTCTTCGCAAACGCCCATACGGTTGCCAGTGGACTTCGTGTGCCGGTGGCAATCGGTGACTACCTGATGCTCGATGCGATTCGCGCCAGTGGTGGGACGGCGATCACGGTGCACGACGATGAATTCACACCGGCCATGCGGGCGATAGCGCGGGCCGAGGGCATTTCACCGGCCCCGGAAGGTGGTGCAACCTACGTAGCCTTGACCAAGTTGCGGGACAGTGGCTTCCTGAAGACATCCGACCGGGTGGTGATCTTCAACACCGGTGCGGCGTGGAAGTACAGCGAATTGCTTGAGACAGGTTTGCTGCCGGTCCTGGACCCCGCCGACCCTGCCGTGCAGGCGCAAATTGCGTGATGAGTGACGGGACCAGGGTCCCAACCTTGCTGGTGGGCCAGTCCGGTGGGCCAACCCCGGTCATCAACGCAAGCCTCGCTGGAGTTCTTGACCGCGTTGCTTCAGGCTTGGGACAGCCGTACATGCGCGTCCTTGGCCTTCGGCACGGCATCGAGGGTGCCCTGCGTGGGGATGTTGTCGACCTGACCGCATTGACTGCATCGGACCGGGATGCATTGGCACTCACACCGGCGGCAGCGTTGGGGAGTTGCCGCAAGCGTCTCGAACCAGAAGATGAGCGTGGCGTGCTTGAGACATTCGCGCGCCTCGGGGTCGAGTGGTTTGTGTACTGCGGTGGAAATGACTCGATGGACACGCTGTCCCGGCTTGAGCGGGCGGCACGGTCACGTGGCCATTCGCTTGGCGTGTACGGAGTTCCCAAGACGATAGACAACGACCTGGCGGGAACGGACTGGTGCCCCGGGTACGGCAGTGCGGCACGGTACTGGGCCACGGTCACGCAGGAGGTCACGCGAGACCTGGCTGCAATGCGCACCTATGACCGTGTGGTGGTCATGGAGGCGATGGGCCGGAATGCGGGTTGGCTCGCAGCATCGTCGGCGTTGTTCCGTCGTGACGAACATGACGGGCCTCATGTCCTGCTGGTCCCGGAGGTTGCATTCGACGAGACCCGCTTCCTCGGTGCAGTCGAAGCGGCGCTTTCCCGGGTCGGATATGCCGTCGTGGTGGCGACCGAAACGATCCGCGATGCCAAGGGCGCCTATGTTGCCCGGCAGGTGCAGGGTGCCGATCAGTTTGGCCATCCCATCGTGACTGGGGTGGCAGAGACGCTTGGGCACCTCACGATGGCACGCCTTGGGGTCAAGACGCGGGTCAACAAGCCAGGCACGCTGCAACGGACGAGTGTGGCGCACATGTCGGCAGTTGATCTAGCTGGTGCGAGACTCGCAGGATGGATCGCTGCGGATCGATTGGCATCAGGGCTGTCGGGTTCAATGGTGGCAATGCCGGTGGTGCCGACCTCCAATGCCACGCACGATGCCTTGATGGGAGGATGGTGGGGTGAGGGATGCGGGTCATTCGGTGGCGTTCCCTTGGAGACTGTGGCCCGGGCCGAACGACGGCTGCCCGAAGGCCATGTTGCGGGGACTGATGGGCTGAGTGACCCGGTGACCGAGGAATTTCGCGCGTATTTGCGGCCATTGGTCGGAGTACCACCGCCGCCGCTGTTTCGGTTGTGAGACGTGACTCCTGAGTCTTTAGCGATGTTCGGGCATGGAAATCCGGGTTTCCCCGGGTGCCGGGGTTGTGGGAATCCACCGTCGTGCGCGATACTTGGTGGGATTGTGAATCACTTCACGAAGTAGGGTCCGGGCTTCGTCCGTGGTCCCCGCGCGAGGGGTGTACATTGTCGTTCGGCGTTGTTATCTTCATGATCGTGCATCGGGCAGATGCTGGTTGCGGGCGTGGCCGTGACCGCAGTTAGGCGGGGTTTCGGGGTACCCGAGATCCCACAGGAGTTGCGAGTGTGGCGAGCCGTACGTTAGGACAACGACCTCCGACTGGTGCCCAGGTTTGGGACTGGTTGCGCAATGGTCGCGTCTTCAAGTCGATCTTTCGCTACAGCTACCCGAGTGACCGGCGTAACCGGATCATGACGGTTGCCAAGAATGTCTTCCTGCATCTCCACCCAAGCCAGGTTCCACGCGGTGGCATCCGGGTGACCTACACCTGGTGCCTTGGTGGCCTGTCATTCATGACATTCCTGATGCTTACGGTCACCGGCGTGCTGCTGATGTTCTATTACGTGCCGTCGGTCACCCGGGCATACCAGGACATCCAGGATCTGGAGACGGTGGTCACGTTCGGGATGCTCATGCGCAACATCCACCGGTGGGGCGCGCATATGATGGTGATTACGGTCTTTCTCCACATGTGCCGGGTCTTCTACACCGGCTCATACAAGCCCCCTCGAGAGTTCAACTGGGTCGTTGGGGTCATTTTGCTGGTTCTCACGCTGCTTCTCTCGTTCACCGGATACTTGCTTCCTTGGGACCAGCTTTCCTTCTGGGCAGTGACCGTTGGTACGACTATCGGTGGTGCTGCGCCAATCATTGGCAAGCAGATCAATTTCCTGCTTCTCGGTGACTTTGAAATCGGCCAGAACACCTTGATCCGCTGGTACACGCTGCACGTGATTGCGTTGCCGTTGATCCTGTCTCTATTCCTTGCGGTGCACTTCTGGCGCGTTCGCCAGGACGGTGGCATCTCGCAGCCAATGTAGGTGTCGTTACGAGGCGCATGTCGGTGGTACAGGTTGTGAGTGAAGGAACACGGCGATGAGCGGGAGTGAGGCGGGGTTGAAGCCGGCGCTGATTTCGGTTCGGCCAACTACGGCGGAATCGAAGTGGGCTGGCAAGGAGTGCCCGCACTGCAAGAAGCCAATCGGCGCAGGCGAGAACGCCGTGCTGTGCCCGAAGTGCTATACGCCCCATCACAAGGACTGCTGGACGACGCACGGCAATGTCTGCGCACTCGACCAGACGCCTGCGAACATCATGGAGCGTGCCGGGCGGGCAGCGGCTCCGGCAGCTGAGGCGCCCGCGGCGGCAGCCCCGGTCCCCGTCAAGGCGGCAGCCGAGGCTCCAGCAGCTCCCAAGGCCGCGCCGGCGAAGCCGGTAGCAGCGGCGGCGGCACCAGCGGCATCCGCTGCGGCATCAGGTGGAGGCGCTTCTTCGGCGCGTGCGATGCGGTCGGCCGCGAGGCGGGCTCAAGCGCAACTCACGACGTGGCCTCACTTGCTGATGCCCGAGTTCCTGTCCGCAGTGCTCTTGATCATCGGCCTGACGGTGATGGCGTGGTTCGTCAATGCGCCCCTTGAGGAGCATTCGAACCCGAACCACACCCCGAACCCATCGAAGGCGCCGTGGTACTTCCTGAACCTCCAGGAACTCCTGCTTCACATGCACCCGGGCCTCGCCGGCGTCGTCATCCCGACAGTCATCATCGTCTTGCTGATGGCTATCCCGTACCTCGACATCAACTCGGACGACACAGGCGTGTGGTTCAGCGGGGCTCAGGGAAAGAAGGTCTTCTGGATCTCCACGGTCTACACATTCTTCTGGGCGTGGGCGCTGATCCTCGTAGATGAGTTCGTCGGCGTCCGGGCAGTGATCGAGAACGCGATCCCGGTGCTTAAGATCAGTTGGCTTTCAGAGATCGTGACGCAGACCATGGTGCCCACGGCCATCATGTGGGCGGTGGCCGTCGGCCTGTACGTCGCGATTGCCCATCTGAAACCCACGGTCAGGGATGTCATGATTGCCTACTTCACCGCGTTCGTCATTGCGTGGATCCTACTGGCACTTGTGGGCTCGGCATTCCGTGGTCCTGCGATGGTGCTCTACTGGCCTTGGAACATGCCGGCGCGGATTGCATAGGTTTGGGGAACGCTTCCCGGGCTGCTCGATGCTGCTTGCGAACACGAATTGATGAGGTCTGGCACACCACGCGCGTGGTAACTGGTGTGCGGAGATGA
>Ga0114980_10003380_pt1 | contig 10957 bp, 10 predicted proteins | sample S_140806_EF_Meta_FD_87018 | JGI IMG/M metagenome (GOLD analysis project Ga0114980, IMG submission 87018) | Freshwater microbial communities from Lake Simoncouche, Canada to study carbon cycling - S_140806_EF_MetaG | ecosystem: Environmental > Aquatic > Freshwater > Lake | place: Lake...
CTTGGAAAATTGAGGATTATGACGAAAGTGGTTCAAACGGACACGCAATTGAGAGGGTTAAAGTTCATTATGTCGTTATTCCTTAAGGATTATTAATATTTAACTATACCCAATTTTAATAGAATTTAACTTGGGTATTTCAATTAAGAATCCTTTGAAATCAAGCAATATCCTATTGAAAATAGGGTTCTAATTACACGAACCTAAAATCAATAGAAATGAGAGTTCATTATATCCGTTGTTCCACAATAGGACAACATACATACCGACAGGAAATTAATGAATCACAATACGATTTGTTAATGGAAGATAAGTGTTCCGGCTCAATTCCCTTTTTTGAACGACCTTCAGGAAATAAGATTAAGGAGTTGTGTGATGATGGTGTCTTAACACAAGTAAGTGTTCTTCAGATAGACCGACTTGGGAGGAATATGCTGGACATCCTGAATACCGTTCAATATTTTTCTCAAAAAGGTGTGAGTATACATTTCATTAGTCAGGGATTAAGAACACTTGAGGAGGATGGGACTGAAAACCCTATTTCCAAGATGATTATTTCAATTCTCGGAGTTGTTTCTGAAATGGAGAAAAATATGATTTCGGAAAGACGAAATGAAGGAATCAAGATTGCTAAACTCAAAGGGGTTTACAAGGGAAGACAGTCAGATACCAAAGAAGACCCTTTGAAATTCCTTAGTAAACCAAAGAATCAGAGGGTGATTGAGTATTTGAAGAAGGGATATAGAGGTAGTGAAATCTCTAAAATTGTGGGAGTCAATCCAAATACTATTTCAAAAGTCAAGAAAGTTCTGAGGTCAGTATCGGGGAATTGACTTGAATACGATTGTTGAGTATCGTATTTACAAATCCCCCATCTTCAAAAGTCAATCTCGTCAATCCAACACTAACGATTGAAAACAAACTATTCGTTAGTTCCGTATTGTAGTTTTCTGATTTCATTAAGAATATACTTCGTTTTGACATTAACTCTTGTCTATCCCTTAACATCTTCTCATTTTTTACTAAAAATGACCCGTAGGTGAAGTCACACTCACACAAAAAGAAGTATTCTCTGATTTTTCTATTGATTTCTCTGATATTGTCCTCAGGAAATGGAATTAATGAATATACTTCAATTGAAATAGAGGAACTCAAAAACTCATTAGGGTGAGGGTGAAAGAAACCGAATAACCCGAAGTGATTTGACTTGTAGAACCTCCTATTTGATTCAGATGTTTTGATATATGTTTCAGTTAATGTTTCGTTTATACATTCAAGTATATCTTCATTTCCCAAATTTTTTATCTCGTAGGTGAACCTTTGATAATATATAAAGTCCCATTCTGTGATTTCAATATTATTCATCCATTTTTTGAAATGGATATCTTGGGTTACCAATGGACAGATGACACAATCCTTTTCAATAGGACATATGTGGAATGTCTCCCTTCCATTCTCATCTTTTCCGAATAAGTTGTGGTGCTTCTTCATAACCTGTTAACGATGAAAGGAGGTTTTAATTTTTGTGAGAACTCACAAAATTGATGTCAACCATTCAAGGACTACTTTACCAAGTGTAAGTTGGTTTTAATCTAACTATCTTTGGTCTATGAGTAATAATGGTAAGTTTCAGGAGATTTCCTCCTTGATTTGGAACGTGTGTGATGATGTTTTGAGAGGGTTATTCAAATCTCACGAGTATGGAGATGTTATTCTTCCTTTCATTACACTCCGTCGTCTTGACTGTATGTTGGAACCTCACAAATCTAAAGTGGTGGATTTGTATCACTCATTGAAGAACGATGTGGAACCTTCACCAATCATTTTTAAGAAAACGGGGTTGAAGTTTTACAACCACTCTCAATATGACCTTTCCCGATTGAAGGGTGACCCGAACGGAATTAAACTGAATTTCCAAAACTACCTCAATGGTTTTTCGGACAATGTCCACGAAATACTTCAGAACTTCCAAATTGACAAGCCAGTTGAGAAATTGGTAAAGAACAATAAACTCTACCTTCTTGTGGACAAGTTGACTGAAGTTGACCTTCATCCTGATGTGGTAGACAATCACACAATGGGTCAGGTTTATGAGGAGTTGTTGAGGAGATTCTCGGAATTATCAAACGAGACATCGGGGGAGCACTACACCCCAAGAGACATTGTATTCCTTCTAACTTCACTTGTTTTTAGTGGAAGTAAAGATGATTTAAAGGGAAGTGGTGTGATACGGTCGGTATACGATTGTTGCGGAGGAAGTGGCGGAATACTCTCAATTAGTAAACAGTGGATTAAAGAAAACATTTCAGAGAAGGTTAATGTAAATTTATTCGGACAGGAACTTAACCCTCAGACATACGCTATTTGTAAGTCGGATTTTTTAATTACAGGTGAAGACCCTGATAATATTCGTCTTGGGTCTTCTCTCAGTAACGACCATTTCTCAGGAAAGAAGTTTGACTATCAGATTACGAATCCTCCATTCGGGGTCTCTTGGAAATCTGAAGAGGACTTTATAAAATCAGAATCGCAAAACCCGAATGGTAGATTTTCGGTTGGAACTCCAAGAACTTCTGACGGTTCTCTTCTCTTCCTCCAACATATGATATCCAAGATGAAACCTGAGGGTTCTCGTATTGGGGTAATCTTTAACGGGTCTCCTCTCTTTACGGGTGATGCTGGTTCGGGTGAATCTGAAATTAGAAAGTGGATAATAGAAAATGATTGGTTAGAATGTGTGGTTCAGTTACCTGACCAACTTTTTTTCAATACAGGAATTACCACTTACATATGGATTGTAAGTAACAAGAAAAAGAAGAGCAGAAAAGGAAAGGTTCAACTCATTGATGGTTCTTCGTTTTTCAAACAGATGAGAAAATCGTTGGGTAATAAAAGGAAAGAGATATCTGAGGAACAGAGAAATGAGATACTTAAAATCTATGACAAGTTTGTGGGGGGTGAGTATTGTAAAATCTTTCCGAATGAATACTTTGGATTTAACAAAATCACAATTGAACAACCTTTGGTGAAGGATGGGAAGGTGGAAAACGACAAACAAGGAAACCCTAAACCGGACAGTTCACTTAGAGATATCGAAAGAGTTCCTTTAGGAGTAAACATTGATGAATACTTTGTGAAGGAAGTTCAACCTCATCTTCCGACCTCTTGGGTTGACCACAACAAAAGTCAGGTGGGATATGAAATCAACTTTACGAAGTATTTCTATAAGTTCAAACCACTGAGGTCTTTGGAAGAAATAACTAAAGACCTTATTCAGTTGGAGAGAGAATCGGATGGTTTGATGAATCAATTATTGAAAGGATGAGAAGGTATCCAAAATACAAGGATTCAGGGTTAGAAGATTCGGGAAATATTCCGTCAACTTGGAATATTGTGAAGTTAGGAAAACACATCAAGATAAAAAGTGGTCATCCATTTAAATCAGAGTTATTTGACCCGTTTACGGGATTTCCAATATTGAGAATCCGTGATATTACTTCAGGGAAGTGTGAAACCTTTTATAAAGGTGAGTATACAGACGAACAAAAAATTGGAGATGGAGACTTATTGGTCGGTATGGATGGTGATTTCACCGTAAGATGGTGGAATGGAGGTGAGGCTCTCCTTAATCAGAGGTGTTGTTCTGTATTATCTGATGAAAATTCACTTTCAAAAACCCTTTTATATTTTATCCTTCCTGACAAACTTAAAATTATTAATGATTTAACATATTTCACGACGGTTAAACATCTGTCCAATGATGATATCAGAAGTATTAAAATATGTCTTCCACCTATCCAAGAACAACAACAAATCGTCACCTACTTAGACCAAAAAACTACTCTCATTGACCAAATCATTTCAATCAGTGAGAAGAAGATAGAAATACTAAAAGAACAAAGAACCTCCATTATCAACCACACCGTCACTAAAGGTCTGAACTCAAAGGTGAAAATGAAGGATTCGGGAGTGGAATGGATTGGGGAGATTCCTGCGGGGTGGGAGAAAAAGAAGTTGAAATACTGTTTAAAACATATTTCAGAAAAGGGGGAAACATCTAAAGGGGATATAAAAATCTCTCCTGAGAATGTAGAGAACGGAACAGGTATCTGTTTTAATCTTTATTCCGAATACGAGGGAGAAGGGATGAAATTTATAAATGGTGATATTTTATTGAATAAACTCAGGATATACTTGAAGAAGATTGTCCTTTCTGAATTTGAAGGTTTCTCAATGGGAGAAATGATTGTTCTTAGAACAATTGATGGTCACAATAAGTATTTCCATTATTTACTGTTTCATCAGGGATTGATTGACCTTCTTAACGAGCAATCAACAGGTGTTAAGTTACCGAGGGTTTCACCTGATATCATCTTGAACACAGACATTATTTCTCCCCCACTCACTGAACAACAACAAATCGTCACCTACTTAGACCAAAAAACAATAGAAATAGATGAATTAATTTCAACAGAAAAAAGAAGAATTGAAATAATGAAAGAATACCGTCAGTCTTTGATTTCAGAGGTTGTGACGGGGAAAATTAAAGTAACTAAATAAGGATATGAAACAGATTAGAACAATTAGTGTATCGTTAATTTTGACTTGTTTTTCTTTTGGGTGTGGTGTTAAAACTGATTCAAAAGATAATGTTCAAACCACCCCTAAAAACGATGGGAATAAGACGATGTTCCTTTTGGCTGGAGATTACTACTATAATCAGCATTTGGATGTTCAAGATAGAATCGTAAGTTATCGTAAATCTATTTTTGGAACCCAACAAGTAGACAGTAGGTTAATGATTTTACCCTCCGACCTTGACAAAGAAGGGTATCTTAAAACCCTTCACATAACTTTTGGAAATTTGAATGAGAATGGAACTTTTGAATTCGTGAAAGTTAACTACAATGATTTCCTATCAGAGTTTACAACAAGATATCGTCATTTGGACGAATACTCAAATGTTGTCAGATTACATCAACAAGAAATGTATTACAACAATGATTACCACAAGGCGAGATTAAAGTATGATGTGGGGTATAATCAAAGTGAGGAAATGAAAGGGGTCATTAGTGGGATGGAATTCACTGAAACTGAAGAGTATTTTCTTTCCAATGACAATATGGTTCTTGCTGTAGTGCCTGTTGACCGTGTTGGTGGGTCAAGAAACACTTGGGAGATGTCAACTATATTTTATTATTATGTTAATGATTGGACTGAGAAGACAACCCGAAATATTCAGACTTTAGTTGGATTGAAAGAATACCTTCTCCAAAACAAACAAGGGTTCTAACGAATTATTCATTAATAGTTGAGTTATGAAATTGAGTCAGAACAAACAAATTTTATTGGTTGTTGTCGTTTTCGGTTTATTTGCTGGAGGAATTTATTACGACGAAATTTATCGGAAGAAAAATAGACTAACTGAGACTATTCAACCAAAGAATATGACAATCCCGAAGGAGACTTTTCACTTGTTCGGAGATTATTACTTCAATGGAAAATATCCTCAAAATCCTGAAAGTATTAGAAACTTTGAATTTGATGGTAAAGAATACTACGGAGTTTTTGTGGCTTCGGTAATAAATGACACAGTTAAGTATGTCGTTGGAACACTGTATAATAAGGAAACCAAAGAAGAGGGTATTCCTGTCAATAATGTGATGAATCTATTGAAAAAGAATTATTATTTCGTTGAGATTGGTGAAGTTTTTCAATTGTATGAAAATTTAAGGAAACTTGAAGTCTTAAACTATGATTTGAGATGTGAATTAGAAAAGGGATACAAGGAAAGTGAGAACTCATTATTCACAAAAAATTTCTTAAAAAACTTTCACACATATATTTTTATTTCACCCGACAAAAAAGTGTTGGTAGAATTACACTACACGAAGAATAATATGAAGGCGTATCAAATTTACTATTATTCCTTTGATGAACGGATTCAAGAAATAAATAGAAAGAAAAATAGTGAGGTCAGTAGTTACAGTCTTTTAATGAAACAAAAAGGTTTGTAATGAACATACCTTTAAAAATTACTAAATGAGTTTAACTCCAACAGAATACCGATTTGAATCTCTAATTGAGAAATCACTTCAATCACACGGATATACCTCTCGGGTGTATTCTGAATACGACAAGGATTTATGTTTGATAGTTGAGGATGTCATTGGATTCATCAAGGAAACTCAGTCTGATGAGTATCAGAAGTTATTCTCCCAATTTGACTCTCAGACAGACGACCAACTGTGTAAGACCATCAACAATACCATTTCTTCTCGTGGGATAGTAGACACACTTAGAAAAGGTATTTCTACACGTGGGTGTTCTTTTGAACTTGTTTACTTCCAACCCAAGAGTGGACTAAATCAGGAACATCAAGACCTTTATCAGAAGAATAGATTTGTAGTGGTTCGTCAATTACATTATTCCAACAACAACAACAACTCCATAGATATGGGTTTGTTCCTAAATGGAATTCCCATAGTTACAATGGAATTGAAGAATCAACTTACAGGTCAAAACATTAAACATTCAGAGAACCAATACAAGTTTGACAGAGACCCAAAGGAACCTCTTTTAAATTTCAAGAGGTGTATGGTTCACTTCTGTATAGATAATGATGTCGCCAGTATGACCACCCGATTGAGTGGACAGAAAACCAAGTTTTTTCCTTACAACAAGGATATCATCAATCCGATAGTTCAAGGAGATTACAAGACCGAATACATTTGGAATGAGGTTTTAACTCCAAATTCCCTTTTGGATATTATTGAGAACTTCGTTGTAGTCGTTGAAGAATCGGATAAGGAGTGGAATGACCAACAGAAGAAAGTAATTGAAACCAAGAACGATGTATTGGTTTTCCCACGATATCATCAGTTGGAAGTTATCCGTAATCTTAGAAGTTCGGTAAGAGAAGAAGGAGTTGGACATAATTATTTGATTCAACATTCGCCCGGCTCGGGGAAAAGTTACAGTATAGGATGGTTGTCACACACCTTGTCCTCCTTTTATCAGAATCCAACGGACACCAAGAGAATGTTTGATTCCATTATTGTTATCACAGACAGGAAGGTATTGGACAAACAGTTACAAAAAACTCTTAAAGACCTTCAACAGACCGATGGTGTGGTCAACCCTGTTGACCTTACTTCTAAACAACTCAAGGAGTATTTGGAGAAAGGGAAGGACATCATAATAACCACCATTCAAAAGTTCGGTGTGATATCAGAGGCGATGTCGGAGTTGAAGGGGAACACATTTGCGGTGGTAATTGATGAAGTTCACTCATCTCAGAGTGGTGAGAATGCGAAACAATTGAAAAGAACTCTTATTGGAAGAGAAACAGATAACGATGACGATGATGAGTCTTTGGACTTTGAGGAGGTAATCAGAAGAGAATTGGAGTCAAGAGGAAAACAGAAACACATCAGTTTTTTTGGTTTCACTGCGACCCCAAAACCGAAAACCTTAGAAATATTCGGAAGAAAGACAAGTGACGGACGGTTTGTTCCGTTCCATATCTATTCAATGAGACAATCCATTTTTGAGGGATTTACATTGGATGTATTGGAAAATTACACGACATACAAAAGATACTTTAAGGTTCAACAAACAGGACAGGAGGACATTGAATTACCTGAAGGAAAGGTAAAGAGAGAACTTGTCAATTTTGTGGACTCTCACCCTGAGGTGATTCGACAAAAGGTTGCGATAATACTTGAACACTTCGTAAATAAGGGTTCAAAGGAAATCTTAGGGAAAGCAAGAGGGATGGTTGTGGTTCGTTCAAGAAAACACTGTGTTTTATTTCAACAGGAGATGAAAAAACAGATGAAGGACAAAAACTTACCTTATTCCTGTTTGGTCGCATTCAGTGGGGAAATACAACATAATGGTAGAGAAAACACGGAGTCCCTTCTAAACCAAGAAAATGGTATGGAGGGTAACGATATTCCATCCTCATTCAAAGACCCCCGTTATCGTCTTCTAATCGTGTCTTCCAAGTTCCAAACAGGATTTGATGAACCCTTGTTATATGCGATGTATGTAGATAAGAAACTTGGAGGGGTTCAATGTGTTCAAACATTAACAAGGTTGAACAGGACGAAGACAGGAAAGAGAGGAACTTTTGTGTTGGATTTTACCAATGACACTGAAGATGTGGTGAACTCGTTTCAACCCTATTACACCACAACGGAACTCGTGGGAGAGACTGAACCTGACAAGTTATACGATTTAGAATTCAAGATTGAACAATTCGGATTGTATACCCAAGACCACATTGATAGATTTTGTGTTGAGTTCTATAAAAAGACTGACACTGATGAAACACTTCACCCCATCATTGATGAAGTGGTGGATAATTGGAGAAAGTTAGACTCTGATGAAATCAAAGAAGAGTTCAAATCTGATATTCAATCATTTTGTCGTTTGTATTCTTACATCGCCCAAATCGCGACTTTCACCGAAGTTCGTTGGGAGAAACTCTATGTATTCCTTCGTTTCCTGAACAAGAAGTTACCGAAGAAGGAAGGGTCTACCATAACCCTTAAAGATGATGTGGATTTAGAATCACTGAGAATTCAGTTTATTTCGGATTCAAAGTTGTCTTTGGAAGAGAGAAAAGGTGAATTAGACCCGATGTCCGATGGGAAATCAAAACAACAGGAAGAAGATAAAGAATTACTGTCAGAGATTATCAAACGAGTTAACGATGTGTTTGGAATTGAACTAAATCAGGAAGACAAGTTGGATATTACCAATGTGGAGAAACGACTTGAACAACACGAGGAGTTGAAGTCTGTGATGTATGGTAATAATTCAGAAGACGCAAAAAAGGACTTTTTCAATTCTTTGGTTAAGGAGTCCTTCACGGATTACTACTCAGATAGATTGGATTTCTACAAGAAGGTAATGAATCCCAAAATACTTCCAATGTTGCTGGACGGGATGTATCAGGAGTTCAGAAAGGGTTTAAGAATATGATGTAGTTCGTTTGATTAATCTTTCCCCAAAATGATACACCAAGAAGCTAAAAAAAAGGTAATTCAGAATTGTTTTGATTCATTCATTGGGAGTTTTGATAAACCTTCTGATGAAATTGTATTAATGGAGTTAATAGAAGCGGGAAAAATCACATTGGAATCATATGATGAATTAGAACCCTCAGAGATTTCATTCAAATATTTTACATTAAAGTTTTGTGCTCATTGTGAGATTTTGGGAGTTTTAAAGAATAACAGACAATTAGTTCGTTCATTGTTGAAAGAGAATAAGGAAAGAATCTTAGAATAAAGTTCATAAGGAATTCAAAAAATGAACTCTACTCATTATTTATAATAAAGAAAAATAATGAGCAACTCAATTACCTACTACATCCATTATGTTAATGTTCCTGATGTCCGTGAATTTATTGATTTAATACGTGCAGCAACTTCTGAGGAAAGTCAAATCGTGAAGAATCAAATCGCCCTGTATTCCATCAAACCGTACATTGTTTTGAATTTCACGGATACCAATGTTGAGGTGATATACTACAAAGGAAGTATTGGTAATGACACTCCTTGTAAAGATGTTTCCTTTGGACTGGACTACGACGATTTTGAAACTTCCGAAATGTTTGGAAGAACTGTAAAGGATGTTCTTGAGGGCGGTCTATTGAATCTCCATTTCCCTAATTCTCCAAAAAGTGTCCTGGAGTATGATTACGACATCGGTGAAGATACTTTGAAAATTGGAGTATGTCATCCCCTGCCTTTTTGATTCGCTTTCCCCGTCTATATTATGTCAAAATATCAATACAAAATTGGTTTGAAGAAAATAATAAAGTTGTCTGAAATCAATGATTTTACTTGACTTTTATAATTTCACATCATATACTTATATTCACAATCAAACAACAAGTATAACCCCTTAAAGAACCCAAAAATGTCTAAAAGAAACACACTTCTTCAGTCAGGTTTGACCCACTTGGGTTCAACTTGCTACGACCTTCTTAACGGGGATACTTCTTCCTACATCAGTTAAGGGTTAATCCCCTGACCTTTATAAAAGGGTCATTTTTCACACTTTGGACACCATAATGTCCGAATAGTCATCCTACACCCCAAAAGTTCGTTTGTGGGGTTAAAAATCACGAACACCCAAGTTTTACCCTTAATACTATTACGCACAATGAACCGCCCATCATCAACCCAATCTATCATCATCAATTCTGTGTTATTCGTTGAAATGAAACAGAAACAAGGGGTTAAACCCACACAAAAGGAGGTCAGACAACACCTCCAAACAATCTACAACCAAAATCCCCTAATGTTCGGGACTTCCACTTGGGTGAGTGTCGCTGGAACATTCCGTTCAATGATTTCAAAAGCCAAGAACAACACCGACTCTAACAGAGGGTTAGAAAAACACATCAAAGTGAAATTCAAAAAGGGGATAAATGTGTTGTCCCTGAAGAAGACAAAACCCTCAAAAGTTCGTTGAGGGATAAAGACAACGAACAACAAAGTGAAACCAATTAAAAAACAACATAAAATGAAAAACAATCAAACAGAACTAACCCCAAGCACAAGAGACATCAGCGTAAACTTTGTAACCCATGAAGTGAACAAGAAAAAAACAATGAACCCGAAATTGATAACGCGAAGAATTGAAATGGACGATGAAATTGCCTCGTTCCAATATGAACACTACCAAACAGATACAATGTTCGAGAGCTCGCATCCTTTTACATTTTTTGGAATGTCTTTGTGGTATCTTTCAATTTGTGATGATTTCGAACAACGAGATTTAGTTGAAAAGCACGAAGTCTTAATTCGATTACTTCGTTCAGATTTTGTGGTGTCTGGCGAAGAAACATTGAAGTTGGAGAATGGAGAGGATATTATCGTCGAAGTCTTTGAAATAAATGATGAAGTTGGAAAGGGAAAGTTTTTAGTAAAAAAATAGA
>Ga0114980_10003384_pt1 | contig 10948 bp, 11 predicted proteins | sample S_140806_EF_Meta_FD_87018 | JGI IMG/M metagenome (GOLD analysis project Ga0114980, IMG submission 87018) | Freshwater microbial communities from Lake Simoncouche, Canada to study carbon cycling - S_140806_EF_MetaG | ecosystem: Environmental > Aquatic > Freshwater > Lake | place: Lake...
CCAAAGATTGAGGAATCAACGATCTCAATGAGGGATAGCTTGTGATTGACGGCAAGTAGTCGTGGCAATCCAATCATTGTTAGCGGATAGAAGAGCAGATACAAGATTTTGGAAAGGTTGCCATAAGTATTTGAAATCGAAAAGAAAGCTCCCGCACTTGCCATTGCAGATCCACAGGCCCAAAGAGCAATTGCGATTACGGTGGTTGGCTTAGTGAATGCATCGCTGATGTGGGGGGCAAACAATATTGTCACAAGAGCGGCTATTGGGATCAAGTTATATACCAATAGTTCAGACCACATCGTTGGGTAGAGCAGATGGAGCAATAGATAGGAGATCAGTAAAACGACTCCCGAAAATCTCGCTACTCGCATACTTTGATAATAGGAACATCGAAATTGAAAGGTAATAGGGGAACCCATAGATAGAAAAAACCCCGCTACCTAGTGGGCAGCGGGGTTTTTAAAGAGTTGATTTATAAGCCGGTTGTACAAATCAGCTTTGCAGTTTCCCTTGAATCGGCAACGTTATATGCAAGCTCTGCCGGCTTGTTTTTTGCCGCGAGTTTTGCTGCTTCTAGTCGCTTTATATCTGTTTCGATAGATTTGATCTTCGACGTGTATGCTCGAATAGCAGCGTTCCAAGATCCGACGGCTGAGTTGTAAGTCCTCTTGTTCGCATCCGTTGTGGCTGCAGCTGCCAATGCCTTGGCACCCTCTAGGCGCTTGATGGCATCATCAAGTTTTGCTTGAATCTCAATTTTGTTTGCTGATTCATTAGCGATTCCAAGTTCAATTACAGGGATTTGCTCCGCAAACTTTGCCGCAGTGAGTTTTGCTGTCTCTGCAGCCTTTACAGCACCAGTTGCAGCGGCAATACAATCCGTTGATAGCCATACCAACTTCTTGGAAGTAGACAGTGGATTTGTTCCGCACTTATAGGTTCCCAAATTGGTTTTGGATGAGGTGCCAGCCTTCTTGCATGCAACGCCATTTGAAATCGTGGCTGCAGCCTCGGCTGGAACAGCAACCATGACCCCACCGGCGACTACTAGTGCTACTGAAAATGATGCAATTTTGCGAAGCATGACAGACCTTTCGTTGTAATAACGCAAATCTTAGCGACCAAGCACTGAAAGAAGGCTGAAAACTCGCCGAGAATTGGCAAGGTATGCGATTACTTTCGTTGTTTTGCTCGCAAATTCATGCCAACTTTTCTAATGATTGATCTGGGTAGTGCGTGAATCACAAAGACCAGAAGTTGATATTGCCAACCTGGAATAGATACCGCCTTACCTTTCAGGGCATCACTCCAGGCCTTTGCAACTAAGGCATCTGAGTCAAGCCACATGAAGCCTGGTAAGCCCTTCATAGACATTCGACCGCGTTGGTGGAACTCGGTGCGAGTAAATCCAGGACACAAAGCGCTGACTTTGATATTTGTGTTAGCAAGTTCGGTGTGAAGTGACTCAGTGATAACCGTCAGGTATGACTTCGCGGCGCTGTAAGAGCCACCAGCGATGTATCCGGCAACAGATGAAACATTTATCAGAACACCTTTGTTGCGCTGCTTCATTCCAGGCAAAACAACATGCATGAGGCGCATTGGGGTACGCACCAACACATCAAACATTTCCTGCTCTGCCTTTATTTCTGACATCGTAAATGCCTTGTTGAGCCCAAAACCAGCATTATTAATCAGTACATCAACTTGATTGCTTGCAAGGTACTGCTCAACCACACTGCACCCAGCGTCTGTTGAAAGATCTGCCTGAATAACATGTGTCTCAACATTAAACTTTGCCTCTAATTGAATAGCACGCTCTTGCAAACGTGGCAGATCGCGAGCGACTAAAACGATGTTGTAGTTATTGTCAGCTAGTAATCTACAAAAGCTTTCACCAATCCCAGCAGTTGCTCCAGTAACCAGCGCCCACGATGCCATTTATGCCTCTATTCCTGCGGGATCCTCATCCCGAATATGCCAGCTACTGCCATATGACTCAATTAAATCCAAGAATGGCTTTGGTTCAAGCCATTCAGGTCCAACAACACCAGCAGGTTTCCATGTGCCGTTGGCAATTAATTCCATTGCAATAACTGGATTGATTGCTGTCTGCCATACAACTGCTTGATCTCCATAATTTTTCATCGACCATTCATTGTCAACAACGTTATAGATGTAGCAGGCATACGGCTTGCCTTCTTTGTTAAGGCCAGCAACATGAGCACCTGCACATGTTTTACCGTGCATTATTGGACCAATCGTTGCAGGATCAGGTAATAAAGATGCCAAGAAGTCTCGGGGCGCAATTTCCATTCCTCGATAATTCACCTTTTGCTTGTTTGATAGACCAAGTGCATGGATTGTTTTTAGTTTCTCAATGAAGTCATTTCCAAGACCATACTTAAAGGTAACTTTCTTAGCTTTAATCTTTTGTGGGATTAAAACTACTTCCTCATGTTCCACATCAACACATTCAACAGGGCCAATGCCTTCAGGGAAATCAAAAGTCACACCACCTGTAAACGGCTTAGCTGTGTGCCAACCTTCATTCCAAATGAGTGGGGGATTAAGACATTCTTCAATAGTCGTCCAAATTGAAAATGATGGCGCAAATTCATAACCATCAACTGTCAGACTAGAACCATCCAAGATTGTCACAGCATCAATTTCACTGAACAAATAATCTTGGGCATATCGTGCAAAAATATCACTCAGGCCAGGTTCAATTCCGATTCCAATAAGAGCAAATTTACCTTTGCTCAGCCATTCATCATGTTGAGCAAATTGATCATCACCTAGCTTTACTCCAACTTTGTTAAATGGATCTGTTGGGTGAGCAATAGATAGTGAAAGTGCCATATCAATGTAGTTAACGCCTGCATTCTTGGAGGCATTAAAGATGTTCATAACAAAACGGGGATCAACTGCGTTAATGACAACATCCGGAGCAACCTTGCGAATGAGACCTTCCAATGCCACCAGATCGCCGGCATCCACCTCCACCGATGTAAATCGTGGGTCTTGGATTTTCTGGGTGACAGCGTGCGCTTTTGAAGCATCGTAATCAGCGATAACTAACTCGGTGATAAATGACTTACGGGATGCGATATTTGCGATTGCACTGCCAACTCCGCCTGCGCCGATAACGAGCGCTCTCATGGTTGGCCTTTCGTGTAGTTTTCAAACCCAATGTGGATTCAGGGGAAGGCTATCTATACCGATAACCTTTGCCAAGCACCATTGGTGTTAGGTCCCCGTAGCTCAGTGGATAGAGCAACCGCCTCCTAAGCGGTAGGTCGCAGGTTCAACTCCCGCCGGGGACACGTAATGATTGTTAAGAAAAAACTACTGTTCGCTTACCAACGATAAATACTTTGTCATCTGCGTAAAACTTCACGGCCTTTGCTAAAACTCTACGTTCGATGTCGCGACCAATAGCTATGAGTTCTTCAGGCGTAGCGATGTGGGTCACATGTGCGACATCTTGTTCAATGATTGGCCCTTCATCAAGATCACTTGTTACAAAGTGAGCAGATGCTCCGATGATCTTCACGCCACGTTCATGAGCCTGGTGATATGGCTTTGCACCTTTAAACCCAGGCAAGAATGAATGATGGATGTTAATTATTTTTCCAGGCAATTTGTTACAGAATTCTTTTGACATGATTTGCATATAACGGGCAAGAACTACAAAATCAATTTTAAGGTCGCTGATCTGCTTCAAAATTTCGGCTTCTTGGGAAACCTTGGTTCCTGCAGTTACCGGTAGACATAGAAACTTAATACCGTGCGATTCAACCAGTGCGCGTAGATCTTCTCTATTAGAAATCACTAACGGGATTTCGACATTGAGTTCGCCAAGATCTTCTAAATACAGCAGGTCACGTAAGCAATGGCTCTCTTTGGTAACCATGACAAGTGCGCGAGGCTTTCTAGTAGTAGGTCGAATATGTAATGAGGGATTGAATTTAGAGAGACCCTCATTCAAACTCTTTTCTGCACCATCTAGTCCTTGTGATGTTTCAAAGCGAGTACGCATTACAAAGGTATTTGTGCCGGGGTCCGTGAACTGCTGATTTTCAATGATGTTTCCACCCCAAGCAAGCACAGCTGAGGTCATCGCATGGACGATGCCAGGTTGATCTGCGCACTGCAGGGAAGCGATTAAATCCATATCCGTAGGGTACGCGACCTTAGTGGTGAAGGGTAAATCGCTGCATCCACTTAGGAGCCCACCAGTTGCGCTCGCCAAATAGACGCATAAGTGCCGGCACTAATAGTCCGCGGACAACGGTTGCATCCAGAAGAACCGCAAGTGCAACACCAAATCCCATTGATTTAATCGATGTCACTCCACTTGTGATGAATGATGCGAAAACAACCGCGAGCAAGAGCGCAGCAGCAGTGATGATTCGAGCTGATCTTTGTAGACCAACTGCTACAGATTCGACATTGCTTTTTCCAGCCAAATGCTCTTCGCGGATTCGAGAAAGCAGGAACAACTCGTAGTCCATTGATAATCCAAAGACAACAACAGCAATCAAGATGACAATTGAAGTATCTAGAGTTCCTGTCACAGTAAATGAACCAACCAGCCATTGAAGGTGACCGTCAATAAAGACCCACGTTAGTGCTCCCATAGTTGCACCGAGTGAAAGGAAATTGAGTAGCACTGCCTTGATCGGCAGAATAATTGAACTAGTGAATACAAAGATCAGTACAAGCACGGAAAGAATGATCCAACCCAATGCCCATGGCAAAGTGCGCGAAATTCCGTCCTGCGAATCTGTGTAATCAGCTGCAACGCCACCCACTAGCGTCCCAACTGGAGAATCAATATTTCGAACATTGTGAATTAGTTCTTGTGCCTCAGGTGTTCGTGGCAACATTTCTTGATAGGCGACTACTCGCACATCTTTACCGATCGTTACTGGTGGTAGCACTGCAACAATTCCTGAAACCTTACTTACCTTAAATGAGTATGCATTAATCTCGTCAATCTTGTCAGAACCATTTCTGATGATGACCTCAATTGGATTTCCTGTTTGTCCAGGGAATCGATCTGCCTGAAGTGCAGTCGCAACAGCTGCTTTGTTATCGGCAGGCAACATTCGTGAGTCACCCTGTGAAAATTTAATACTTGTAATCGGTGCTGCCATGACTCCCAGGATTACTAAGGAGAGAACGACTGCCGCAACTGGACGCTTCATTACTAAGCGCGCTGTTTGTGCCCAACGTCCATCTTCCCTTGGGGTAATTGCAGAGCGACGGACTACACCCTTATCAATTTTGGATCCCATGAGAGCAAGAATTGGCGGCAATCCAAAAATTGCACCAACGACTGCAAGTGCCACAACTGAGACACCTGCGTATCCAAATGATTTTAAGAATGGAAGCGGGAAGAAAGTAAGTGACAATAACGTTACAAGCACGGTCATGCCTGAGTAAAAGACGGTCTTTCCTGCGCTGCCCATGGTTGCAACGATCGAATCTTCCACACTTTTTCCACGGTGGAGTTCTTCACGGAATCTATTCACCATTAATAATGCGTAATCGATACCAAGTCCAAGCCCCATACCTGTTGTCAGATTGAGTGCGTAGATACTGACACTTGTAAAGAGAGTGAATAGGTACAGAATAAAAAATGCACCCAAGATTGCTGCCACACCAACGATGAGTGGCATAGCTGATGCAGCCAAGGCACCAAAAACAAGCGTGAGCAAAATGAAAGTAAGTGGGATTGAGATCAATTCTGCAATCTTTAGGTCTTCTGAAATCTTTTTAGTTATCGCATGCCCAACAACTGCAGCACCGCCGGCATATAGAGTCAGGCCATCATATGAACCGTCATAATTTTTCTGGAATAGCTCTCCAAGTTTTTGACCCTCAGCTGAGAAAGGATCGCTGTCACCATAGACAACAATGTAAGCAGCTTTTCCGTCACTAGATTTTAAGGTTGCTTCTCCACCACTGGACCAATATGAAAGTGTTTTTGACACACCTACTTCTTGGCCAATCTTCTTTTCTAGCTCCAAACCTTTTTGAGTAATGCCTGGGTCAGTGACATCAATAGCACCAGAATCAACTACAACTACAACTGCAGGATCAGACAGTTTCAATTCATCGTTGAGGTACTCGTAAACCTTGTAAGAATCACTGTTTGGGTCGGAATAACCAGCTGAGTCAAGACGACTAAATGCCAGTGAACCAAATCCACCTGCTACAAGAATTCCAACCACAAAAAGCACTACAGCGCCCTTACGGTGCTTAACTAAGTAGTGGCCAATTTTCTCAAACATGTTCTTCTCTTTCCTTTGTAGATGTAGAATCAATTCCATGAGCGATCTCTTTCCTAACGTAACTTCAGATGAGATCGATCCTGAAGCCGCCGCTGAGCAAGCCCGACGCGACGCGGAGATTAAGTCAGATAAACCACCGCATCACGAGGATTAATCAGCCTTAGGTGCAGGTGCAACTTTTGGAACATCGGGTGTAGCACTTTTCTTAACTGAATCAGTTTTGTAAAAACCCGAACCCTTAAACACAACGCCGACCGCGGTATAGACCTTGCGAATATCACCCTTGCATTGGGGGCATTCGGTCAGAGAGTCATCTGAGAAGGATTGAATCGCCTCAAACTCGTGGTCGCAGGCGGTGCATGCATATTGATACGTAGGCATCACACTCTCCATTTCCCAATAAGGCTAGGCAGTAAGTGTAAAGAAGTGAGACGATAGGCGCGAATTGAGGAGCTTCCCAAGCCCTTATGGAAGGAAAAAGTGAGCCGCACACGTTTTGCAGCGATTTTGCTACTTATATTTTTAGGGGTCACAAACGCCTCTGCGAATACTTTGGTAAGCACTAATCCAATAAGCGGCTCAACTCTTTCGGTTTCCCCTACAAATGTGACAGTTACGGGTCAAGTCACTTTGTTAGCTGATGCACCTGATGCAAACTCAATCACAGTGACTGATCCCAATGGTGTCCGCGTTGACGATGGCACGATCTATATCAGCGACATGAGTGCAACTGTTGGCGTTAAACCACTTGTTGATTCTGGTACCTATACAGTCACATACTCCTTGTTATCTGAAGGTGATGTACCTCTTGAAGGAAGTTTTACCTTTAAGTTTCAAGCACCGAGTGTGATTTCCACTGCCAACCCAAATCCTGAACCAAGCCAAGTGCAGAAACCTGCCAGCAGTAGCTGGGGAACAAATATTTTTGTGATTGTTTTGCTTGTTGTCGCAATCTTTGTAACTATTGGACTTTCACTTTACGCACGTAAATTATTTGCGGATCGATGAATTTTTTAAGTACAACTTTTAAGTACCTCAATTTACTGGGCGGGTTTGCAACCGTCGGGGCTCTATTGGCTATGGCATTTTTGCTCCTTGATTTCGAGGGCAAAGTTTCAACCTCTGCTGAAAAGCTTCGTACTTTTCTGAAAGTATCTGCGGCCACATGGTTTATTGGTGCTTGCGGTTCTATTATTTTCACTCTTGCCCAAATTCTGGATTCATCTCTATCGGTTGCATTAGATGCAACCGTGATTCGATCCTTCATCACACAAATTACATTAGGGCAGTATTTGGCTTTTGAGGCAGTTCTTGCATTTTTAGTATTTGTATATGCCTTCATAGCAAAGAAAATCTTGAGCCTTATGTTCTTGTTGGGGGTTTCGATCATGGGGATAATTGCCCCAGTCTTTCAAAGTCATGCGGCGTCTAGCGGCTCACACTCTTTAGTAATCGGATCACTTGTAATCCATGTTATTGGGTTATCTCTGTGGGTTGGCGGAATCCTTGCAATTGCCATGCTTTCAGCCACTGATCGCGCAATTGCAGTACCTAGATTTAGTCAGCTGGCGTTGTGGTCTGCAATCGCAGTTGTTGTCAGCGGAACCGTTAATGCTTGGACTCGGCTCAATTTTGAAGCAGCCTGGAATTCAACCTATGCCTACATAGTTATTGCAAAAACCGTTGCAACGATTGCTTTAGTAGCTATTGGTTATCTGCATCGAAAGAATCTTGCCGGCAAGGAATCAATTAACTGGATTGGATTTGCAAAGCTACTTACTGTTGAAGCAATTATTATGGTTGTTACCGTTGCAATGGGTGCTTGGTTATCAAATACCAGTTCTCCCGATCGCCCTGGGATCCAAGAGTACGACCCAGCTTTAGCGATCGTGGGGTTCTCAACTCCACCAAAGCCAACGTGGTCAAGCATTTTCTTCAGTTACCAACCAAATGCATTGATTATCGGGATTTTAGTAATCATGGTCGCGCTTTATGTTAAGGGTGTAATGGTTCTAACTAAGCGTGGAGATAAGTGGCCAGTTGGTCGCACTGTTTCATTTGCTCTAGGTATTGCTGTTATAGATTTTGCAACAAGCGGTGGTTTAGGGCTGTATGCACATTTCTCATTTTCATATCACATGATTGCGCACATGCTTCTGGCCATGATTGCTCCTATTGGTTTAGTTCTCGGAGCTCCAATGACATTGGCTTTGCGAACTCTGCCACAGGGGCGAACACCAACAGAACGTGGTGTGCGAGGCTCTCTACTAGCTGCGCTTCATTCAAGGATTGGAACTTTCTATACCAATCCAATCGTTGCCTTGTTAATTTTTGATGGTTCTTTATTTGCTTTGTACTTCACTGATTTGTTTGCCAGCATGATGCAAAGTCATGTTGGACACTTGTTTATGACGCTTCACTTCTTAGCCGCTGGGTTCTTATTCTTCTTTGTTGTGATTGGAATAGATCCCAACCCACGAAAAATTCCTCACTTAGTGCAGATTGTCATTTTGTTTGCGGCAATGAGCATTCATGCATTTTTCTCAGTTGCATTAATGTCGACTACAACTTTGATTGATCAGGGTTACTTTGCCTCACTTCAAACCCCTTGGCTCACAGACCTATTGGCCGACCAAAAGCTAGGTGGATCTGTTGGGTGGGCGATGGGAGAGATCCCAATCTTGATTGCTTTAGTTGCAACTTTTATCAATTGGCTGCGTGATGACACACGAGAAGCTAAGCGGATTGACCGTAACACTGTTCGCCAAGCCGCTATGGGTCAGCCAGATGATTTAGCAAACTATAATCAGTACCTACAAAAGCTGGCACAACGCGATAAGAATGAGTCCTAATGGAAAACCTATTTGATCTACCGTCTGAGTACAAAGAGCTGCGTGCAAGCGTTCGTGCATTATCTGAAAAAGAAATTGCACCTCATGCACAAGCCGTTGACGAAGATCATCGCTTCCCGCAAGAGGCAAAAGTCGCTCTGATCAAAAATGGTTTATATGCAGCACATGTTCCAACAGAGTACGGCGGCGATGGCGCTGATGCACTTGCAACTGTGTTGATTATTGAAGAGGTTGCACGTGTATGTGGATCTTCATCCTTGATTCCAGCAGTTAACAAACTTGGTTCTATGCCATTGATATTGGGTGGCAATGAGGAACAAAAGAAGCGTTGGCTACCTCGTTTAGTAAAGGGAGAGGGATTTTCTTACTGCCTTTCTGAATCAGAGGCAGGATCTGACGCATCAGCAATGCGCACTAAGGTCGAGCGTTCAGGTGATGGATGGGTTCTTAACGGCAGCAAGAAGTGGATCACAAACGCTGGTGAATCAGAGTTATATTCTGTAGTTGCACAAAGTGACCCGTCGCTGGGGACAAAAGGGATAACAGCTTTCGTAGTTGAGAAATCAGATCCTGGTGTTTCATTTGGCGCACCAGAAAAGAAGATGGGAATGCGCGGTTCACCAACTCGTGAAGTTTATTTTGACAATGTTCAGTTAAGTGATGATCGTCGTATTAGTGAAGTTGGACAAGGTTTTGCTTTAGCAATGAACACGCTTGATCACACCCGCATCACAATTGCGGCACAAGCCATAGGTCTTGCACAGGGCGCATTTGATGTTGCAACTAAGTATGCCCACGAGCGTCAACAATTTGGTAAGCCAATCTTTGACTTTCAGGCAGTTCAATTCATGTTGGCTGATATGGCCATGAATATTGAAGCAGCCCGTCTTCTTACATATTCAGCGGCGATAAAGAGCGAAAACAACGAAAAGGATCTTCGCTTCTTTTCAGCAGCCAGCAAGTGTTTTGCAAGTGATATAGCCATGAAGGTGACCCAAGATGCAATTCAAGTATTGGGTGGTTATGGATATGTCACCGATTACCCAGTTGAGCGCATGATGCGCGATACAAAGCTAACTCAAATTTATGAGGGCACTAATCAAATTCAGCGCATCGTAATGGCGCGTAACTTACCTAACGGTTAAAGCGCACAACAATCGAAGGCGAAGAAGCGGCATCCATAGGGATGTCATGCGCTTCGTGAGGCAATTCTTCACTGTTTAATTCACCCGCATATACCAAACCAATTTTCCACGCCGTTAAGTGTGGCAAAGCACGATCGTAATAACCGCCACCTTGTCCCAATCGATATCCAGATTGATCGATGCGCAGTGCAGGAACAACCACAGCACCGATCTGTGAGAGATCTTTTACTGGATCACCAAGAGGTTCCAAAATCTTCTTCTTTGCAATTAGCTGATTGGGATCGCCATTCCATGTTACCCATTCAAGCTGATCGCCATTTATTCGGGGCAGGACTAACGTTTTTCCATCCCTCAGAAATGCTTCATTAATTTCAACGGTACTTGGCTCAAATTCATAGGAAACATAGGAGGCAATTGTTGAGGCTGAGACAATTTCTGGAGCTTTGAGGATGACATTGAAGTTGCAAGGGATGAATTTCTGAGAACGCTCGCGACGGGCTCTTTTGCGCAATACGATTTTTTGATCTGTCATTTAAATCTCCCGTTAAATCCCAAGGATTAAACTATCCAACAAGTAGGGTTCGATTATGTCAGAACACACACGGGTAGATGAGTTTCTAACCTCCTTACTCGCCATCTGCAAACC
>Ga0114980_10003385_pt1 | contig 10947 bp, 15 predicted proteins | sample S_140806_EF_Meta_FD_87018 | JGI IMG/M metagenome (GOLD analysis project Ga0114980, IMG submission 87018) | Freshwater microbial communities from Lake Simoncouche, Canada to study carbon cycling - S_140806_EF_MetaG | ecosystem: Environmental > Aquatic > Freshwater > Lake | place: Lake...
TCAGGCCATTTAACATTTATCCTGAATGGCTTATGGGATTCTAAAACAAACACGAGATTGGAAAAATACGATGGCATGACAAAAACGGAAATCCTTGCTAAACTTGACCACGATCGTCATCATCCTAATGGCGTAATAGCAAAACAAGATTACGAAGAATCATTTCGTTCACAATTTTCAGTTTCGGAAATTCCTTCAATTTCAGTAACAACTAAAATACATGAAGATACTTTACTACGTGAACAATACCCGCATAACATTGAGGGTGACACGATGTTTAAACTTGAAAAATCTATCCCATGTAGTATTGAGAAAATCTCTCGTGAAGAATCTGCATTCGTAAACAATCCTAAACCTAAATACGATATTGCTGAAATTACCAATTTGGGTTTATTGAGATCGTCTATATCTACACTTGATTTAATCACAACTAAGGATAGTGTATTACACGCACGAGTAATTAATGCGATTGCAATCTTACAAGATATAGAAACATCTATGAGTGGTAAAATTGATGCGCAACTTTTTAATGGAAAACTTTAATCTCAATCATATGAAAACAATACAACACAACGGTTATACGCTAAACTTAAACGTTGCTAAATATGGAAACGGTCAAACTTCTATCAGACTTATTGATGCCGAAGATGGCATGCCGTATGCAACAGCAACAGTTTCTGTACAAGAGACACTTGCATCTAATGAAGTTGCCATTAAGAACTATTCCGAAAACACCGGAATTTTAGAATCTTTAATTGCTGCTGATATTGTAGAGAATCCGCATCGTCATGCGGAAAGTGGTTTCGTTAGTATTCCAATCTGTAAACTGAAATGATAATAATCTGTAAACTGAAATGATGGTAAATGAATATTCAACAAGAACAGGATACGCGTGTATAAATATGACGCTATCAAAAAATAGTATTACGACTAATCGCGATGCTATTTTACGAACATTTAAAACTAAAGGACTTCCACATATCAGTAAGTTAGTTCTTGCGAATGTCAAGGATCTTTATAAAGTAATTCAATGGAATCAGGAAAACGGTTTTAAGTTTTATCGGGTGTCATCTGGACTTTTTCCGTGGATGACAGAATATAATTTTGAAGACCTTCCTGATTGGCCAGAGATACAAAAAGTATTACAAGATATTGGCGCATACGTAACTGCATATGAACAACGTTTAGAGTTTCATCCTAGTCATTTTACTATTCTTGCATCGCCTACTCAAAAGACTGTTGAAAAATCCATAAAAGATTTAGAACAACACAGCCGTATCTTTGATGAAATGGGTTTACCGCCTTCCCACTGGAATTGTCTTAACATACATGTAGGCGGTGCATATGGAGATAAAGCTTCAGCTACTCAAAGATGGTGTGATAACTTTTTAAAGCTATCAGATAATTGCAGAAAACGTGTGGTTGTTGAAAATGATGATAAAGCCAATATGTATTCTGTTAAAGATTTATATGAAATGATTTACCAAAAAGTTGGTGTACCCATTACATTTGATATTTTCCATCATACATTCTGTACCGGAGATCTATCTTCTCGTGAAGCTGCAAGACTTGCTGCAAGTACATGGGAAGATGCACCACTTGTTATTCATTGGTCATCATCAAAACGAAAATATGAAGTTCCTGATGCAAAAACCGTAGCGCATGCAGATTACATATATGATGAATTTCAAGATTGGGGGACTGGTGGCTGGTTCATGTGCGAATCAAAGGCCAAAGAACTTTCTATTTTGGAATACTGGGAAATGGGACCGCGGGCTCAAACACACAAGATTTTAACAAAGGAAACCGTATAGGAAACTAATAGGAATTGTATGTATATTAAATTAAACCAATTTATATGGAAAGACTGAAAGATTACCGAATTAAAGAGAGCCACATAATCGGCGACCCGCATATTTTACAATTACGAACGGAAGGTAAAGATAGACCGATGGCGTGTTTGTCTGAATTACAGGAATATGCAAACATTTTTAATATGCTACCGCATGCTTCAGCAATCTCTATTCCCCAAACTGGTTTTGATGGTCGAGCGTTTGTTCCGTTTATGAAAGAACTAGGATGGTTTTTATTTAAGTCATATAACGTTATTGATTCCGCGGTTGGTGACATATATCCATTAGGACAACTTTGGGTTAATGAAAAAGATAAATTGATTCTAGCAGTTTCATTAAACGTAATTGATCAATCATCAATGGGATTTTGGACAGATCCTAAATACAATATGGAATCCACACCCGATCGTGGACTTACTGATGTCATTGACTATAGTGAAGACGATCCCGATTCTTTAAAAAATCTAAAACACCTTACACTCACAGACATAACCGTGTTACATCCACCTGTATGGGATTCGGATTATTCAGAAGATATTATTGTTAATCTTTCTAAAAAGTTTATTGTTCTGAAGCGTGATAAAAATGTTAAACCAAAAATTGGTGTCATATCAATGTCAGGTGGCGAATATTACGTAAAAGATTTTTCTTTAGAAAATAAGTTACCAATCATGCAAGAAATGGATCTTCATTACGGAGATGGGTTTACTGACTTTCATGAATCATTAATAAACCGTCTTGAAACAAATACCAAAGGATTAATACTTTTTCATGGAGAACCTGGAACAGGTAAGACACAATACATTAGACATTTACTTGGTGAACTGTCTAAGATAAATAAATCAGTGATATACTTTTCACCTGCTATGGCAAGTCAAATAACTTCACCTGATATGATGAGTTTTCTGTCAAGTCATATGGCTGAACAACAAAGAGATTGCATCATATTAATTGAAGATGCTGAACCTCTATTAGAGAATCGTAATTCGGGAGACAGAACAGAAGGTATTACAAATCTTTTAAACATGACCGATGGTATTTTAAATGATATGTTAGGTGTGACTGTTATTGCAACATTTAATATTGACATTGCAAAAATTGATACTGCATTATTACGTCCTGAAAGATTGGTTGCCCGAAAATGGTTCAGTAAAGTTGATTGGACTAATGGAGAGAAACTATTAAAGTTTCTTGGAATGGGAAAACGTGACGACATAACATGGCCTGCAACAATTGCTGATATTTACTCTAAAAAGAAAGAAAATGAAATTCTATATCATGGTGTCAAAGAAAATAAGTCAGTTGGTTTCGGGTATAGTCAGAAAGGGTAAATCATTCACTGACTATTCTCAAACAAGTGGAATAACAGAACATAATATCTATGTCTTATTCCCAGAACTAAAAATTAGAATAGACTTACAAGATTTAAGAATAACAGTTGGACAAAACGCTGGGGAGCACGCGGGTAAATTTACGTCTGACCAAATAGAGAAATTGTGTAAACTAAAAAGGGATCTTGAGCCATATATTAATGATGATATATAAAATCTATTAATCTTCGTATTCGCAATTAGGCATAGTAATAAATTAAGATAACATGGATCCCAGTGAGAGTTACGAATCATTTACACAAAGTAAAAAAACACAAAGCTTCAGTTCTCCTGATACTTGCGACCTTCTTCAATCCACTTGGGTTCGACGCTCTGTTTGCCCTTACGATGAAATGGACAGGATCGTTTCTAATAACAGACATTATCTTTTACTGCACGTCGGGATTCTTTTTTGGATTATACTTCTTTTCGGTAAGGTCAAATAAACCTTCCTAATTACCGGGTTACATTCTAATGATCTTTTGATCTATGTAAAGAGTATCCCTTTAACACAGTCAGTCATTACATTCCAGGTCACTGAATTACTTTCTTTTCATTTAGTGTAAAACTATTTTTTTCTTGTGTATATAAACTATACATTTAAAATTTCAATTATGAAACAAGAAACTTATAAAAAACTAAAAGGAACGACCGAATATCGTGCATACATTGCACTTGGAATGCAAGATACTACTACACAATCGGAATTGGAAAAGGGCATCATTATTTTTGCCGATGAAACTGCGGGTTGTGATTATACTTTCAATTTAAAGTCTGGGTACGCACGAAGATCATACTGGAAACCAGGTAACTATTTTTTCCCAGCAATAACCAAAATCAGTTATCAGTTAAACCCACGAGAAAGAGTAACGGCCCGTGGTGGAGAAATATCATGGACAAAAACGTTTCCAAATAATATGAAGAAACTATTATCAATAGGTCTGTCACCAGCCATTCGTTATAATGCAAAACGTAGAATGGAAAGAAATAAAGAATTGGTAAATATGATTGGTGAAATTTTATCATAAAATAAGTAATGCAAAAACTATATAATTGCTTGTGTATATATACTAAACAAATTTAATACTAAAGTCAAATGAAAACATCAATAAACATAATGCAACAATTTACAGCCCCTGCTATTCAGGTCGCTGGAAACGGCATTGCGTTTAAGAATGAGGGACGCGATTATGATCCGCCTCGGATGTTTTGATAATATTTTAATATGCTAAAAAACAACCCGAGGAATTCATTTTCTTCGGGTTTTTTTATTAAGTAAATTTGGGTCAGTGGCAGATCAGGTGATTGCGTTAGACTGAAAATCTAAAGGAACAGGTTCGATACCTGTCTGGCCCACAAAATGTTCATTGACATATTGGAAATTAAAAATGCTGGTATAGCTCAGCGGTAGAGCAGCGGCCTGTTAAGCCGTTAGTCGTAGGTTCAAATCCTTCTGCCAGCGCATTATGGTCCATTCGTCTATCGGTTAGGACGCCAGGTTTTCATCCTGGAAAGAGGGGTTCGACTCCCCTATAGACTACTTTATATTTGGGCTGTTGGTATAGTTGGCTAACACACCTGCCTTGCACGCAGGAGTCCCCGGTTCGAATCTGGGACGGTCCACACATTGGACAGTTGAGCAATTGGTTGGCTCGCCTGACTGTAAATCAGGTCCCTACGGGGCTTGGGGGTTCAAATCCCTCCTGTCCAACTTTATTGGTTCCTTAGCTCAATGGATCAGAGCACTTCGCTACGGACGAAGGGGTTAGGAGTTCGAGTCTCTTAGGAACCACTATAATTATTTTCCTTTCGTCTAATTGGCAGGACACGTGGTTTTGGTCCACGGAATCGAAGTTCGAATCTTTGAGGGAAAACATAAAAATAAATAATGATCTCGTAGCTCAGTTGGTTAGAGCACCGCACTTTTAATGCGGGAGTCGATGGTTCGAGTCCATCCGGGGTCACAACATTGCGGGATGCGCAGAAAATGGTTATCTCGTCAGTCTCATAAGCTGAAGTTCCCAGTTCGACTCTGGGTCCCGCAACAAAAAATAGAAGCGGCTGTTTGAGTTACTTCATGGATAGAAAACAACACTCAAACTATTATTCTCTATTTTTATTTTGGTCTGTCGGTCCAGCTGGAGTGGACGCCTGCCTGTCACGTAGGAGATCACGGGTTCGAGTCCCGTACGGACCGCCATCGCGCCCTTAGCTCAGTTGGTAGAGCAAAACACTCATAATGTTTAGGTCGTAGGTTCAAATCCTGCAGGGCGCACAATAAACTAACAATAAACCAGTCACGTTTATTATTGGTTTATCATTGGTACTTAGCTCATTCGGTAGAGCATCGATCTGATACGTCGAAGGTGGCAGGTTCGAATCCTGCAGTACCAACTTATTACTCTTTAGCTCAGTTGGTAGAGCGCTGCCCTTACATGGCAGATGTCATCGGTTCAAGTCCGGTAAGAGTAACACAAGCGGGTGTCGTATAGTGGCTTATTATATTAGACTTCCAATCTAAGGACGAGAGTTCGATTCTCTCCACCCGCTCAATAGTTGTTAATAACTTTTGAACTACAAATTTTTATTTGTAGGAATAAAGTATTATATTTAATCAAATAATAATACTTGAAGTATTACAATTAACTAAAAAATAAACAAATGGCTGACATACACTTTACGTCCGACACACATTACCATCATTCCAACATAGTTTTGGAAATTACAAAGTGGCGCTTGCCAAACGGCGAGATACCACTTGACAGAGTTCGTGATTTCAAAACACTGGAAGATATGGACGAAGCTTTAATAGAACGAATAAATAGTTCTGTTAGCAGTGATGATACATTATATCATTTAGGTGATTGGAGCTTTGGTGGATTTGAAAGAATTCAAGAGTTTCGAGAAAAGATTAACTGCAATAACATTCATTTAGTTTTAGGTAACCACGATCATCATATTGAAAGTAATCGTGAAAACGTTCAAAAACTTTTTTCCAGCGTATCTCATTATAAAGAACATAACATTGGCAAACTAAAAATAGTTATGTCTCATTATGCTATGAAAGTTTGGAATAAGATACATGATAAATCTTGGATGCTTCATGGTCATTCGCACGGTACATTATCAACTGATGATTTGTGGATCTATGGTATAATGCCTGACCCAACGCATCGAAGAACTATGGATGTTGGCGTTGATACAAATAAACTTTTTCCTTATCACATTGATGAGATTGCAGCAATTATGGACTTACATGGATTTAAACCTACTGACCAACATAAATAAAATGAATGACATAACAAAACACAAGATTAAAAGAGTATGTACACGATTAAGAATTCGTATCATTAAGTTTTTTGATTTTGATGGAACTCGATCTGAACGTACACGTAGACCTAACATAGCAAACTTGACTGAATTACAGTCGTGCGCAATTGATATTGCTGTTAAGACAATTCGCAATCAAATGTCAAAACTTTATTACGATCTCGAAACACAAGAGTGCTACGTCAAACGCGAGGATGCCGCGGGTAACATATACGTTTTTATTGAAGCCAATAATGTTAAGATAATTAATACTGTGTTTGGTTATGACATTCCAATTAACAATCATACTGAACAATATTTAACCTGGATCTTTAGAAAAGAAATGGCAAAACGAAGAGCTATGTTTAAAAAGGAAGCTTTAGATAAAGTAGACTTTTCACTAAAGACAGTACTTGATAGAATAAATGAAAAGCTATAATTGTTAATAACTAAACAAAAATTAGTTCCCAAAACATTTTTATTTGTCAACAATTATAGTTATATTTATACTATAAAATTAATACAAACTAAAAACATACAAAATGCAAAGAACATGGTCGCAATCAGAAATTCGGGTATTACTAGAAACTAACAATGACTTTCTTAAACGTTCTTTGGTTAAAATGTACAAACGTCAAACGGAGTCTGAACAAGAACGTGTTTATACGAACCAAAGAAACTGGGTTGGGTTTAACAAACCGGACGGTTTCAAATTAGGTAGCCTCGCAAAGTTCTATATCGACCGTGGGTTTCTTACCGATAAACAAATAGTTCTTGTTCGTCGTCGTCTAGTTCGTTATACTCGACAAATTACTGATATTGCAAACTCATCAAATAAAGCATAATGGATTTTCAAACAATAATACAATCTGCCCCAAATATTGTTAAAGTTAAACTTTTTAGCAATCAGTCACTACGTGAACGTCCAGACTTCCACCCAGAAGAATCAGCGTTTGAACATATTAGAATTGTTACCGAACGGTTAATCCCAACCGGGGATATGAACCTTATCTTTGCTGGGATTCTTCACGACATCTGCAAAGCCGACACTGCCAAGATTAATGAAAAGACAGGGTGGCCAACTTGCCCCGGTCACGACGCCAAAGCATTCGAATTCATTAACGAATTTCAAACGGTTCAGACCTGGATAACTTGTAATGGTGGTGATAAAGATAAAGTTGCCAACATTTGCTTAAACCACATGCGCTTCCATCAACTTGGTAAAATGCGACCATTCAAACAAGAACACCAAAAACAAACATGGATTGACCAAGGTATATGGGATTACCTAAAAATCTTTGGTGCTGCTGACAATATGATTGAGCCGTTTGATATAGACAATTTAGAAAAATCATGGAAATTTAATAACATACAAAATGGATAACAGAAGTTACATATTACCTTTACTTGACTTTACAGACCCAGATAAGTTTTACTTTATTCAAATCTTTAAACGTAGAAAAGATAATCCTGATATGGACAAAGATATGGTGGTTCTTAGGAACTTTACAGTCTTTACACTCGAGGAATTTCATACATCGTTTGAAAAGATTAGAAAGATCTGTACTGATAATAATGCCCGGGCCTATATTCGTCTTAACCGTCGGAGTGAAAAGAAAGTCGCTCTGCAAATGCTAGCCCGTCTTGCTACTATGATTGCAATGGAACAATACAATGTGGAAAATGTTTATTGGTCAGCAACCGGAGAATTCCATTCTGAAACTGACAAGACATGGTTAATTGATATTGATACCGTTGATTTCATTGGCAAAGAAGCTGAATTGGCAAGTATACATGAGCGTATTAAAGAATTACAAATATTAGCAGGGCGTGAACCAAGAATGCATATCATACCAACAAAAAATGGGTATCATATTATTACGCGGCCGTTTAATAAAAAAATGCTTGAACCTTATACTCACGGTAAAGGTGTTAAAATTGACATACATACTGATAACCCAACAATACTTTATACGCTATGAAAGTAGGCTCTCTTATACAATGTGTTGATGATGTGTTTGATCCCAACAGGATTCAGCATATACCTAACCGTCCTAAGCGTGGGCATAACTATATGGTCCGTGACATAATTGAGACTGCCCAATCAAGTGTAGGATTACGATTAGAAGAAATTGCTAATCCACCTATGACTTTAACAGATGGACGAGTACTTGAACCAACGTTTAAGATTGACAGGTTTAGAGAATACGACGGACTTGATTCTATGGTTGAGGAATTAGTTGAGGAAACGCTTCTTGTTGAAAAATGTTAATAACTTTATGAAAAAAGTTTCATGTAAATTTTTTTTTGTCAACTATTATAGTTATATTTATACTATAATTTAAAAACCCAATTAATCATGACAACCAACAAAATCGAATCCATTCAACAAATCGTTTCTAATGAAACAGGAGTTGCGATCAACAAACTTAGAGAAAACTCAAGAAAGGCTAACATCATTATGGCTCGACATTTATCAATGTATTTTTCCCGTTGGTATTCTGAACAATCATTAATGACAATTTCTATTGCTCACGGTAAAGGAACACACGGAACAGTAATTAATGCTTGCTCATCTGTTGATGATCAAAAGAAAACAAGTGCAAAATACAGAGAACTATACGAGCGAATTTATACACAAGTCAAACAATTAAAAACAAAATAAACAAATTATGAAAGGAATCGTTATCACGCCAATCGTGGAGGCAAAATGCCGCACAATTTTTAAAAATGAACACACCAAATTTATGTCAAAATCGATGCTATTACTTGAGGATCTTGACAGAGAATTTGTACATGATGAACATACTTACAAGATTGTGGGAATGTGGATTAATGAAGATGCATTAATTGATATCATCATACACGATGAAAGCAAAGCATACTATAAAGTAAGTCACCGTGATGTATCACACATGATGGGATACACGAGATACCGTAATCGCATTTCGGGAATTGAACTTCCTGAGGATCATTCGCATAAAAGATTAAGATTATTAACACCCGAAGAAAATGGCGCATAACACAGCAATTATTACAAGATTAACTAACGTACGAAAACATTCCAATGCAGACAGATTACAATGCGCTACCGTAATGGGTAATCAAATTGTAATTGGTTTGGATTCTGTTGAGGGTGACTTGGGAATCTATTTTGATTCCAACTTACAACTGTCTGATGAGTTTGCTACAGCAAACGATCTTATTCGTAGAAAAGATTCAACAGGTAAACAAGTAGGCGGAATGTTTGACACTAACCGCAGAGTAAGAACACAAAAGTTTCGTGGTGAAATCTCTGATGGTTTTTGGATTCCTTTATCATCAGTAAACTTCATTAAGAAATTGCCAGTCCTTGAAGAAGGCTTTGAGTTTACAGAACTTAACGATGTTCCAATTTGCAACAAATACATTGTACCAGGTACACGTGTAGCGGGTGCTTCAAATGGCAAGAAAACAAAAACAGCAAAATCAAGCATTATGTTTAAAGAACACTTTGACACTGAACACTTTGGTAAACATTTACACGAGATTGGGTTTGGCGAAAGAATCGTAATAACCGAGAAACTTCATGGTACATCAGGTCGTGTTGCTCACGTTCTTGTTGATAGGAATCGTAATCCGTTTACTAAATTCCTATCTAAGTTTTTACCAATGGAAAAGAGTTCATGGCAATATCTAAACGGAACACGTCGTGTTGTACTTGAAGAAACGTCAGGAACGCAATTCCACGATCCTACAATTCGAGAAATTGCGTTTAGACATTTCAAGAATAACTTGAGGAAGGGTGAAACTGTTTATTTTGAAATTGTAGGTTATGAAACTACTGGTGCACTTATTATGCCTTCCGTTGATATCAAGAAAATGAATGATAAAGAATTCATTAACCGCTGGAAACTTGGTGCAGATACAACTATGGCATACACGTACGGACAAGAACATGGGACATGTGGTATTTATGTGTATCGGATCACAATGACTGATGTGGATGGGTATTCATTCGACTTGCCGTGGGAAGATATAAAAACTAGATGTACCGAACTTGGTGTTAAACACGTTCCTGAATTAACTTACACAACGATTGGAGAACTTATTTGGCGAGATAAAGCTGCTGGTGGAGACGGCGATCTTAGGACTGCCCATGATATGCTAATGGCTGAGGTTGATTATTTATCAAAAGGTCCGTCTAAATTGGATAACACACATATTCGTGAAGGTGTTTGTGTTAGGTTAGATAACTACTCTAGAATCCCTAAAGTTTTTAAACACAAATCATTTGAGTTTAAAGTTCTCGAAGGTATCATTAAAGATGCTGGTGTTATTGACACAGAAGAATCAAATTAAACATTGTTAATAACTTGTGACTGATATATTTTGAGTTGTCAATTATTATAGTTATATTTATACTATACAAATAA
>Ga0114980_10003390_pt1 | contig 10937 bp, 11 predicted proteins | sample S_140806_EF_Meta_FD_87018 | JGI IMG/M metagenome (GOLD analysis project Ga0114980, IMG submission 87018) | Freshwater microbial communities from Lake Simoncouche, Canada to study carbon cycling - S_140806_EF_MetaG | ecosystem: Environmental > Aquatic > Freshwater > Lake | place: Lake...
GGCTGCGGCTCACACCGCACGCGTTCTGGGGCCAGTGGGCCGAGGGGCACACGCCCCGGCATGAGGGCCCTGAAGCCTTCGCCAAGCTCCGAGATGGCCTGCGCAACCTGCCCACCGCCCGCACCGAACTGCTGCGCCACGCCGCCTGGTGGTGCGCAAAGCACCTGGCCGCACAGAAGGCGCGCCAGGCGGTGATGGGCTTCCAGGACCTGCTGGTGCGCCTGGACGCCGCGCTGCGCGGGCCCAACGGCCCGGCACTGGCGGCGCGCATCCGGGCGCAGTTCCCGGTGGCGATGATCGATGAGTTCCAGGACACGGACCCGCTGCAGTACCGCATCTTCGACACCGTCTACGGCTTGCAGCGCAACGACCCGGCCACCGCGCTGATGCTGATCGGCGACCCGAAGCAGTCGATCTACGCCTTTCGCGGCGCGGACATCCACACCTACCTCACCGCGCGCCACCACACCCAGGGCCGGCACGCCACCCTGGGCACCAACTACCGCTCCACCCAGGCCATGGTGCGGGCCGTCAACCGCGTGTTCGCCCAGGCAGAGACCGCCACGGGCAGCGCCTTCGGCTACCGACTGCCGGGCGGGGAGAACCTGCTGCCCTTCCAGGAGGTGGATGCTCACGGTCGCAGCGAGCGCTGGGAGTGCAGCACGGGTGGTGCGACCCCCACCCTGACCTTCTGGTGCATTGAGGACATGCAAGGGGACATGCAAGGGGACACGCCAGGCGCGCAGACCGAGGAAGGGGCCACGGGCGAAGAGAAGGGCGAGGACGAGGAACTGGGCACGCAGGCCCACCGCGACCACATGGCCCGGGTGTGCGCCGACGAGATGGTGCGCCTGCTGCACGCCGGTCGCGCCCGGCAGGCCGGCTTCGTGGGGCCGGACGGCACCCGGCGAGCGGTGCAACCCGGCGACATGGCCGTGCTGGTGAACAACGGGCGCGAAGCCGATGCTGTGCGGCACGCTCTGCAGCAGCCGGGCCTGCGCAGCGTCTACCTGTCCGACCGAAGCTCGGTCTACCAAAGCCCCCTGGCGGGCGAGCTGCAACGCTGGCTGGCCGCCTGCGCCGCGCCTGAGGACGAGCGGCTGCTGCGCGCGGCCTTGGCCACGCCGGCGCTGGCCTTGTCCTGGGCCGAGCTGGACGCGTTGCGCCAGGACGACATGGCCTGGGAGCAGCGCGTGCGGCAGTGCCGCGCCTGCCATGACACCGGGCTGCGCCACGGCGTGCTGCCCATGCTCAGGCGCTGGATCCACGAGCACGGCATTGCCACCCGTCTGATGGCGCAGGACCGCGAGCGCGACCTGACGGACCTGCTGCACCTGGCCGAACTGCTGCAGCAAGCCAGCACCGGCCTGGACGGGCCGCAGGCCCTGATCCGGCACCTGGTGCGCCTGCGCCAGGACGACGGCGCGGACGACGAGGGCCGCCGGGTGAGGCTGGAGAGCGACGAGCAACTGGTGAAGGTGGTCACCGTCCACAAGTCCAAGGGCCTGGAGTACCCGCTGGTCTTCCTGCCCTATGCCAGCGCCTGCCGTCCTGCCAAGGCCAACGATTCGCCCCCCTTCACCTGGCGTGAGGGCCTGACGGGCGACAGCCCGCTGCGCCTGAGCCTTTCGGCCGACGAGACCATCCTGGCGCGCGTGGACGAGGAACGCCTGCGCGAAGACCTGCGCAAGCTGTACGTGGCGCTCACGCGCGCGCGCTTCGCCACCTGGGTGGGTGCGGCCAGGGTGAAGCACCTGGAACGCAGCGCCCTGGGCCATCTGCTGGGCCTGGGGGAACCGGCGGCATCTGCTGACGCCTCGGCTGCTGCCGCGTACACCGGCCTGCGCGCCGCGCTCCAGACGCTGGCCCAGGGCCATCCGGACATCGCGGTGGTGACGCCGAGCGACCAGCCCGTGCCCACCTGGCAGGCCGAGGCCACGGCCACCGCCTGGCGCGAGCCGCCGGCCCTGCCCGCCCGGCCCGCGGAGGCCTGGGGCTTCAGCAGCTACTCCGCTCTGCTGTCCCGCCTGGGCAGCGGGGTGCAGGTCGACACCGCGCAGGCGGCGAACTTCCTGGAAGAGGCTTCGGAAACCGGCGCGGCGGCGCAGACGCCGCCGTCGGCCGAGCAGGTACCCGCCTGCGCCGGCCTGCTGCACAGCTTCCCGCGCGGTGCGTCACCGGGCAGCTTTCTGCACGAGTTGCTGGAGTGGGCCGGCCAGGAAGGTTTCGGCCAGGTCAGCGCGCATCCGGCCGATCTGCAGGCCCAGATCGAACGCCGCTGCCGCGCGGCCGGCCTGACCGAATGGGCCCCCACCTTGCAGGCCTGGATGGCGCAGTGGCTGGTGACGCCGTGGGACCTGGGCGGCCTGAACCCTGGCCCTGCCACCGGCTCCGGCCCGACACATCGGCTGACCCCGGTACAGCCGGCCGAGCTGCACACCTTGAAGGTGGAGATGGAGTTCTGGTTTCCCACGCCTGACGTCCGGCTGGAGCGGCTGGATGCCCAGGTGCGCCGGCACACCCTGGGCGGGGCAGCGCGCCCGGCGCTCTTGGCACACATGCTCAACGGCATGCTCAAGGGCTTCATCGACCTGGTGTTCGAGCACGAGGGCCGCTACTTCGTGGCCGACTACAAGTCCAACTGGCTGGGCGCGCAGGATGCGGACTACACCCCCACCCGCATGCAACAGGCCGTGCTGGACAAGCGCTACGACCTGCAGTACGTGCTCTACGTCTTCGCCCTGCACCGCCTGCTGCGCTCTCGCCTGGCGGGCTACGACTACGAGCGCCACGTGGGCGGCGCGGTGTACCTCTTCCTGCGCGGCCACGCCGCCCCCAGCCAGGGCCTGCACCTGGAGCGTCCGCCCTGGGCCCTGATCGAGGCGCTGGAGCAGATGCTCGGCGGCAACACCCCATGAGTCCGGTGAGCCCACCCCCGTCGGACGTGCTGCGCGCCTGGGTGGACGCGGGCTGGCTGCGCGCACTGGACGAGGCCTTCGCGGACTTCGTGGCAGCGCCTGCGGCTGGGCAGGCCACGTTCGACCCACTCGTCCCGCTCGTGCGGCTGGCGGCCGCCTGGGTGAGCCACCAGGCCGGCCGCGGCCAGACCGGCCTGGACTTGGCCGCCACGCTGACCGACGCCGCCAGGACCCTGGACCTGCCACCGCAGGACGGGCCCAACAGCAGCCCCAACCGCGCCCGCCAGGAAGCGCAAGGGCCGGCGATGCCGCTGCCAGGCGACCTGCTTGCAGGCGTCACGCTGACCAGCTGGGTGGCCGCCCTGCGGGCCCACCCCGCCGTGGGCGAAGGCCCCGGTAGCACGCCGCTGGTGCTGACACAGCAGCGCCTGCAGTTGCGGCGCCACTGGCAATGCGAGCAGTCCGTCGAACAGGCCTTGGGTCAACGGTTGCAGCAGCCGCTGGCCGTGGACAACGCCGCGCTGCGCCAGGCGCTCGACGCCCTGTTCGCACCTTCGGCGGTGCCCGGTACCGACACGCCCGATGGGCAGAAGATCGCCTGCGCCCTGGCCGCCCGCCAGGCCTTCGCCATCGTCACCGGCGGCCCTGGCACGGGCAAGACCACCACCGTGGTCAAGCTGCTGGCCGTGCTGCAGCACCTGGCGCTGCAGGCCGGCGCCACCGCGCCCCGCCCCTTGCGCATCCGCCTGGCCGCGCCCACTGGCAAGGCGGCAGCGCGCCTGGCCGAGTCCATCGCCAAGGCCCGCGACGCTCTCGCGCTGGACGGCCTGCCCGGCGGCAGCGCCGTGCGCGCCGCCCTGCCCACCGAGGTGAGCACGCTGCACCGCCTGCTGGGGGTGAAGCCGGGCTCACGGCACTTCCGTCATCACGCGCAGCAGCCGTTGCCGCTGGACGTCCTGGTCATCGACGAAGCCTCGATGGTGGACCTGGAGATGATGGCCGCCGTCCTGGCCGCGCTGCCCCCTCAAGCGCGCCTCGTGCTGCTGGGCGACAAGGACCAGCTGGCCTCGGTGGAGGCCGGTGCGGTGCTAGGCACGTTGTGCCAGCGCGCCGACGGCGGCCACTACACCCCGGCCACGCGCGACTGGGTGCAGCAGGTCACGGGGCAGGACCTGGGTGCGGCCATGACCGACCCCGAGGGCCGCGCCATGGACCAGGCCATCGTCAAGCTGCGCAAGAGCCACCGCTTTGGCGAGGGCAGCGGCATCGGGCGGCTGGCACAGGCGGTCAACGCCGGACAGGGCGTCGTCGCCCGCCAACTGCTGACCCAGGGCCTGCCCGACCTGGACCTGGCCACCGACCTCTCCCACCTCCCCCCGCTTTGCCGGCCCCTGTGGCAGACGCTGCAGCAGCAGCGCCCGCCGTCACACGCCACCCCTGGCGCCTACGACGCCTGGGCCCATCAGGTGCTGAAGGCGGCGGCAGGCTTTCAGATGCTGTGCGCGGTGCGCGGTGGGCCGCAGGGGGTGGAGGCGGTCAACCGCCGCATCGCCCAGGCCCTGGCGGCCGAGGGCCTGATCCCCCACGCCGAGGGCTGGTTCCTCGGCCGGCCGGTGATGGTCACGCGCAACGACTACGCCCTGGGGCTCATGAATGGCGATGTGGGAGTCACGCTGGAAGGCCCCGCCGGCCCTGCCACCCCACCCCCCCTGCGGGTGGCTTTCCCTGACGGCCGCGGCGGCATCCGCTGGGTGCCCGTCAGCCGCTTGCAGGCGGTGGAGACTGTGTTCGCCATGACCGTGCACAAGTCCCAGGGCTCCGAGTTCGACCATGTCGCGCTGGTGCTGCCGACCCACGCCAGCCCGGTGCTCACGCGCGAGCTGGTCTACACCGCCATCACCCGCGCCCGTCAGCGCTTCACGCTGGCACTGCCCGGCCAAGACCTGGGGGTGCTGGCACAAGCCATCGGCTGGCAGGTGCGCCTGGCAGGGACGCCGGCGGCCTGATTGCGAACAGACCGCGTGTCGTGGTCAAGACGGCGTCACCGTCGGCAGGGGCCGCAACCGTGGGTCCACCCGCGCCAGCGCATCGAAGTCCCGGTCGTCGTGCAGGAGCGGCAGGTCGTGCTCAATGGCCAGTTGGGCAATGAGGCAATCGTGCGGGCTGCGCGGCGTGATGCCTTGCCAGTGGCAGCGGGCGTACAACTCGCCAGCCGCGGCATGTGTCAGGCCTCCAGCGGCGGGGGCCACCAAGGGCAAGGACTGAAAGTGCTCTCGCAGACGTTGAAGACTGGCCGGACTGCTGGCGCCTTGGAGCACCTCCTGCAGGATGACGGGGGCGATGACCGCCTGTCCTTCTGCCAGCAAGCGCCGAAGTGTCGCCACGGCAGGGGTGTCGTGGCCTCGCAGCAGATCGATCCAGACGGTGGTGTCCACCAGGACCATGTCAGCCCCTGGCGTCAGGGGTGGACGGGCCCGGGACGGGGGTCTGTGACATGGCCGCCCGAACGTTTCGTACGTCGTAGGCGGGATCGATCAGCGCTTGTCCTGCCAGGCACAGGATCTGCTGCTGCTGGTGGCGCGCCACGTACTCCCGCAGCGCCGCATCCACCACTTCGCGCTTGGTGCGCAAGCCGCTGAAGCGCTGAGTCTGGGCGATCAGGTCGTCGTTGAGATCGATGTTGGTGCGCATGGACGAGTGGTGTATGTCCAGTACACCTTCAATGTACACCTCTACACCAGACAGCCGTTCATCGGCAGCCTCTTCGCAGGTCGGCTTCGCCCTCAGCGTCCCAGCTCTTCCGCCCGGTCTCGGGCCGCGTGCAGGGCGCGCACGAAGGCGGCCTTCACGCCGCTGTCCTGCAGCGAGGTGAGCGCGGCGTAGGTGGTGCCGCCCTTGGACGTCACGCGCTCGCGCAGCACTTCCGGGGGCTCGTCGGTTTGCGCAGCCAGCGCGGCCGCGCCCGCGAAGGTCTCCTGGGCCAGGCGGCGCGCCTGGGCTGGGTTCAGCCCCATCTCGGCGCCCGCCTGCATCATGGCCTCGATGAAATAGAAGACGTAGGCCGGGCCGGAGCCCGAAAGGGCGGTGACGGCGTCCAGATCGGCTTCCTGCGGCACCCACAGCAGGCTGCCGGTGGGCGCCAGCACCGCCTCCACCTGGGCGCGGTCGGCCGGCGTCACTTCGGCCCGGGCGTACAGGCCGGCAATGCCGCGGCCGATCAGCGCCGGGGTGTTGGGCATGGCGCGCACCACCCGTGCGCTGCCCGTGGCCGCCACCACCGCCTCGCTGCGGATGCCGGCCATGATGCTGAGCTGCAGCGCGCCCGCCACGTGAGGCGCGCAGGGCCCGGCGGCCTCGGCAAACATCTGCGGTTTGACGGCCCACACCACCAGCGCGGCGCGCGCCAGCGATGCGTCAGCCACAGCCAGGGCTTCGACGCCCAGTTCCGCACGCAGCTTGTCTCGCTGCGGCGCGTGAGGCTCCACCACGATGAAAGTCTCAGCTGGCGCGCCGCCCCGGCGAAGGCCTCCCAGGATGGCCAGCGCCATGTTGCCGCCGCCGATGAAGGCGATGAGGGGAAGGGAGGTGGAGGGTGTGGAGGTACTCACGGGATGATCGTATCTGTGTGTTTCTGGGGAAGGCCACGCATCCACCAAACTGGTCTGCGACGCGGGTGGTGGGTGTGGCTACCCGCTCAAGCGGGGGGCGCGAACATCGCCTGCAGAGTCTGTAAGGTGGCCGCCAGCGTGACCGGGCGTAACGCGCCCAAACGCTTGACCAGGCGCGTGCGGTCCAGCGTTCTGATCTGATCCAGGACGATCAGGCCTTGCTGACCCTGAAACGTCAGCGGAATGCGGAAATGCGCAGACCGAGAACCCGTGGTCATCGGCGCCACGATCACGGTACGCAGGTGGTCATTCATCTCTGGCGGGGAGATCACCACGCAAGGCCTGGTCTTCTGGATCTCGCTGCCCACCGTGGGGTCCAGTTGGGCCAGCCAGATGTCGCCGGTCTTCATCACCAGACTAGGCGGTCATCGCCCTCGTTGGCGAACGCCGGCCAGACCAGGGCGTCATCACCCTCCTCGGCCAGGCGACGGGCGTCCTCGGCCCAACCTTCGCGGGGGTTGCGGCGCACGGGGCGGATCTCGATCACCCCATCGCGAACCTGCAAGTCCGCGCTGCCCTCCAGGCCCAGCTGCGCGAGGATGGGCTTGGGGATCAGTACGCCCTGCGAGTTGCCCATCTTGCGGATGGCGACTTCCATGGTCTTTTTTCCTCGCTAAATCTGGATGGCTTTGGTAAGCACAATGGTAGCACTTCAGGGCTTCAATGCCTTGCTTCTGCCCACAGTAGAGGTTCTTCCATGTCAGCCTGGAATCAGGGTCACACAGAGCACGAAAGGGAACTTTCGACTGATGCCTTAGGCCTGAATGATGTGTATGTATATTCCCGCAAGGTGTATTCATTCATCAAGCTGAGGGCGCCATGCGCACAAACATCGTGATTGACGACAAGCTGATGTCAGCAACGCTACGGGCCACCGGCCTGAAGACCAAGCGGGAGGCGGTGGAGATGGGCTTGAGGACGCTGCTCAGGCTGAAACAACAGACCGAGTTGCGCAAGCTGCGCGGCAAGTACGAGTGGGAAGGCGACCTCGACGCCATGAGGCGCGACAAGTGATCCTGGTTGACTCCAGCGTCTGGATTGACTTCTTCCGAAATCGGCCGACTCCGCAAGCCGAGTGGCTGGACCGCCATCTCGGCGTTGAAGGTCTGGTGGTGGGCGACCTGATCCTGGCGGAGGTGCTGCGCGGATTCAAGGACGAGCGCGGGTTCAACGCGACCCGGCGCATGCTCGGCCGGCTCGAGCAGGTCTCGCTTTGTGGGGAAGATCTGACGGTGGAGGCCGCACGCAACTTCCGCAAGCTGAGAGCGCGAGGAGTGACAGTGCGCGGAACGGTCGACATGATTATTGCCACCCGATGCCTGGTTGACGGCTTTCGCCTGCTCCACAGTGATCGTGACTTTGACGGGTTTGCCGCGCAACTGGGCCTGCGTGTGGTGGATTGCAGCACCTGAGCGACACCGGGCTTGCCCGTAGGTCCAAGCTCGACATCAGGTGCAAGAATCCGGAGGCAACCTGAATTCATCGGCAGGCCGGGGCACTGCGCTGTCAAGGACCCGGTATTTCCCGGACCTGAACAACCATCGCCCGCCCTGCAGGAGCCCGATTTGTCATTGAACCGTTTGCTCGACCTGTACCGGTCGATGCGCCGCATCCGCGCCTTCGAGGATGCGGCCGAAGTCGCCAGCCAGGGCGGCGTGGCCGCCTGGGGCCTGGCGACGTCGGCCAAGCCCGCCCTGGTGCGCGGCCCGCTGCACCTGTCCACCGGGCAGGAGGCCGTGGCCGCAGGGGTGTGCTTCAACCTGCAGCGCGAAGACCTGCTGACCTCCACCCACCGCGGCCACGGCCACACCCTGGCCAAGGGGGCGGACGCCGCGCGCATGATGTGCGAGCTGTTCGGCCGCGCGACGGGCTACAACCAGGGCAAGGGCGGCTCCATGCACATCGCCGACTTCTCGGTGGGCATGCTGGGCGCCAACGGCGTGGTGGCCGCAGGCATCCCCATTGCCACAGGCGCCGCACACGCGCTGAAGATCCGCGGCCTGCCGCACCTGGTGGCCTGTTTCTTTGGCGACGGCGCGGCCAACCGCGGCCCCTTCCTGGAAGGGCTGAACTGGGCACAGGTCTACCGGCTGCCGGTGCTCTTCGTCTGTGAAGACAACCGCATCTCGGCCACCACGCCCACCGCGCCGATGACGGCTGGTGCCGGCGTATCGGCGCGCGCCGAGGCGCTGGGCATGCCCGGCCTGAAGGTGGACGGCAACGATGTGCAGGCGGTGGACGCCGCCGCCACCCGCCTGGTGGGCGAGATCCGCGCCGGTGGCGGGCCGCGCCTGCTGCACGCCGTGACCTACCGGTTCAAGGGCCACGTGTCGGTGGACCTCGGCACCTACCGCGACCCGGCCGAAGTGGAGGCCGCCAAGCGCAACGACCCGCTGCTCATCACGCAGCGGCAGTTACTCGCCCTGGGCGCCACGCAGGCCGACATTGACACCATCGATGCCAGCGCGCAGGCCGAGATCGCCCACGCGCTGCAGGTGGCCGAAGCCGCCCCCTGGCCCGAGGTGGCCGATGCCTACGAAGAGATCATGAACAGCGGCGCGGGGGTGTGGAAATGAGCTCTACACAGGAACTCACCTACGCGGCGGCGGCCGCGCTGGCGCTGCAGCAGGCCATGGAGGCCGACCCCCACATCGTGGCCCTGGGCGAAGACCTGGGCCGCGGCGGCGTGTTCGGCCAGTACCGCGGGTTGCCACAGCAGTTCGGCCCCGAGCGCATCATCGACACCCCCATCTCCGAGGCCAACATCATGGGCGCGGCCGTGGGAATGGCCCTGGCCGGCCTGCGCCCGGTGGTGGAGATGCGCGTCATCGACTTCGCGCTGTGCGCGATGGACGAGATCGTCAACCAGGCCGCCAAGAACCGCTACATGTTCGGCGGCCAGGGGCGCGTGCCGCTGGTGGCGCGCATGCCCATCGGCATCTGGTCGGCCTCGGCTGCGCAGCACTCGCAGTCACTGGAGGCCTGGTTCACCCACCTGCCCGGCCTGGTGGTGGCGGTGCCGGCCACGCCGCAGGACAACTTCAGCCTGCTCAAGGCGAGTCTCGCTAGCGGCGACCCCGTCATCTACATGGAGCACAAGGAGCTCTGGGGCCAGAACGGGCCGGTGGACACGTCGCTGGACCTGCCGCTGGGCCGCGCGAACGTGATGCATGAGGGCTCGGACCTGACCATCGTCACCTGGTCGCGCGGCGTGGCGCCCACGCTGCAGGCGCTGGCGCATGAGGCCTTGCAAGGAGCGAGCGTGGAGGTCATCGACCTGCGCACCCTGTGGCCCTGGGACCAGGCCACGGTACACGCCAGCGCCGCCAAAGCCGGCCGGTTGCTGGTGGTGCACGAGGCGGTGCAGGTGGCCGGCTTCGGCGCCGAAATCGCCGCCCACACGGCCGAGGCCACCGGCTGCCGTGTGGCGCGCCTGGGTTCGCCCCGCATCCCCGTGGGCTACGCCCAGGTGCTGGAGAACGAGGCCCGCCTGAGCCCTGACAAGATCGCCCACGCCGCCAAGGCGCTGCTGGAGCGGGCTTGAGCAGCACCCCACCCACAGCGCCATCCCCCCATTTGACTTTCGTGTTTTCGGATTCCCCGACTTCCCCGCTCACCCATAGGAGACACCCCATGAGCACCGACATCTCACGCAGCCGCCGCCAACTGATCCGCGCCACCGCTTCGGCCGGCGCGCTCGCCACCATCGGCGCCCCGCTGTTCGCCCAGGGCACGCCCCTGGTGTTCAAGTGGGCCAACAACATCCCCACCACCCACCCCTCCAACATCCGCGTGCGTGAGGCGGCCGAGGCCGTGAAGAAGGACAGCGGCGGCCGGGTCGAGATCCAGATCTTCCCGAACAACCAGCTGGGCGGTGACACCGACATGCTGTCACAGGTGCGTTCGGGCGCCATCGACATCTTCCCGCTCTCGGGCCTGATCCTGCAGACCCTGGTCCCGCTGGCCGGCATCAACGGCCTGGCCTTCGCCTTCAAGGACTACGACACCGTGTGGAAGGCCATGGACGGCGACCTGGGCGCCTTCATCCGCGAGGCCATCGCCAAGGTCAACCTGCACAGCTTCGACCGCATCCTGGACAACGGCTTCCGCAACATCACCAGCTCCACCAAGCCCATCAACAACGCCGATGACCTCAAGGGCTTCAAGATCCGCGTGCCGGTGAGCCCTCTGTGGACCTCGATGTTCAAGGCCTTCGGCGCGGCCCCCACCGGCATCAACTTCAGCGAGGTGTACTCCGCGCTGCAGACCAAGGTGGTGGAGGGCCAGGAGAACCCGCTGGCCATCATCGAGATCGCCAAGCTCTTCGAGGTGCAGAAGTTCCTGTCCATGA
>Ga0114980_10003392_pt1 | contig 10933 bp, 12 predicted proteins | sample S_140806_EF_Meta_FD_87018 | JGI IMG/M metagenome (GOLD analysis project Ga0114980, IMG submission 87018) | Freshwater microbial communities from Lake Simoncouche, Canada to study carbon cycling - S_140806_EF_MetaG | ecosystem: Environmental > Aquatic > Freshwater > Lake | place: Lake...
AGATCGGTATTTTAAAAAGCAGGTTGCTTCTGTAGACCATGCACCCATTCAATTTAAACAAGCATTTTGGGTTGGATGTTTTCAGGTTTTGGCGATTGTATTTCCTGGACTTAGCCGAAGTGCCGCCACCATCATTGGTGGTTTAAGCCAAAAACTAAGTAAAAAAGCTGCGGCAGAATTTTCATTTTTTTTGGCTGTGCCAACCATGCTTGCCGCCTCGGCCAAAAGCACATTGGATGTGTACCAAGACCATCCAGAGGTATTTGTGTCAGACAACTTAATCAATCTATGCATTGGTGGAATCGTTGCATTTTTTGTAGCCTTAGTGAGTGTTAAATTCTTTATTCAATTTGTCCAAAAAAGAGGCTTCTCTATCTTTGGTTGGTACAGAATAGCATTAGGCTTAGCCATGCTTACCTGGCTCTTCCTTCAAAAAGCTTAATGGATTTAAAGATAGATTCGCAATTATTCGTATTTTGGGAGTAAACCCCTTGCATTATGCAAACTGCTTCTAAAAAAGTAATCAATAGTTGGGCCATGTACGATTGGGCCAACAGCGTCTACAGTCTTGTCATATCTTCTACCATTTTCCCTGCATTTTATGAAGCTGTGACTGGCGACGGCAATGAGGCAACTTTAATTGATAAAGTGACAATCGGCTCATTTACATTCATTAATACTGCACTATACAATTATGTATTGGCGATTGCATTTATACTGGTTGCCCTTTTATCTCCAATCCTTTCTTCCATTGCGGATTTTAAAGGCAATAAAAAACAATTTCTTAGATTTTTCTGTACCCTTGGTAGTTTGGCATGTTGCAGTTTCTACTTTTTTGATGCTGCACATATAGGATTGGGCTTGATTTCTATGATCATTGCCTGTATAGGCTTTTGGAGTAGTCTGGTATTTTACAATTCCTATTTACCAGAAATTGCTGCACCAGCAGACCAAGACCGTGTGAGTGCAAAAGGATTTATGATGGGCTATATTGGGGCTGTCATCTTGCAATTAATCTGTTTTGTCTTTGTATTAAAACCAGACTTATTTGGCATAACAGTTGGCAAAGCATCTCAAATATCTTTTTTACTAGCTGGCATTTGGTGGTTTGGTTTTGGACATTGGTCCATTACACATTTACCTGATACTGTTAAAAACTTAAAGACAGATCAATCGGATAATTTATTTGTAGGCGGTTATAAAGAGCTACATAAGGTATGGTTGCAACTTAGAAAATTACCCATATTGGATCGTTTTTTAGGCGCTTTTTTCTTTTATAATATGGGCGTACAAACAGTGATGCTAGCTGCCACGCTTTATGGAAAGAGTGAATTAAATATTCCTACGACCAACTTGATTATTGCTATTTTAATCATTCAATTAGTGGCTATTCCAGGCGCGATGCTCATGAGTAAGATGGCGGTTAAAATAGGCAATTTTAATACTTTAATGATTGCAGTTTCATTTTGGATCCTGATTTGTATAATTGGTTACTTTGTTCCAAGAAACGGTATTACCGAATTCTATTGTCTAGCTACAATGGTTGGTTTTGTGATGGGAGGCATCCAATCCGTGAGCAGGAGTACTTATGCAAAACTAATGCCAGAAACAAAAGACACCACTTCCTTCTTTAGTTTTTTTGACGTCACTGAAAAAGTAGCCATCGTAATTGGTATGTTCAGCTTTGGTTTTATCATTGAATTAACAGGCTCTCAAAAAAATGCAGTCCTTGGATTAGGTGTATTTTTTATCATTGGTTTAATATTATTATACAGAGCTTCACTAAAAAATAAGCATGCAAATTTATAGTCTCCATACAGGTAATTTCAAACTCGATGGCGGTGCCATGTTTGGCGTGGTGCCAAAATCTATTTGGAATAAAACCAATCCTGCAGATGAAAACAACCTTTGTACTTGGGCCTTAAGATGTATGTTAATTGTATCAGGAGATCGTACCATTTTAATTGACACAGGAATGGGTGATAAACAAGATGCAAAATTCTTTAGCCATTACCAACCAAGTGCAACCAAGACAATTGCTCAAGCATTGGCAGAGCAAGGCTTTAAGCCAGAAGACATTACAGATGTACTATTAACACATTTACACTTTGACCATGTAGGCGGTGCAGTAAATAATGAAAATGGAACACTCAAATTGGCTTTACCCAATGCTAATTATTGGGTAAGTGCACCACACTGGGAAACCGCAATACACCCAAACAGAAGAGAAAAAGCAAGCTTTTTAAAAGAAAATATCATGCCCTTAATGGAAAGTGGTCAATTGAAATTCATTGAGATTCCTCCTTTTAAAAGCGATACCAGTTTACAAGAAATTCATTTTGCAGAAAATATCAGCTGTATTGTTGTCAATGGACATACACAGGGCATGCTCTTGCCTAAAATTCAATATGGAGCGCATCAGATTGTGTTTATGGCAGACTTATTACCCTCTGTAGGACACTTGCCTATCCCCTTTGTAATGGGCTATGATATGCAACCGTTGTTTACACTCAACGAAAAAGAAATCTTCTTAAACGAAGCATGTACCAAAAACTATACTTTATTTTTTGAACATGATTCAGTCAATGAATGCTGTGATATACATGTTACTGAAAAAGGTATTAGAGCAAATAATTGCTTTAGCTTAGACAGCTTAAAAAATAAAGCTTAATGTGAATCAAATAAGCTGACCTCAAGTAAAAAATAAATGACTATTTAATCAGGAACCACGCTTATTCTATCATGGCAGTTAAAGGATGTCTTAATCCTTCATAACTTTTCATATCTACTTTGATACTGCCTACAATAATAGGTGTTTCTATTCGAATGGGAATATGGTTCTCGTCGTCTGTAACCCATATGGTCATGAGCTCTCCGCCTTCAAACATCGATCCCTTGACAAGTAAAGGGGCGATCTTAATGGCTTTAAATTTGCCAAACCTAGTTTGAATAATTTCTTTACCTAAATATTTAAAATAAGAAGGGAATAATTCATTGTCAAGGAAAAAATTTAAGTACACTTTCTCATTGACTTGTAGATTACTAAAATCTAAATTTCTTACGGCATACACAGCACTTATCACATCAAATGTACAATCTGCCGATTTAAATGACGCGCCTTTATGCGTCGTCACTTCGTTGGACTTTTGATTGAAAGTAAGGGTTTGATTTTGATGGAATGAACCCTCATTGATACTTCTACTAAAAAAATAAGGTAACAAAGTTTTACTATCCACGATGGATTCATATTTGTCTCGCACTTTGAAGATCCAATCATACCTGCGATTGGAATTGCCAGTGGCAGTAAAAGCAAAAGCAGCATCGCCTTCCCATTTACTAGGTGTAATAGTAAATTGAGCGTCCCCTGCATGCACATACAATCCAATCACATTGTAAAAAATAGTATAGGTAATTTTTTCACCGGTATTAAATGAAGTATTGGATTGACTACATAACTCTTTGGTCTGTTTTGGCAGCACAGTTAATAAAGTAGCCATCCAAATATGAAAGAGGTATAAAAACATGACGGGGGATATGGACTACAAATTTATTGCTTTAATCTAAAACCAAGTAATAAAATCGCACCCAAGATAGATGGTATTAAAAAATTGACAATCCATATTAAAGTGGTTAATGCAATGAGCATGATATCGTTCTGGTAAAATGGTGCCATTAACAATAAAAACAATTGTCCTCGAATGACTAAGTCGGTCAAACTAATTGCAGGTATCATACTCAGAAAAAATAATAAAGCCATCACGGCAATGCTTAAATCCATCCAGTCGACTGGTATTGAAAGCATTTGTGCCGCCCAATTGTACTGCATGAGGTAGATGCAATAACGCGCCAATGCAAGCGCAAGTAGTTTCCATTTTAATGAAGCATCAATTTGCAGGAGGTTGATCTTGGATAACCAACCTTTTAGAGGCTGATTGTAAAAAAATAAAAACAATGCTATACATCCACCCAAAGGCGCAACCCATCTTAGCCATGGGAGAAATGGGAGATTCCAAAATAAGGCAAAGCAACCAAAACAGATCGTCATTAAAATTTGTGCATAGGAAGCCCATGCCATTTGTGTAATGCCTTTCAATTTTGTTCCAGGGGCTAAAAATAATGTTCTGCCCACATAGTCGCCAGACCTAGCTGGTGTAAAAAACGAAAAAGCCTGACCTACCAATACGGCCCTTAATGCTTGTAAAGTGTTGAACTGATTTGTAGATGCGATCACAGATTTCCATTTGATGGCTTCGATGGTATAATTCAACATCAATAAACAACCCATGAGCAACCAAGCTGTCCAATGAATTTTGGCCAATTGTATTTTTAAATCTGCGCCATATTGATTCAGATTTTCATTTTGCAAGACCTTATTGTAGATCGCAATAGCACAAATCACAAATAAGATGAACCCAATCAATTTATTTCCAAGAGAAAGTAATGGCTTTAGTTTACTCGAATTCATATTTTGTAAAGATCGTATTTTGAAGGGATATCTGTAACTTTATACCTATGTCAAAAACACCCATTATTTTAGGGATTGATCCTGGAACACAAATACTAGGCTATGCTGTTTTACAAGGTGGTGTTCAGCCAAAAATTATCATGATGGATGTACTTAAATTGACCAAAGAAAAGGATATCTATGCCCGCTTACAGATGATTCATGCTAAGATTATTGAATTGATGGAAACCTACAGTCCAGCGCATTTTGCGATCGAAGCCCCCTTTTTTGGAAAGAATGTACAGAGTATGCTAAAGTTAGGAAGAGCGCAAGGTGTTGCCATTGCAGCAGCCATGCATTACAATACACCAGTGACAGAATATGCCCCAAAAAAAGTGAAGCAATCCATTACAGGAAATGGCAATGCGGATAAAGAGATGGTTTGGAAAATGTTAGAGCGTGTTTTGAATGTAAAAGAAAAACCTAAGCATTACGATGCCACAGATGCACTTGCTGTCGCATTATGCCATTGGCATCAAATCAATCGACCAGTGATTAGTACTGGAAAGGGTTTAAAAAGTTGGGATGATTTTATTCAAAAAAATCCAACTCGTTTAAAGAAATAATCTAGTAACAAAGAAAGTCCAACTAAAAGAATTTAACGCTTTCAAAGCAACAGTATGAGCGTACAAAGATCATGGCAATTTAGCAATGATCGCTTCTTGTATGGCAATAAAATCTGCTTTGGATAATTGCAATTTTGGATTGGAAAAATTAAGGTCTTCCGCTTGATTGATTGGAATTAGATGCAGGTGCGCATGAGGCACTTCTAATCCAACTGTCACCATACCAATACGATTACATGGAAAACTATCCTCCATTGCTTTTGCGATGGGTTTTGCAAAGACCAATAACTCAGAAAGATAATTGTCTGGTAGTTCAAATACTTTATCTACTTCTATTTTAGGTACCACCAATACATGCCCTTTTTGCAAAGGAAAAATATCCAAGATTGCAAAGAATAAATCATTCTCCGCAATCTTGTAAGCAGGAATTTCACCATGTATTATTTTTGAAAAAATAGTCATTGCAAATTGGATCGTAGGCTTAAATGGTAATATTATCAATGCTGAATTTCATCACACCATTGGGCGCTTGCACTTCTGCGGTTTCACCAATTTTTTTACCGATCAATCCTTTCCCAATTGGAGAAGATGCGGAAATTTTACCTGCTTTTAAATCAGCTTCCTTCTCCCCCACCAATTGATACGTAACAGTTTTTTTTGTAGCAAGATTGGTGATTGTCACCTTGGTCAATATCGTCACTTTGCTTGTGTCAATGGTACTGGTGTCTACAATCTTTGCATTCGATACGGCGACCTCTAATTGCTTGATTTTAGACTCTAACATGCCCTGTGCTTCTTTCGCTGCATCATATTCGGCATTCTCTTTTAAATCCCCTTTTTCCCTTGCTTCTCCAATCGCTCTTGATGCCGCTGGACGATCATGAGATTTCATGCGTTGTAATTCCTCACGCATTTTATCAAAAGTCTCTTGGGTTACATATACGTTTGTTTCGCTCATACCTTCAGTTTTTATAAAAAAAATACAACGCCACCTGATTGGAGCGTTGCATAAGACAAAGATATCATATTAGGGTCAAATGATCCCTAATTTTTCTAATAGGATCTTGCACATCTTATAATATGCCTCTTGGCTATAGCCCGCAATATGGGGGGTTAAAATGAAATTTGGCAATGCCATTAAGGCGGCTAAATTGGCCTTTTCGGCTTGGTTATAGGTATCTAGCTGTTCATTTTCTAGGACGTCTAATCCAGCCCCTCTAATTTGTTGATGCTGAAGCGCTTCAAGCAATGCTGGGGTCGATGTAACCCCACCCCTGCAAGTACTTAAAAAATAGGGTTGTTGTTGTAAAGCTTCAAAAAAACGGGTATTGGCAAAATGCTTGGTTAAAGGGGTTAATGGCAGGTGCAAACTAATCACTTCCGCTTGGGCTTGGATGGTTTCCAATTGGACCATTTTGACTTGTGGTAATTGTTGACTTCCCAAAGCCCTAGGTTGGATATCATGCGCTAATAGTTCGACATCAAATCCAGTCAATACTTTTGCAAAGGCTGTTCCAGTATGTCCAAATCCAATGATGCCTACCTTCTTTCCAGTGAGTTCATCTCCACGATTCGCATCTCTGACCCATTGACCCATTTTGATTTCACCATAAGCACTATGTATGCGGTGCATTAAATTCAATAACAAGCCCAAACTATGTTCACCTACTGCAGTACAATTTCCCTCTGGACTACTTACACAAAGCATGCCTTTGGATTGCGCCAAGTCGGTGTCAATTAATTCCATTCCACTGCCCAATCGGCCAATCCATTTTAACGCCTTTGCTGCTTCAATGATTTTTGCATCAATAGATAATCTTGTGGTCACAATCAATCCAACAGCATCTGAAATTTGATGGCGAAGTTGATCATAAGTAATCGTTGGTTCGAAACAAATTTCAAAACCTTTTTGTTCTAGCGTTGCTAATAAAAAAGGATGCACCGCTGCCGTTACAATAACTTTTTTAGACATAGATTAAGGATTGTGCATTTTAAATGTAAGATCCGCAAAGTCTTGATAGGTCAAGTTCTCGGCCCTCTTAGTAAAAATGGGGTCTTGTAATTGTTCCGTCGTGAAATAAGGTTTCAATGGATTTCGTAACATTTTTCGTCTTTGACCAAATGCCATTTTAACAATATGATAGAAACTTTTTATCGAGCTAAATTCAGGAAATATTGTTTTGCGTTTTAAACGAATCACCCCACTCATGACATTTGGGGGTGGTGTAAATGCGGAAGGTGGCACATCAAATAAATAGTCCACCTCGTAAAATGCTTGTGTCAATACACTCAAAATACCATAGGCTTTTGAATGTGGCTTGGCTGCAATTCTTTCTGCTACTTCTTTTTGAAACATGCCAATCATCACAGGCACTTGTTCTTTCCAATCCAATACCCTAAAAACAATTTGTGTAGAGATATTATAAGGAAAATTACCTACAAGCGTAAATTGACCTTCGAAAGGGATTGCAGTTTCTAAAAAATCTTCATTGATTAATTTGCCTTCCAATTGCGGATAGGTATGTAAGAGATACGCCACTTTTTCACGATCCAATTCCACCGCTTTAAATGCATGCAAAGGCAGGTCCAAAATATGTTGTGTTAAAGCACCTGCGCCTGGACCAATTTCCAATAGCTGGTCGATAGGCGCCTCTGATAGCGCAGCTTTGATTTGTAGACAAATTTGTACATCATTTAGAAAGTGTTGACCCAATGACTTTTTAAGGGTGTATTGCATGAAGCAAAGTTAGGTTTTTGTGCGTACTTTTACACCCTAATCAAAGGATATGAACCAAGACATCAGAAAACCCATTATAGGCTTTACTTGCGGAGATTTAAACGGCGTTGGACTTGAATTAATCATCAAATCATTGTCTGATAGCCGACTACTCGAATTTATGGTGCCGGTTATTTTTGCGCATCCTAAAGCAATCAATTTTTATAGTAAGGGTATCCCCGATTTTCAAATGCCTTTTTCAACCGCACCAGATTTGGACAAACTGAATCCAAAACAAGTGAACTTAATTCAATGTTGGGAAGAGGAAGCGACAATTGAACCAGGCGCACTCACAGATGTGGGTGGAAAATATGCATTGATCTCTTTAGAAAAAGCAGTCGACGCATTAAAAAATAAAAAAATTGATGGCTTAGTGACCGCACCCATCCATAAAAAAAATATCCAGTCGCCTAACTTTAATTTTAGTGGTCATACCCCTTATTTGCAACACGCATTTGGGAATGTAGAAAACCTAATGCTATTGGTCGCTGAAAATTTAAAAATGGCCTTGGTCACAGAGCACCTGACGATTCAAGATATTGCACAACATATTACCAAGGATAAAATCAAACAGAAATTACAAATTCTACAAAGAAGCTTACAAAAAGATTTTGGTGTAGACAAGCCCCGTATTGCTGTCTTGGCATTGAATCCACACGCAGGCGACGATGGCTTAATTGGTAAGGAAGAAATAGAAATCATTGCGCCTGCTATTAAAGAAGCAAAGCAACAAATGCTGGTCTATGGACCTTATTCTGCAGATGCGTTTTTTGCAAGAGGACAACATGAAAAATTTGATGCCGTCTTGGCGATGTACCATGACCAAGGCATGATTCCATTTAAGTCTCTGGCTTTTGGCGAAGGCGTGAATTTCACTGCTGGCTTACCGATTGTTAGAACAAGTCCAGACCATGGCACTGCTTTTGATATTGCGGGCAAAGACAAAGCGGATGCAGGTTCATTTACTGCAAGTATTTTTGAATGTATACGAATTATTCATGCAAGACAAGGCTATCGCGATATGCGCTTAAATCCGTTGAAGAAAATGAGTGCAAGAATGTTTGCTGGTGCAGTGGATGAAAGATTAGACGAAAATTAATCCTTTCATTTAAATGCATTTAAAAAGGACATGCTTTTTTCAATTGCACTAAGGATTGAATACCCCAAGATGGTTCCACTGAATGCACTTTAGTTTGAGCATTGAAACACAATTCTGCTTTTTGAATCAATGGCTTTACGGACTTACATCCTCCTCCAAATATAATTGGTAATTTTTGTTGGATATTGGCTTCCAAAATATAGGCCCTAGGATTATTTGGATTCAACTTCTTAGCTAATTTTAAGGCGTTTTTAATTTTACCTTCATAGACTAACCACCTCAATGCAGGATTCACTGACATCTTTGCAGTATAAGCCAAACTTTCTGCACAATACACTTCGTCATTCTTTACTATGGATTTTGCCCTACCAACCCATAATAAAGCATCATTGGCTAGCGCATCTCTATCACCCATTTTCAAAAGACACATGAGTGATCTAGTCATTCCAGCATAATAAGGGATCAACCAATTGGTTTTATTAACTGCATAAAGCTGTTCAAATTGAAGGTATAATTCTTGATAGGCTTGGCTTTTACTTGTCTGATTGAATAGCATGACAGCCTCCTCCAAAGCTTTAGACTGGTTAGTCACCTGTGCCTGAAGGGGCAACTGTAATAGTAATATAAAAAAGATTATTACACTTTTCATTCAATGCAATTTAAAACATGGAACTGGAAACACCTTGATTGATCACATAATTCGTATACGTAATTTCGATGGTGCCTTTTTTTTGCTTCAATACTTTTTGTTTTGATGCAGGGTCCTCGTCTCCAAATTCTAATGTAATGCCATTGGGCAATTTATAATCCTTGGTATTGAAACCAAAAATAAGTTTACTCGGTAGACCATAATTGGCGTATTGGCCATATTCCATCGTAATCTCATAAGTACCATTTTCTTTAGTGGTGGTAAAGGTCTTATAGACCAATGCATCCAATGGGTCTATCCATAATGTAGCAATCACCCAATCTAATTTTTCATCGGTTGGAATCAATTTAATTACCTGTAATGATTTGCCTTTATACACTTGTATACCGGATTCTATTGCCATGTATTGTTTGTTGTTCAATAAGGAATTGATCGTCACAGACACGCCGCCTTTTGGAAGCAATGAGATGCCACCTTCTTTTTTTACTTTCAGCATATTGGGTTTTTTAAAGTACACTTTAACCTTCCCCAATGAAGCTTTGATAAATGCCACATCCGTTTTCATCACACCTGTTGCGACATAGTCATTAACCAAATTCAATTTCTTAGTCACGCTTTCAATCAAGGCATTGGATTGCGCAAAGATGGACCCTTGAATAAGCAATATTCCAACAATAAATACACTCAATTTTTTCATACAAGACAAATTATATTTTTAATTCAAGCTTAGCTTAAAATATCTTTCTTTTTCATGATCCAAATAGAAGCTCCTACGAATAATCCAATATGCACTGTCAGTATCATGATTGAATTTTTAATTTTAGCCATATTCAATACACTACCAGTAATGGCATTATTAGATTCATCGACTTGTATATCAAAAAATTCTTTCCAATTGTTCATATGGGTAGTGAATAAATAGGGCTTCACTACATTGAATAAGGGAATGTTCAAGGTACTTAGGATGGTGAAGAAAACAATCGCGCTAATGGTTGCTACAATAGGCCCAATTGAGTTATTCGCTAAGCTAGACATCAAGAAACCTAAAGCCGCTACCGTTAACAAGGAGAAACTGGCAAAAATAAATGCACCTATATACCTCCAAAAAACATCTTGTTCTTGTATTAAAACCACATAATTAGATTTCATGAGGAATAAATCGTCTGTACCAAAAATCCACATACTCAGAAATAGGGCAAGAAAGGCCAACCAAACCAATAATAAAATAGTGTACAAACTAGCTGCCACAAATTTAGCCAAGACCCACTGCGTTCTACTATAAGGTGTGGTAAACAACAACCTCAAAGTGCCTAAATTGGCTTCCCCCGAGAGCATATCA
>Ga0114980_10003393_pt1 | contig 10931 bp, 8 predicted proteins | sample S_140806_EF_Meta_FD_87018 | JGI IMG/M metagenome (GOLD analysis project Ga0114980, IMG submission 87018) | Freshwater microbial communities from Lake Simoncouche, Canada to study carbon cycling - S_140806_EF_MetaG | ecosystem: Environmental > Aquatic > Freshwater > Lake | place: Lake...
ACTGGTTCTCCAGTATTAGGATTATAACCACGAATTTGTGTAAACCAAGAACACTGAAGTCCTACACAATCTTTTTTAATTAATGGACAATATTTTCCTTGTTCTAGTTTCATAAATTAATTAATTCTTACTGCATATTATAACATCAATATACTGAACTGCAAAGTCCATAGATGCACCAGCAGTACCATTATTATTAATAGTAAGACTGTGCCCGTGTGCTCCTCCAGGCTGTGTCGAAAAATCGTGATAGTGATTAACAGACATTCCATCAGTAGTTCCTCCGTGTTGGTGGTTTGCACTCTGCCCACCAGTTCCTCCACTGTGTTGGTGTCCATTATGAGTAGTGGTATCCCGTCCACCAGTACCAGATACTATAACTCTATCCTGAAATGCACCCCCAGGACCAGTAAAACCATACCCACCTGCTTCTGTGTTAGTGGGATATGCATTAAGTTGGTGATTGTGGCTACCGTCAGTATTAGTCGTGAATGAGTGAGCATGATCTTGATTTTGATTTCCAGTCGAGAACGTGTGAGTATGATTTGTATTTTGATTATTCGTTGGACCTGAGTGTTGGTGACCATCGTGAGTTGATAAAGATGCTGAGTGAGCGTGTTCAGGAAGTGGAACACCCCTACTAGCAAATACAGAAGTAAATGCAGTAGAACCACCAGAACCTCCACCTGTTCCAGAAACAACTCTTAATGCTTTATTGTCGTGAGATGTAGATTTTGTCCAACCAGTTGGAGCAGATGCTTGATAGAATACTATAGTAGTACCAGAGGCAAATTCTGCTGCTGGTGCTGATATTGATTGCCAAGTTTGATCGCCTCTCAAATAAGTAGAAGAATTTGCAGTACCAGAAGCCAATCTAGCAGTCGGTACAGTACCAGTAGAAAGATTGGATGCATTAATACTAGTACAGTTCTCAAGGTTTCCCGATGATGGAGTTCCTAATGCAGGAGTAACTAATGTAGGACTTGTTGCAAATACATTAGCACCAGAACCAGTCTCATCAGTTAATGCTGTTGCTAGTTGTGCTGATGTAAAGGAACCCAATACTGCTGCATTACCAACAGAAGTAATGTGTCCAGTTAGATTAGCATTAGTGGTTACTGTTGCAGCATTACCATTAGTGCTTTGATTAAGTGTTGGGAAGGTACAGTTCTCAAGGTTTCCCGATGATGGAGTTCCTAATGCAGGAGTAACTAATGTAGGATTTGTTGCAAATACAGCAGAACCAGAACCAGTCTCATCAGTTAATGCTGTTGCTAACTGAGCAGATGTAAAGGAACCCAATACTGCTGCATTACCAACAGAAGTAATGTGTCCAGTTAGGTTTGCGTTAGTCGTCACATTTGTTGCTATACCTGCTGTAGTAGCATAAGTAGCAAATCCAGATGAGGTTGCATAAGTTGCTATACCTGCTGTAGTAGCATAAGTAGAAATACCAGCATTAGAAGCATATCCAATAGTTCCAGAAATACTAATAATTCCACTCAAAGAACCAGTTTGTGGATTAAATATTAAATTATTACTAGTATTTGGTTGAACAAATTCGTAATTATTCGAATTCAATAAAACATAATAATCAGCATCTGCAGTAGTCCCCAAACCAACTCTTACAATATCTGGATTTTCACGAAGATATAAACCAAGTGTATCTCCGAATAGATCTGTAGATGTAATTATACCAGTTCTAGTGTCTCGGAGAAGAATGCTCATGAGAAATATTGATTATAAGTTGAATTGTTTAAAACTGATTTTATATTATCTATCTCACCTTTTCTTGAATTTAAATCACCTTCTGCAAATATGTATCCATATCTTTGCGTATAAGACCTTTTAGTTTCAACTTTAAGAGAATTGGATCCAACTATAATACCAGATCTTTGATTTCTTAATATATCCAATTCTGATTGTAATGTAATTATTTGAGAAGAATAAGTAGAACAAGATATAGGGCAAGAACTTGTTTCGGTAGAACTAATTTCGTAAATCTCTGTAGAACCAATTCCTACACTTGCAACAATATAAGTATCAACTCCAGTACCTAAAATAGGAGAACCAACATCGGTAACTTCAAATGATGCCCCAGAGAATGCAGTAATTGTAAGAACATCATTTACGGAATATCCACTACCACCATTATTTACAATTACACTTGAAACTGTTCCAGCAGCAGATACAGTTATATCTGCCTTTGCTCCGCTTCCTCCTCCACTATTCAAAATATTTCCATAATAAGTAGAAGAAATAAATCCAGATCCGGGATTATTGATAATTAATTCCAATATCGAACTTTTATCTGCACCAACAATTATAGAAGTAGATCCAATTCCAGAAGTAAATGCAGTCGAACCATCTGTTCCATCAAGCGGAGAATATGGATTTGTTCCAGAATATGAAGTACTCTCTGCATTAATACGATGTGCTTTTGCTTGTTCATAATAATAAAAAGAAGATGTAGTACCACAACCACAACTATTAGCAATTCCAGAAAGAATTGAAATATCATATATTTTTTTATTAATATCTACTGTAACTTGCGCTATATTCTCATCCAACTGTGATATTGGTGATACAAGTTCATTGATCGATGATTGAAGTGGTTCTTTCAACTCTCCAATTGTTGTAATTTGATTTTGTATTAAACTCAATTCCGCATCATATTTTATAATTAATGTTTCTCTCGTCATATCTATTCTCCTTCGTACTCGACAATCAATTTTGAAATATCTTTTCTTGTTGCATATACAATATAACTACAATCTATTTTTCCACCCGAGTTGTTTAGTATTTTTATTTGATTATTTTCTATCTTTTTTACATAGAGTTCTTGATGTAAAATATAAGAAGTCAAATGAACTGTAATTGATGTCTCATCAATCAATCCAGTCCAATAATCAGGCAAATTAATTATATTCGAATTTATCAATCTACCACGAGTATAAACTCCATTTTCTGGTCCTTCCAAACAACCGTGCCTTAACCTATGTTTTTCCTTTGTTGGATGTGGAATATCAAATAACTTAAATGGTGCTGCAACTCCGCCAAGAGCACTAAACATACCCACCACATTACAAATACCCATTACAACTAAAGGACCATTAACTACCTTTGCTCCATTTGTAATATGAGAACTATTATTTACTTTTAATCCATTCGACATATCTATGCCGTTTTTAAATGCTGCACCATAGCAATTAAAAATCCCAAGATTATTGGTAATACCAGTTATATTGGTAATCGGTCCAAGAAGATTTGAAATGCCTGTAACTTCAAGTGATGCAGGAACTGATACTCCTATTGGAGGACCAATCATACAAGCAGCTCTTGCTATTCCTGCCTGTAATGTTCCGCCAATATATACTGGGCCATTTAATGCAGCAGTTCCTGGTGTTAATTTAGCACCTGCAGTTAAAAACGAAGTATCAACTTGCCCGCAAATTAATTTTTCCCCAACATTCGCAATTGTTAAATCAGCCATTAGTTACATATGGATTTGAAGAAATCTTTGAATTTTTTAATCGCTGCTATTATTTGTCCCAAAATCGAAGAACTATCTGCATCTACACCACTCGAAAGTGTAGTTTGAGTAGAAGCATGAATATCAGTATAAACACCAGCAATATTTACTCCTTGTGCCGCTGCAATTGTTGCAGCTCCACTTGATTGCACTTCAATATTTGGAGCACTCATTTTAACAATTTTAGAACCCTGAATTGTTACTTCTCCTTCTGATCCATCTACACCAACTATACGAATATTTTTTGCTTCAAGTATAATTGTTCCATTTAATGCCCTTAAATGAATGTCACCAAAAGCAGCATCAATCAATTTTGCTGGTATATCACTACCATAATCGATATTGGTTCCAACTAATTCTAGAGATGATCCATTCACCGTGTAAAATGAATTACCATTTTTACAAATTATTAATCCCTGTCCCTTATCTGTAGTAACAGAATAGTCACTCTCTCCCTGCCCAGGAACATCAGTTCCAGATTCCACTCTATATCCAGGATTTTGCTTGCCGTGGGGTTCTCGTTTCGTCATACACAATCTATTACCGTAGAAATTCCAACTGATGATATTTTAGTTTGATCCAAAGAAGTATAAGATGAATAATACTTCATAAGTGGAACAAAATCAGCACCAGTTCCTGTTCTTGTATTTATAGACAATAATGGAGGTTCTTTAAATCCACAAATTGGATTATTTAATTTTAACACATCTACAATTGCACCACTATTTGGAGAAACGATGGGAGTATATGTATTAGTTCCATCTGTAATTCTATCTCCAGTTGTATAACCATATCCAGGAGATAGTACTACTATTTTCTCGATACATCCACTTACATCAGTTCTAATTCCTGGTAGTGGAGTAGATTTTAATGTTGCCTTTATCAATACACTAATCGATGATTTCTTATTATCAAGTACTAATTTAAATAAAGCATTTTTATCTATCACACCTTTAATTGTTTTAACCAAAACCTCTGCCTTTCCTTGCACGATATTAAAAGATCCAACCAAAGAAGAATTACTCAATAACCTCGCATCAACTCCAGAAATAGAATAAGAAACTAATGCATTATCTGGTATATTTTTAGTTTGCAGTTTAATTACAAAACTTTCACCTTCCGTAATAAAATCAGAAGAAGAAGTTAAAGTATATTGGGTGTCTTTAATTATAACTTGCTTCTTATTAAATAAAACATCAATAGATTTATTATAATCATTTAACTTTAAAGTAAAAAGTTCTTTATCATAACGAAGATTATCATTTGTTTGAATTGGTAAAGTAGATGTTCGATTATTTACAATAAAAGTTCCCGTCAAATCTTTATTAATTTCATTTCTACCAATACCACTAATCGTATAATCAAATTTTGTACCATCATTTACATTCCCTCCAACAAGAACTATTTCAAAACTATCACCTTCGATAATTGAGTTCTTGGATGAAACCAATTTCAGAGATACATTTGGGGGAAGTGTAGGAGAAGTGGATCCAATACCTGAAACAGAAGTAGATCCAATACCTGAAACAGAAGTAGATCCAATACCTGATATTCCAGAATAGTTTCCAGAACAATAACCAGAACCATAGTTCGTTACATAGATTGAAGTTACTTTTTGGTTCTCAATAACCGCCTTTGCCGTTGCCCCACTTCCATATCCACTATTATCCACGATTGCAACTGTTGGTTCTGTTACATAACCATATCCAGTACTAGTTAGTTCTACTGAAAAAATTGAACCATTTGCACCAACAATCGGAACTGCATTAGCACCAATTCCATCACCACCAACAATTCTTACAATAGGAGGAATACAACTTGGATATCTAACCCCAATTGGTAATGGTATTATATCATTTTGATTTGTTGGATTTGATATTTTTTGATTGCAAGAATTAAAAAGAGAATTAAATCTACCATTCAATCCACCATAAATTGGTGTTTCTCCAATTGCTGCTTCAATAGAACCCAAATCTTTACTTAATCCATTTAATACATTTACATTAGATACCATTTTATCCCAATCGTCTGCTTCTTTTATACTTGGTCCAAAATTAGCAGCCCAAACACTTGGGGATTTACAAGCAAGTCCAGTACAATTAAGAAAACTTAAAATTTGTGATGCTAATGAATTTGCATCATTTAAAATTTTAGTAATTGATGAAAGTCCTCCAGTAAGCCAACTAATTCCAGACATAATATCTGCAAGTGCATCTTCAATAGCATTCATCAATTCAGAAAGAATACCAGCAGTTAATTGATCTATAGCACAAACAGGTGCATTTATTGGAGCAATCAAATCACTAAGCATATTTTCAATAAAATTAAGAAGACTAGTAGGAAGTTTTTCAAGAATACAAAATATCGTATCTAATGTCTTCTTCATCACCTCTAGAGCAATAGTTTGTTGGGGTATAGGAACTATCAATCCAACCAATTTACGAAATAACCACCCAATACATTTAAAAATTGAACCTCTTAAATTATTAATAATTAATTTTACAATTCCAAGAACTTGTCCTGCAGTTCTTTTTACTAAATTTCCAACATTTACAACTTCATTCAATACTGGATCAATATAAGTATGTAAATACCTATCAAATCCATTCGTAACTGCAATAAAGTTCTGTATTGCTTGTGTAATTTGACCGATTAAATTATTTTCACATCCATTTGGTTTAATAAATGGTGGTTGTCGTGAAAATTTTGCAGCAATTGCATTTACTGATGCAGCAGGAATACCAGATCGAAGACCCGCAATCCTATCTCCATATTGTGGTATTGTTGCAGTATTGGTTGTTAATGTACTGCTAAATCCAAAATTAGAACTAAATGCAATCTTTGTTGCATCTGCTTGAGAAAGTGGTGATGTTTCGTCTTGTGTAAAGACTTTAGGAGATCTGCTATCTTTTTGTGTTGGTTTTACTAAATTTCCAGGATGTCCGGTAAATGGTTTAAATTTAGAACTTCTTTCCTTTTCTAATAATTCTTCTGTTTGTAAATTTTTAACTCCTTCACTACGATAAAGAAGTCCAATAACAACTGGTTGTTGCCCATCATCACCATCTAAGAAGAACCCAAAACAAGTCTCTCCTCCTGTTAGATGTAATGTTCCACCAATACCACCCTGAGCACTACCAAAAGAAGGATCAAGCATTATTTGTGCCCAAGGCAAATCATTATCAGGAAGAATATTTCCATCAAAGGAATGATAACCAACAATTCTTACTTTACATCTTGCTCCCCAATTACCAGGAATAGAAATATCTGATTTATCTCCCCAAACAGATTTATGCGCTACTTGACCAATCCACCAAGTAAATCCATCTTTACCAATATAATTGGATTTTAAAAGTGCCTCTTCAATCATTCGTAAATTCTACACTCCAATCCTTCTGGATTACTATTGCAATATAATTGTAATGAATTAGGTATGCCTAAACAATTTGGATTATTTATTTGATAAGATAAAAGTTCTTGTAAATATCCATTAAGATATCTTCTTCTTTTTTCACTTATGGAAGAATATTCCATCTCCTCATATATATCATTTATTAGTAGTTGTAATTCCATTATGTATTATTTGACCCATAAAGACCATAAGTATCTCGAATTAATCGCAAACTTGTTACCATTTGCCCACCTTCAAAATGATGCCTCAAACCTTTAATTAAATAATTTCCACTTTGCTCATCATCAACTTCTTTATTATCACTTGTTCCTATTCTTGGGAATTGTGCTTTTATTATATTTCCAACTCTTAAAGAAACATTACAAGGTATAACCATATTTAGTGCTTGAGTAAAAAGAATATTGTATCTAGAATATGATTTAGCCATATCCGCACCACTTCGTTCTTTATCAGAAACTGTTCCATCAGAATTTAATGCACCACGATCAGACACTCTTACCATTATACGAGAAATACTATCACCAAATTCTTCTGAAACTGCAATATCATTATTTCCAAGTTTGTTTCCAATCTGATCTTTTAAATTATATTTGTAAATATCTAAACTATTAGCATACAAATCATAAAAATAACTCTTATTCGAGTACATTCCTACTCGTAATGATTTCATTAAATCTATATTTTTCTCAAATCCATAATTGAGAATTTTATATTCATTATCTGGTTTATTATGTTCTATTACTTGCGTGTATGTGTAAGTTTGTATATTCTCATTATCTGAACTTTGAAATTGCAATTGAGTACTAGAAACTAAAGTATCAATGCTTCTAAAATTAAATCCATCTTTATTTTCATAAAATAAAAATCCAGCAGTTCCTTGAGCTTCGGTTCCTGAAGTTCCACCTCCATTTCCTGTTGCTGGAACTGATTTCGGACACAACCAAGTTAAAATATGAAATGGTTTCTTATTATTTCCAATAAATGAATAACTATTGGAAGATTTTTCAATTGTTGCTATTTTTTTTGTAACTAATACATTCTTTAAAATATCTTTTATATGAGTATCAATTGTAGAACTGTTATATTTTTTCTCACATCGTGCAGTCTCATTAGTTAAACCTTCACGAGAAACAAGATGTAAAGTAAAACTCTCATTTAAAGACTGTGCGTCTAATCCACTAACTTTATAAACATATAATGCATCATCACCATCAAGAACAAAATCACCAAAAGCAGTTTCTACACTAATGGAAACCTTCTCTCCACCACGAATTGGAAGAACATTAACCAAAGAAGAACTATTTGCAACTTGAGCAATTGCAGTAATACAAGGAGATAATATATCCTCAAAGTAATCAAAATACAAAAGAGAATTTGTTATATCAACTTTATTTTTTCCATCTAATGATTGGATACCAAAATAATTTGGTTTATATGCGCCGACTGCTATAGACATTATGTTCCTGAAAGATTTGTAAGTAACATAGTTTTTATTAAACTATTTACCAATTGACCTTCACTCGGTCCAGGAAGAACTACAGTTCCTCCTCCACCACCAACTGGAATATATACTGGTCTTTGTTGCTGTCCTCCTCCACCCTGACTTCCCATCATTATAGGCATTATAGTTACACTTGATTGTGGTTGATTGTATGTTGGATAAGTTTGTACTTGAGGTACTGATGGAGCAGCAGCAGAAACAACCTGTGCTTGTGGTACTGCCTTTGCTTGCACAGCAGTCAGTTGCCTATTATATGCTGTGGGATCACTTGGATGTATATTATCTGCTCCTGGAGTAAAACCACCACCAAACTTTACAAATCCAGGATATTTTTCTGCTAATGTAGCAAGATCATTATTTGCTTGTATTTGGTCTTTTCTGTTTCCTGATTTAGCAGTTCCTGATAATAAAACAGAAGCAGCACCCATAGACTTTAATGTCTCAAGTTGTTTTTGAACATTTCCAATATCTTTTACATTATTTGCAAGTCCAGAAGATAACTCAACCGTATTTCCTTTTATTCTTCCATTTTGGTTCATTTCATTAATATAACCCATCACATCAGTTGGAGAAGCACCAACAACTGCCTTTCCTTTTTTTCCAGTCGCATCCATTTGACCCTTTGCAATACTATCACCAATTACTACATTTTCTTTTCCTTGTTTTATTTTTTGGTCTCCACCATCTTTTGTGAATTGAGATTGTTTTTGTAAATCTTTTTTATTCTCTTCTTTTTTTGGTTGTACTGTTTGAACTCCAGACTTACTTGATTGTAAAATTGGTAAAGGATCTATGTAATTTCCGCGTGTATCTTTACGCATATAATGAAGATGGGTGTTTCCTCCATCATTAGCAACTTTAGCAATTTTTTGTCCAGCTTTAACTTTATCTCCAACTTTTACATTAGGTATAGTATGTCCATAAAGACCTTGTTGACCATTATCATATTTTATAACAACTGCACCACCAACAGAACCATAACCAGATGAATATGATTGCAAAACAATCCCAGAACGAGAAGCAACAACAGGTGTATTTGGATCAATTCCAATATCTTGAGCACTGTGTCTTCTTGTTCCTCCGTCTCTAGACGCATTAAACGTTCCAACTCCAGGAGTAAATGATGGTCTACCTCCAACTAATGGGAATACTTCTTCACCAGTTCCCGTTGGAACAAATTCTTGATTATCTTTTTGTCTATAATCCACTTTATCATTTTCATTCTCTCCTTGTTCCCAATCTCCAACTTGACTTTCTCCCATCTGCTGAGAAACACTCCCAAACAATCCCGAAGCAACACCTTGTTCAAACTTACTTACAGCACCACTAAATTTATCAACAATACCAGAAAATCCTTCGTTACCTCCAACAAGAGCCATTTGTGCTAGTTCTTGTTTTTTTAATTTTCCAGATAGTTTATCTTTAAGGGCACTTCCACCTTCATATGCTCTATCTGCAAGATAACCACCTGCAAATGAACCCAAACCTCCAACTGCAGTTCCTAATACAAATCCCAATCCAGGAATAGGAACTAATGCTTGACCGATTGCTCCTGCAAGCAAAGATCCTGCAATTCCACCACCAATTGCACCAGCAGCAGATCCAATTGCACCAGCACCTGCTTTACCTACACTTTCTCCTTCAGAGAGACCAGTAGCAAAATCAAGTCCAGCAAATAATGCACTAACAACTCCTGCTGCTCTCATACCACCAAGTTTTAATTTCGGTCCACTAACTACTGGTTTTGGACTTTTAATTCCCTTTGATATTCTTTCTGGTTTTCCTGGTCTTCCTTTTCCCGGAAACATATTTCCAAGAAATCCAGCAACATCAAGTGCTCCACTCGCAAGAGAACTTAATAAATTTCCAGGAGACCCAAAAGTAGAAGCAATATTTAAATTTGCAAGTTTTTGTATTTTTTTCTTTTCTGGTAATTTAATTTGATTTAATTTAATAGTTTCTATTTCTAAAAATCTATTAAATTTTACAAGTTCTTTTTGTACTTTGGGTAAGTTTCGTGCTCCTCTATTTAAAGCAACGATATTATTTGCAGCAGAAACTAATGGTGAGGAAAGTAGTTTAATCATTATCCATCCACAATATTATAAACCATTCTAGAATAAAGAACCAAGAAATTATCAGTATTTGTAGCAGATAATAATGGTACAGTCGGACCACCTTTTGCTTGTGATGGAGGAACAGAAAGACCCCCCCCTCCTGATTGTTGCGGTTGCTGTCCTCCACCCATATCAATAGGAAGATAATTTACTTGTGGTTGTGTTTGTGCTGGTTGAGAAACTGCTGCTGCCCTTTGTGCTACTTGAGTTTGTAATTGTGGTGCTGCTTGTACTTGTGGTGCTGCTTGCGTTTGTGCTGCTTGTGCTTGTGTTTGTGCTTGTGCTTGTGGTGCTGCTTGCGTTTGTGCTGCTTGTGCTTGTGGTGCTTGTGATGTTCCTCTCATTTTTCCAGATTTTACTAATTGTGTA
>Ga0114980_10003395_pt1 | contig 10930 bp, 10 predicted proteins | sample S_140806_EF_Meta_FD_87018 | JGI IMG/M metagenome (GOLD analysis project Ga0114980, IMG submission 87018) | Freshwater microbial communities from Lake Simoncouche, Canada to study carbon cycling - S_140806_EF_MetaG | ecosystem: Environmental > Aquatic > Freshwater > Lake | place: Lake...
GAAGGTTTATCCGGTCTATGCGGCACGCAGATTGCCGTATCCCGAATGGGATGGCTCGCCACTTGCGGGCAAACGCCTGCTGGTCTATCACGAGCAGGGGATTGGCGACGAAATCATGTTCGCTTCCTGTCTGCAAGACGTGTTGCGGACGGGTGCACAATGCACTGTCGAGTGTTCCACGCGGCTGCAGACTTTGCTAGCCCGGTCTTTCCCGGCGGCGCGGTTTGTTGCCGGTGACCAGACTTCGCCTGACGTGTCGCACGTGGCCGCATTGCCGGCATGTGATTTCCAGGTCGCACTGGGTTCATTGCCACGATTTCTACGCACCGCTGCCGCGGATTTTGCCGGCACAGGTGCGTATTTGCGCGCGGATGCAGAGGCGGCCACGCGCTGGCGCAATCGATTGCAGGAGCAGGGTGCTGGACCCAACATCGGCTTGTCTTGGCGTGGCGGGGCACAACACACCAACCAGGCCGGTCGCTCGATTCAACCGGATTTGATACGGCCCTTATTGACGGCAGTCACCAGCCATTTTGTCAGCCTTCAATATGGTGAACATGCAGCGGATCTCGCTGTAATGGCGGCAGGCGATGGCGTGACGGTCAGTTGCTGGGCAGAGGCGCTCATGTCGCTGGATGAAACCGCGGCACTGGTCGATGCGCTTGATCTGGTTATTACCGTCGATACCACGGTTGCGCATCTTGCGGCGGCGTTAGGTAAACCGGTCTGGGTCCTGCTGCCATCGAATGCCGAGTGGCGATATCTGACGACGGGGGCCCGTATGCCTTGGTATTCTTCGATGCGCCTCTTTAGACGCACAGCGGATAGCAGCTGGGAGAGCGTCGTGGCGGCGGTGGCTGTTGCGCTGGCATCGTGGTGCCTGCAACAGCAGACCTGATCCTGGCCGGTCATGCATGCGCGTTTACGAGGAACCAGATTGGACTATTTGAGCAAAATTGCGCGGATGTTCCGGCGTGAGGTGCAACCGGCGGTTGTCACGACAGCGGAGCTGACTGCAATGACGCCAGGGGTGCAATCGGATCCGCAAAGCGCCGATACGATGCTTGCATTGGCGAATAAAGCAATGGCAGCAAGGCAGTATGCAGCGGCGGCTGCGCACTTTGCGGCTGTGCTTGAGGTGCGACATGAAGATGTCGAGGCCCATCTGGGTCTTGGTATTTCCTGCGTCAAGCAAAATCAGATCGAAGATGCCGTCGACAGCTTTCATCTGGCGGTGCATTTTGCCCCCGCTCGCGCCGAGCCTCACTATCATCTCGCATTGCTCGCGCAGAAGGGGGGGGATCTGGTGGCAGCGCTTGAACATGTCCGGCGTGCCATTGAATTGCGTGTCGATTACGCGGACGCTCATAACCTGCAGGGGGCCTGTGAACTGGCGGCCGGCGACGCAGCAGGGGCAGTTGTTGCATTTGCGAAGGCAGTTGAGCTGGCGCCTTCCAACGCACATTTTCATAGCAATCTCGGTTACGTTTTGTTGCGCGATCTCGGTGATTTCGGGCGCGGAGCGGCCCATCTTAAAGAGGCAATGCGTCTGGACGGCGAGAGTTTCGCGATTCGGTGCAATTACTGCGCAGTGCTGGGATACGAGGGGCGGACTAACGAGATCATCAATATTTGTAACGGTTTGCTCGATTTGCGCCCTGATCTGCATGAGGCGCGTTTGAGCCGCGCGCTGGCTTTGCTCGCGCAGGGCCGTTTCGCCGAGGCATGGCCGGACTATGAGGCGCGCAAGCACACACGCAGCAACTATTTGCAACGTCCGTACGCATTTCAGAAATGGAATGGTGAAGTGCTGGCGGATAAAACCGTGCTGGTGTACGCAGAACAGGGCCTGGGTGACGAAATCATGTTCGCTTCCTGCATGTCAGAGGTCTTGGCGCGGGCCGGCCGCGTTATTCTTGAATGTTCCCCACGCCTTGTTCCCTTGTTCGCCCGTTCCTTCCCGGGCGCTGATGTGCATGGCGCGGACCAGTCTGTGCCGGAGGCAAACTGGTTGAATTCGATGGGGACCATCGACTTTCAGGTGGCGGCGGGAAGTTTGCCCGGCATATTGCGCCGGCGCCGCGAAGATTTTCCATCGCATGCCGGATATTTACGGGCCGACCCGCAGCGCGTCGACGGGTGGAAGGCGCGATTGCATTCGGACGCACAACCGCTAAAGGTTGGTATCGCCTGGCGTGGTGGTATGTCATCAACACGGCGCAACCTGCGTTCGGTTGCATTGACGGATTTGTCACCGCTGCTGCAGACACCGGGTATCCGATTTGTCAGCCTTCAGCACGATGCGACAAAACAGGAAATCGCTGCCGCCCCGGTGTCTGCAGGCTGCAGTTTCGATCACTGGCCTGAAGTAATGGCGGATATCGATGAAACTGCGGCTCTGGTCACGGCGCTTGATCTGGTAATCACGGTATGCAGCGCCACGGTCCATCTGGCCGGCGCGCTCGGCCGACAGGCCTGGGTGATGGTGCCGGCGGTTGCCGAATGGCGCTATCTGGAAAGCGGTGACGGCATGCCCTGGTACCCGGCAATCCGGATGTTTCGCCAGAACCGGTCCGGCGAATGGGAAACGGTCGTCAGCAAACTGGCTGAACGACTCATGGCACTGCGCAACGCCTGATGCTTGCTCGTTTGTTTAGATCATTGCGAACGGCACTGGATGTGCGCCGGCTGCGGGTGCGGGTGGCGCCGGTCAATGCAGATACCGGTTGGCCCGATGCAGTTTGCGATGACGGCGACGCCGTGGCTCGGCAAGCCAGTGAATATTTTTTAGCCGGTCGCTTCGCGGAGGCGCGTCCCTATTTCGAACAGATGCTCGCGCGTGCGCCCTACGACGTGGATACACAATTTCGGCTTGGCGTGATTTACGGCGCCTGCGGCCTGTTGCAGAAGGCCGAGCAGATTCTCGACCGCGCAGCCGAGGCTAGACCTGATTCGATTGATATTTTGAATGCGCGTGCGAACATTGCCTGGTTGATGTCAGCGTGGCCAGTGGCGGTTAGGCGATTTAAAGCCATCACTTTGTTGGCCCCGGGAAATGCCACGCTGTGGGCCAATTTCGGATTGTGTCTGCACGATGCCGGGCGGCTCGATGAAGCTGCCGATGCCTTGCGGCACGCACTTGAAATCGACGCTGAACATCCTGATGCATTGGTCAATGCCGCGTTGGTTCGTCTGGATCTGGGTGATACTGATGCAGCGCGTGTGCTGATACTGCGGGCGCTGAAAGCGGCGCCTGAGTTTCCGGAAGCACATGCGCTTTACGCGCAATTGTTGTTGCAGGACGGCGAATTTGCTGAGGGTTGGCGCGAGTATGAATGGCGATTGCGTTGCCAAGGGGTACCTGGTCGCGATGGCCTGCAATTGCCTATCTGGAAAGGGCAAACTGATCATGCCCGCGCCTTGATAGTCCATGCAGAGCAGGGTCTTGGCGACCAGATCATGTTCGCATCCTGTCTTGGCGAAATCGTGTCTCGCGTCGGACATTGTGAGGTTGAATGTGATCCGCGTCTGGTCGGCTTGTTTGGTCGGTCGTTTCCTTCTGCCCGATTTCACCCGTGCCGGTCCGGCGATTCGCCAAGCTTGCCTGCAGTGCCGGTCGTAACGGGATGCTAGATTGCGCTGGGCAGTTTGCCGCAGTTTTGTCGCAATGCGCCCGGCGATTTTCCGGCCCATCGTGGCTACTTGAAACCGGAATCGCTGCGCAAAAAATTCTGGTCTGCGGAATTGGCGAAGCTGGGTGCGGGTATCAAGATTGGCATCGCCTGGCGTGGAGGCGTACCGCGCACACGCCAGACCATGCGTTCGATCCCGTTGCAGGAATGGCTACCCTTGCTGCGCATGCGTGGAAGCCATTTTGTAAGTTTGCAGCATGGCGACTGCACTGATGAAATTGCTGCGGTGAACGCATGCCTGGACGTTAAGTTGATGCACTGGCAGGATGCGATCGATGATTATGATGAGACGGCGGCACTTGTCGCCGCACTTGATGTTGTCGTCAGTGTTTGCGGTTCCATTGTTCACCTTGCTGGCGCAATCGGTACGCCGGCCTGCGTGATGGTCCCGGTATGTCCAGAGTGGCGGTATATGCGCACAGGCGATAGCATGCCATGGTATCCGCAGGTGCGCCTTTTTCGGCAGGCGGCGCGCGGTGAATGGAAAGAGTCATTTGACCGCATTGCGGACTATCTTGAATCAAATGTGACTCACAAGTGCCAGGATTGACTGGGATAGGAATCGATGATGCTTGGGAAATTGCTGGGCCGTCTGTGGCGACCAATGTCGGGTGGCGGTGAGAATCGCAGGTTTGATGACGGATCCAGGCAGACCGCAAAGGACGGTGACAAAGCGATCCGCGACGCGGTCCGCGCGGAGATCGATTCGGTCTTAAGGTCGCCGCTCGCGTATCCCGCGGTGGTTGACTATGAATTGGTTGCGCGGATGCAGGCCGCTGCAAGTTCGGCCGAATATATGGTCGCGCATATGATGAATGCACAAAATCTTGTGCGTCGTGCGGACCTGCTTGAATTTGCCATCCGTGCCTGTTCCGTGGAGGGTTTGATCCTGGAATTCGGCGTTTTTCGGGGCGAATCGTTACGATTTATCGCCAAGCATATCGGACAGGATATTCACGGTTTCGATTCCTTTGAAGGCTTGCCTGAGGACTGGACGTTTTCTCAGAAGCAGGGGCGGTTCTCTCTGGATGGCGCGGTGCCCGAGTTTGACGAAGCGAATATCCGCATTCACAAGGGATGGTTCGAAGACACGCTGCCGGACTTTCTTTCCGTTCACCCGGGGGCGGTGCGGTTGCTACATATTGATTGCGATATCTATTCGTCGACGCGGACAATCTTTAGTTTGATTGCGCCGCGAATAGTTAAGGGAACAGTCATTGTTTTCGACGAATATCTAAACTATCCCTCATGGCAGGCGCATGAATTCAAGGCGTTTCAGGAGTTCGTTTCGGACCGAAATCTGAAATACCACTATTTGGGATTTGCTTCGTCGCATTCGTCGGTCGCCGTTGTTATAGATTAAGGGCGCCATTCCGCAGGTTTGCAGGTGAAACTGACGTTTTTTGTCAGTTCCTGACGTTTCCACGCATTTTTACTGTTGCCGGCACCATGGTCCAGAAACGTACTTGTTGGCACGAAAATGCGGTTTGGCCATAGGTTACGGGCAGTAAGTGCTGCGGGCCATTCCCATATTCGAGAATAGCGTTGTGGAGTACGATTGTGGGTTTCTGGCACGAGTATTGCTGTTATTTCTCGGCAAGCTCAAAAAACCGGTTTTTAGTGCTTGTAATTTTCTTAAGGAGATCTAGATGAAGCGTATCCAACGGGGTTTTACCCTGATTGAATTGATGATCGTGGTGGCGATCATCGGTATTCTGGCAGCTGTTGCATTGCCGGCGTACCAGGACTACACCATCCGTGCCAGGGTTTCGGAACTGGTTCTCGCGGCGAGTGGCTTCAAAACCACGATTGCGGAGAAATCCACGACCGACGCAACTCTGGGTAGCGCGGGACTTGGTCTGACCGTTACGACGGCCGGCCGGATCTCGGGCGGTTCGGTAACCACTGCTGGCATTATCACCATTGCAGGTAACAGCACCTCGGTTGGCACTACAGTCAACATCGTATTGACGCCTTCGCTGGGCGGCGGTCGCGTTGCCTGGTCTTGCAGCACTGGCTCGGGTAACTCAGCACAGTGGAAATACGTGCCGGCAGAGTGCCGTCACTAATTTCGTGCAGGTGTGATTGTAGTTTTGAAGAACCCCTCGAAAGAGGGGTTTTTCATTTTTGCTGGCTTGGATTATTACCGCGTAACTGCGCTGGTATGGCAATTGCTCTGGACTAAACGACATCCAGATTAGGGGGGCTCATGAGACGGATTGCGCTGGGCTTTACGTTGATTGAATTGATGATTGTGGTAGCGATCATCGGTATTCTGGCGGCCGTTGCGCTGCCCGCGTATCAGGACTATACGATTCGTGCCCGCGTTTCAGAACTTGTCACCGCGGCAAGCGGGATCAAGACCTCCATTGTTGTAAAGGCGAGTAACGATACTACGCTGGGTAGTGCCGGTAGCGGACTGACGGTAACCGTAGCAGGCCGGATTTCCGGGGGGTCTGTAACGACCGCCGGTATCATTACCATTTCTGGCAATTCGACTTCGGTGGGCACTGTCGTCAATGTGGTTTTGACGCCTTCCATGAGTGGTGGCAGGGTCGCCTGGGCCTGCAGTACTGGATCGGGCAACTCATCCCAATGGAAATATGTGCCGGCTGAGTGCCGCCACTGATTTGCTTAAAACGCTGCAAGTCTTTGGCTAGTGGCGGATGCCGGGCGAATTGATTTTCTCGCCTTTATTCAGCACCGCCAGGGCCATTTCAATATCTCCGTATTCCCGTGCATCGGGAGGTAGATCGTTGGCGCGGACTGAAACATTGCACCACTGAAATCGTTTGCGGATATCCCAGATGTCGCCGCGGCTGGTGCGCCAGGTCGGAAAATGCGCGATAGTGCCGCGCGACTCAACCAGGTATTGCCCACGCGCCCATTTGAATGCATGTCGTTCTCTGGTATGACAATCAACGCAGGCCATGTTGAGTTGGCCCAGCTTGCGATTCATCAAGACCAAACCCGACTGTGCAGCCTTGCGTGCGCCCGGGTTCGTCAAATCAGGCGAAATGGTTTGACCGTTTGCCAGATGATGCAAATAGATGGACAACGCAATGTTGTCGGCACTTTGCATTGGTAAATCGGCGCCGGTAGTTGCGCGGGCATGGCGGGTGATGAATTCCTCCACCCCTATAACCCGGTTAAGGCGTGGCTCAAAGCGTGGCATGGTGGCTGCCCAGCGCTTAAAGCTGGATTCCGGGGCCCCGTGGCACGACTGGCAGGATTTGCCGGCGCTGTCTGCACGTGCGAACAATAACTTGCCCTGATCAAGCGCAAATAGCGCAGGATTTTCGGTCGGGTCAAGATTGTCGCGTGTTTCTTTCGGCGGCGTGCGCGTGGCGGGGTTTTCCTGTGCGTCTGAAAACGTATGTGGCGTTTTGAGCGTTTTCAGGAACGCGACGATATCGCGGATTTCAGGCACGCTAAAAATCCGGTGCGCCCCCCATGGTGGCATGATCGTTGTGGGATTGAAGGTTCGTGCGTCGTAAACATAGTTGAACAGCCACTCATCCGACCGCGTGGCGCCCACAGTAGACAGGTCGGGGCCGACGTTTCCCGGTTGCGGCGGAGTGTCCTTACCAATGACATGGCAAGCGGCGCAACTACCGCCGCGACTTCGGTCGAATGCCAGTTGTCGCCCCTTGAGCGGATCGCCTTCAATGGCACCAGAGAAATTAAGCGGGCCGTTTGGCGCAGGCGTTCGTTCATTCGTCAGCGTGGTATATGCAGCCCAATCCGCCTGCGGCCAGCTTGAACCCTGCGAATCGACCTTCTGGCGTTGCCACGGAAGTTGGGTGGCTGGTTGCTGGATCTCCAAAGGCGCCACACTGTTTCGACCGGAATTTTTGATTTCAGCGGCCTGCACCTGTGTCACGGATTGGGCGCCTGCCAGCATCAATGCGGCGATTGCAACGGCCAAAATTTCAAAGCGCGACGGCAATTTGAACAAACGGGTGATGGGGGAGTTCAACAATAGGTCCGATGCGCTGTGTCAGGCGGAAACAACGGTGTCAATACTGCTTTTTTCGCCGGCGGTATCGGTCCAGTTAATGGTAATTTTATCGCCAGCCTTGGCGCCTTTTACCCGAAAGCCGAGAAACGGATTGCGCGAAACAGCCTGACTCCACTGAATGTCGAGGACGACTTTCCCGTTATGGGTCGCCACGACACTTTGGATGAAATGTACCGGTACCAGCTCACCTTTTTCATTCTTGCGCTGTCCGGTCTCCATCGGATGGCTCATTAATACTTTTACGTCCGCCGCGTCGCCTTCGATCTTGGCGCGAATCTTCATCGGTTCAGCCATGGTAATTTCCTACCTTAGAGTGTCCGGTTTGTTCAGCCGCCGCAGCCGCCGATCGTGACTTTAACTTCTTTCGTCGCGGTGAAGAATTTCCCGTCGGCCTTTATGACCGCGATTACATTTGAGGTTTGCCCCATTTTCAGCCGCGTGGATACATAGGCGTCTGCACCATTTGCAAACTCATAGGTGCCACTGAGGGGAAACGGATTTTTGTCGACGACCACCGAGATACTTTGGGTGTTCGGAATTTTGCTGATCACGGTGACCGGTACCTGGGCACCGTTCTCGGCGATCTCAGGAGCGGTGATCTGAATATCGCGATTCGCTGCCGCACCATTGGCACCCAGTGACTTAAGGGCGTCGGCAGTCGATTTGGATTCAAACCCGCTTTTATTCCAAACGGCCGCTGCTGCTGAGCGTATACCAAGCACACCTGCAGTCACGGCCGCGGTTGATGCCAGGGAAATTTTGAGAAAGGTTCTGCGCAAAGTATTCATTGACGTTTCACCCGCTTTGAGAAGCTGCTGTAGAGGGACGCGATTCTATGCGAAATGCCCGCATTCCCGCGAATAAGGATTGGTTTGATCGAAATAACCGGTGGTTACAAACAATTTTGCCACCGCTGTGTCGGGTTGCAAGCGCCACCTCAGGTATCCGGCGGGCGTTTCCAATGGCCTGATTTGCCGCCCATTTTTTCGATCAACTCGATACCGGTGATGCGCATACCGCGGTCAACGGCTTTACACATGTCGTACATGGTCAGCAGACCGGTGGCGACCGCTGTCAGAGCCTCCATCTCAACGCCGGTGCGATCACGTGTTGCCGCCGTGGCATCACAGATCACCATGCAGTGCTTACGATCGATGGTGAATTCGACGCTGATTCGAGTCAGGCCAAGGGGGTGGGCGAGCGGAATCAACTCGGAAGTTCGTTTCGCGCCTTGTATCGCCGCAATTCGCGCGACCCCGAGCACATCGCCTTTTTTTGCATTCCCTCCGGTAATCATTGTCAGCGTTGCCTTGCGCATTTCGATCCGGCCACGTGCGATTGCGACACGTTCCGTCTCCGGCTTTGCGCCGACATCTACCATATGGGCCTGGCCGCGGCTGTCAAAATGCGTAAGCTTTTTCAAAAACAACTCCTCAATGTGCATGAGCCAAACCGTGCGTGGTGCAATACTGAACGTTTAGGAACTTCATTCTGCCGGGTTTATCATAGCACTGTGAAAATTAACCAGATATTGCTCGCAATTGCGTTGCTTGCGGTTCCGGCTGCTGTCGGCCAGAGCCTGCCGGATCTTGGTGATGTTTCCCAAAGCGAAATGTCGCCGCTGCAGGAACGTCGCCTGGGCCAGAACATCATGCTGGAGATTCGCAGCGACCCCGGCTATTCGGAAGATCCCGAGGTTACCGACTATCTCAACAGCATCGGCTATCGACTGGTCGGTGCGGGGCCTGATGCGCGCCAGGAGTTCAATTTTTTTCTGATGGTAGATCCGCAGGTCAACGCATTTGCGTTGCCCGGCGGATATATCGGAATCAACTCCGGCTTGATGCTGACCGCGCAGAGCGAGTCTGAGTTGGCGGGCGTCATGTCGCATGAAATCGGTCATGTCGTTCAGCGGCATTTTGCACGCATGCTGTCGGCACAGAAGGATACGCAGATTGCTGCAATTGCGGGTCTCGCCATTGCGATTCTTGCTGCGCGTTCCAACTCACAGGTATCACAGGCGGCAATGATTGGTTCTCAGGCCGGCAGTATTCAGAGTTCGCTCAATTTTTCACGTGCAAACGAGCAGGAGGCAGACCGCGTTGGCTTTCAGATTCTCGAAAAAGCCGGTTTCGATCCGGTAGGGATGTCTGTTTTTTTCGAGCGCATGTTGCAGGCGACACGTTTTTACCAGACAACGGCACCTTCATATTTGCGTACCCATCCGCTTACTACGAGCCGGATTTCAGATATGCAAAACCGGGCGCAGAACGTCCCCTATCGTCAGGTGCCTGATAGCATCGAATTCCAGTTGATGCGGGCGAAGCTTAAATCCACGCAGGACAGCCCCGGGGATAGTGTCAAATTTTTCGAGGAAAGTCTGCGGGAGAGAAAATTCCTGAGCGAGGCCGGCAGCCGGTTCGGATTGGTGGAGTCGCTCATCCGCACGCGGGACTATGCGCGTGCAGCAAGGGAACTGCAGGCATTGCGCAAGCTTGTGCCGTCAAGTCCGATAATTGAGACACAGGCGGCACGGTTGATGCTGGCTGCGGGAGACATCGCCGGTGCCATGCGTTTGTACCGTGATGCACTCAGGAATTTTCCAGGCTATCGCGCGCTCGTCTACAACTATGCCGAGACGCTGTTGCGGGCAAACCAGCCTGAAGAAGCTCTCAAGCTGGTTGAAAGCCGGTTGCAATACATCGTGTCAGATTCGCGCCTTTATCAGTTGCAGGCAAAATGTTATGCCGCTCTTAACAAGGGCATGCTCCAGCATCGGGCACTTGCCGAGTCGTATTACCGGCTGGGTAATATCAGGGCAGCGATTGAGCAGTTGCTGCTTGCACAGAAAGCCGGCGATGGAGATTTTTTCGTGCAGTCGAGCGTCGACGCCCGCTTGCGCGAATTGCGGATAATCGACAGCGAGGCAAGAAAAGACGGACGGAAGTAGACTCAGAGTCTGTGCAGGCCGGCAACCGAAACGAAGAGCCCGATGATGCCGCACGCCGCGATTACCGGAATGATGCCAATTTTGTATCGCCACAATGCGATGAATGCGGCAATTCCTAACAGGGCCGAAAACCATTCGAACGCGCCGCTGAAGCCCGCAGGCCACAGGACGTGGTGGGCGAAAAACACTGCAAGGCTAAGAATTACCCCGACAACTGCAGCGGTAATTCCGGTCAGCGGCGCGGTAAATTTCAGGTTGCCATGGGTC
>Ga0114980_10003397_pt1 | contig 10928 bp, 9 predicted proteins | sample S_140806_EF_Meta_FD_87018 | JGI IMG/M metagenome (GOLD analysis project Ga0114980, IMG submission 87018) | Freshwater microbial communities from Lake Simoncouche, Canada to study carbon cycling - S_140806_EF_MetaG | ecosystem: Environmental > Aquatic > Freshwater > Lake | place: Lake...
GGAGTTATCCCGTGAGCTGTTCATCGATGCCCACTTGGTGCGTAAAGCAAAGGGTGTTCGCCTCGTTTGTCACTCCCCCGCATCGCGGGGGAGTGTCTTCACCTTCGATAAGCCTTGGGAAGGTCCGTTTTGTAACTACGCAACGGTCATCCAAAGTAGAACAAACTACCGCCTGTACTACCGTGGCCTTCCGGTTCCAAAACACAACACAGGGGATGAATCTCTGTGTGTGGCAGAATCGTATGATGGCCAGAATTTCACCCGTTTAAGTATTAATAAGTATCGCCAATGTGGCACAGCGATTAATAATGTCATCATCCCGCAAAGCCAGTGTGGCACGCACAGCATGGGAATCATGTTTGACAACCGGCGGGGAGTTGCGCCGAATGAGCGCTGGAAGGGCATCGGCGTCGAGCAGCGCCCAAATGAAAATGACAATCATCTGGTTGCGTTTACCAGCCCAGATGGCATTCAGTGGAACCGCGTAACGACTGGTCCAACCATCACCAATGACACGGTGCACTTTGCCTTTGACAGCCAAAATGTTCCCCTTTGGTCAGAAGCCGAACAAAAGTACATTGTGTACGGGCGCACGTGGAAGCGTGGGATCCGGTGGATTAGCCGCTGGGAAAGCACTGACTTTCGGACGTGGACGAAATCCAAATTTCTGATCTTTTCAGGTGCGGATAATCAACCGCTTCCCGATACGCACTACTACATCAACCAATTCACGCCATATTTCCGTGCCCCGCACATCCTCCTAGGCACTGCCGCACGCTTCTTCCCCGGCCGTCAGGTTTTGTCCCCGGATGAAGCCAAAGCGGTCGCAATCCACCCGGATTACTTTAAAGACACATCGGATGCCGTTCTCCTCACAAGCCGCGGTGGCACAGCTGTCCATCGCGACCTCGAAGGAACACTTCTCCGGCCTGGCATTGGTGCATCGAATTGGGTTTCACGTGCAAACTACCCGGCGTGTGGGATTGTGCAGACGGGGGCAGCTGCGATGTCGATGTATGCCTGCCGGGCGACGGGAACGCCGAGTGCATATATCGAGCGCCTCGAATGGCCGCTCGACAGGATAGGGTCTGTGAGCGCATCCGGGATGGGCTCATTTGAGACCCCTCCACTCGTGCTTGGCGGGCGTGACCTGGCTATCAACTTTGCAACCAGCGCAGGCGGTGAAGTTGTTATAGAGGTGCTCGATACCGCTGGGAGAGTTCTTCCCGGGTTTGGCAAATCGGATGCGATACCACTGATCGGTGACTTCCTCACGCGGCGTGTGATGTACAAGCAAAATACATTAAAGGCACTTGGAAACCGACCGGTTATCCTGAGGTTTTCATTGGTTGAAGCGGACCTATTCGCGATGGAAGGGGTTTGATTTGAGTACTGCAACACTGGATGTCTCAGCGGCTGTGACAATCCCAAAACCGACATCCAACCGGTTGACATCCATCGATACCTATCGTGGGTTTGTGATGCTCTTGATGCTTGGGGAGGTCCTCAAGTGGGAGGACATCGCGGAAAAGGTCCCCGGGAATGCTTTTCTGGAATTCATGGCCTTTCACCAAAGCCATGTGTCCTGGCAGGGATGTTCGCTGCACGACATGATCCAGCCGAGCTTTACGTTTTTGGTTGGCGTGGCGATGCCATTTTCGCTCGCATCCCGTACCAGCCAAGGCCAGACTCCCCTGCAACGGGCGTTACATGCCATTGGCCGCGCAGTTACGCTCGTACTTCTTGGTGTCGTGCTGCGTTCACTGGGTAAGACGCAGACTTACTGGACATTTGAGGATACGCTTTCGCAAATCGGGCTTGGATATGCATTTCTTTTCGGCATCGCTCAGCTGAAGCGGCACTGGCAATGGACGGCCCTCGGCGTCATCTTGGTCGGCTACTGGCTTGCCTTTGCGCTTACCCCGTTGCCGCCGGCTGGCTTTGACCCTGCAACAGTTGGAGTGAAACCTGAATGGAACCACCATGTCACGGGTTTTGCTGCGCACTGGGACAAGAACACCAACCTCGCGATGCAATTCGAGATTTGGCTCCGGAACACGCTTCCACATGCGGAGCCGTTCAAATTCAACGGTGGCGGCTACGCGACGCTCAGCTTTATTCCAACGCTTGGGACGATGATCCTTGGACTGTTCGCGGGCAATGTTCTGCGTGACAGTGCTCAAACCGCCCGGCAAAAGACAGTGTGGCTTGTGATCGCGGGCGGAATTGGGATTGCTGCTGGAGCTGCGCTTGATCAGCTTGGAATCTGCCCAGTGGTCAAGCGCATTTGGACGCCGAGCTGGGTGCTGTTCAGCGGTGGGATTTGTCTTTGGTTTTTGGCTGCATTCCGCTACATCGTCGATATCAAAGGATTTGCCAAACCTGCATTCCCTCTAGTTGTTATTGGGGTGAACTCCATCGCCGCGTACGTGATGTCTTGGTTCTTTACAAGCATGCTTGAGGAAGCGCTTTATCGCCACTTTGGCAGGGCACCGTTTGAGGTCTTTGGGCCGGCGTATGAGACCTTTCTACACGGCGGCGCGACGCTTGTGATTGTGTGGGGAATTCTGTATTGGATGCAGAAGAATCGTATCTTCCTTCGAATTTAGAATTTTGATCACAGATGGAATGCATCTGTTAGTCCCTACCCGAGCTGCATGCGATCGGATATCGAAATCTAATATACATGACACACCAAGAATGAATTCTGCTTGATTGAGTGGCATCAGATATTGAACTTCTCGATGATGTCGAACCGGGCTACCAGTCTCTCCTAGCATAATTGCGGTGTAAACCAGTCAATATACTTGATGCACCAAACATCAGCTTTTGGCTCATTTTCTGCAAAAATACTGGTATTTCTACGGGTTTATGCCCGTAGGTTTACTAGTATTTTAATATGAAATAACTTCTACGTACTGCGTTGATTGGTACGGATGTAAGCATTTTGGAGCAAAAGATTATGACTGTTACTCAGGTTCGAATGTCAGCCCTGCTTGGTATATCGATGATGATTGCCGGTGTGATGATGCCCGCGATGGCGAATGCAAACGCTGTGCTTGAGCCAGCGGTGTTGGCGCCAGTCCCGACTGGTTTGCAGTCGTTGTCCACATCCGTCGCGACCGTTGCGGGAACGACGACGCTTACGGGCACTGTAACGTTGACTGGTCCAGCGCCAGCTGGTGGCACCGCAGTTGCACTTAAGGGTTCATACAAGTCTGAGTCGTTTCCAGCGGGAGTGATTGTCCTTCAGGGCAGCACCACAGCTACATTCACGATTTCGAGCACCGGCGTTGCTGCATCGCGCTTGATCACACTGAAGGCCACGCACAACGGCATCAGCAAGGAAGCAACGTACACGCGTACTCCATAGGCGATCCCTACACCAGAAAATGACCTTTACCATCCGCTCTGTGGGTGGTAAAGGTTTTTTGTTGTTTGAGGAGCAACAAACATCTCAGAGCGCAGTTTAAAGACTATCGGCAGCTACGCAGATTGGTGATTTGGTTCGTTTAAGAAACATTCGAAAATGGCCACTCACGTTTATTGCAGAATGTTTCACCATTCCATATAAAGGTTATCGACACCGTGGGATTAGGCGGCATGACTTACTGATGGTTTGGATTAGTCAGACTCATGACAGCGTCGTCAGGCACAATCCGATCTGACCAACTTGAATATCCTAAACATCTCACACGAAAATAGCCACTCGCGTTTATTGCAGAATGATTCACCATTCCATATAACGGTTATACACGCAGTGGGAACAGACGTCTGCACGTTTTGTTGGTAATTTGCTGTGTATTGCGAATCGTCTTTTTGAATTGTGAGAACGTAACGATGTCAGCCAAGTCCTATTTCCCGGTAAAACGCCTGTCCAAGTCTGTTGGACATATCGCCAACGCACCCGATGGAACTTTGTGGTTTACATCCAAGAAAGCCGTACTCACACAAATCGACCAGAATGGGAAAGTACTCCGCGAAGTTCCGATAAAGGGCTTCAAGGCATCTGCGATTGCCATCGATTCCAGCTACACCATCTGGCTAGCAGATGAGTTCCGTTTCGCACGCTTTACGCGTACTGGCAAACAGGAGCTGGTTTCTGGGGGCAAAGGCATTCGCAAAGGCCAGTTCAACACCATCACCAATATCGACACCCTTGCCGATAACACTCTGATTGTTGCTGATATGTACACGCATCGTGTCCAGCACTTCGATACAAATGGCCGCTTTCTCAGCCAATGGGGCGGCTATGGCATCCGGGGAGAAGGCAAGTTCAACTATATCGGCGGCGTGACCGTCACCGAAAATGACCATGTCTTCACCGTCGAAAATGCCATCCCCAACAAATGTGAACGGGTCCAGCACTTCGATCAAACTGGCAAATTTGTTCAGCAATGGGGTAAAGAAGGCACGGGCAACAGCGAGTTTACGAGTCCATGCGGCATTTTCAATGACCGTAAAGGCTCGCTCTTCGTCTGTGATTCGTATCGTCTGCAGCAGTTTGACTATGCTGGCAAGCACATTCAGAATATTCCGTATCCGAAGATGTCAAAGTGGAACTGGTCCCACGGTGGAGCAGTCTCCGAAAACGGCACGCTTTTCGTTTGCCATAGCCAGCTTGGACTCTGGATGTACAAGACGAAATAGGGTTTCGCTTGGTGAAAAATCTGGCGCTTGTACATAAACGGAAGCACGGACCAGTCACACCTTTCACAAAATCACATCGCAAGTGGCCGCCGTGATACATTCCATACACAATGCTGCGCGTCATAACAGGCTGTGACAAACCGTCCATCCCGGTATCTCCTGAGTCTCTTCGAGCAGCTCTAACTGGCCTCGATACCGTTCTTTGGCTGGATGTTACGGCTGCAGACCAGACCGACTGGGTCATTCTGCAAACCACATTTGGCTTCCACCCGCTTGCTATCGAGGATGCCAAAAAGCAAAATCAACGTCCCAAGGTCGATCAGTATCCTGACCACCTCTTTGTGTCCATCCCAACCGTGGATGCCGCATGCCCGCCAGGTGAACTCGAAACGATAGAGCTCGATATCTTCCTCGGATGTAACTACATCGTCACGATCAGTGACCGATCATTGCCAGTCCTTCAGGAAATTGCACAGCAATGCACCAGCGCACATCAACCCCTTCCGAGCGCTGCTACCTTGCTCTATAGAATCCTCGACACCATCGTGGATGATTACTTCCCAGCGATGGACACGCTTGACACCGCCATCGATGTTCTTGAAGCACGCGCATTCAGCCCGGGAGACCCCGTCCCGATTTCTGAAACCGTCAGGATAAAGCGCGACCTAATCGTGCTTCGGCGCGCTCTGGCCCCGATGCGCGATGTCATCAACCACATCCTCCGCACCTCAGATACGCTGCTCATCCCCGCGAGCCTGATGCCGTATTTCCACGATGTGTACGACCACACACTCCGCCTCGTCGAGACCATCGACCTCCACCGGGATCTGCTCACAGGCGTCGTTGACATCATCCTCGCCCAGACCAGTAATCAGCTCAACCAAGTCATGAAAACCATGACCGCCATCTCGACTATTCTCATGGGCTGCGCGCTGATCGCGGGCATTTACGGGATGAACTTCAAGCACATGCCAGAGCTGGAATGGCCATTTGGTTATGCGTTTTGCATTGGCTTAATGCTCACCGCGACCACCGGGCTGGTCTGGTACTTCAAACGCCTCCGCTGGCTGTAACCCTTAGAAACGGGTGAGGTCAGGATAGAGCTGCTCCGCCTGTCTCAACGCATCCGCCTGCCCGGGAGACAAGCCTTCCGCTGTATCTAAACACCACGTCCCGCTCATCAAGCCCTGACGCATCAGCACATCATGGATACCCGCGATACATCCTGCAAAGCCATTGTCCGCATCAAAGAGCACACGGTTCAGCTCAGTAATCGCTGCGGCATCTGCGAGGATGTCAGCATCCACCACACCCGTTTCCACCGCCGTACGGCACCGCTTCCAAACATCAACCGCACTCCGTGTCCACACACTCCAGTGGCCAAGCAGCCCCCCGCAGAAGCGTAGTGTCCTAGCGCCAACGACAAAAGGAGTGATCAGATCGTGGATGATGGCATCATCGTTTCCCGTGTACAACGCGATATCCGTACGGCCACTCTCAGCCAGCGCGAAAATGACATCCAAGGTTTGATAGCGGTTAAATGGCGCAACCTTTACGGCAACAACATTTTCGATTTGAAAGAACATCCGCCAAAATGCACGCGATAAAACACGTCCACCCACGGCCGGCTGGAGGTAAAACCCGATGATCGGAATGACATTGGCGATCGCCTGGCAGTGATCCAGAAGTGCAGCCTCCGTCCACGCAGCAAGCCCGCCAAGACTAAGAAGAATGGCATCGTAGCCAAGGTGCTTAGCCGTTTCTGCCTCCGCTAGCGCCAGGCTGGTCGGACCGCAAACACCGGCAATTTTGAGGATGTCTGTAGAAGACATCACATCAGCTGCTAGCGCCAGTACCGGTTCGTACAACCCAATCTCCGGCTTCCGGATGGCAAACTGAGTTGTGTGCACACCGACCGCGATACCGTGGACTCCGGCTGAAATATAGTATTCCGTTAGGCCCGATTGCGCGGTTTCGTCGAGGCGCCGCTCGGATGTCAGTGCAAGCGGGTGCGCGGGAATAACGCCGCCCTGCAGTAAAGTGGAGCGAAGCTTAGAAGCGTCCATCCCGCACCTCGAATTTTGTCGGCTTCCCGCTAATCGCACCGCCGCTTTCCGTCCAGCTAGCAACCTGCAGCATCATTTCGTACAGCGAAACATGCGGATAGCCAAAGAGAGCATGCGTCTCTGTGCCATTTGAGAGGAGGCTGGTCGCGGCGGGAGTTCCAGTGAGCGTAACCGGTATCGCAAAACGTGTTCCAAACCACATCGCGAGCTCACGAATTCCGATGGTCTCTGGGCCGGCAAGGTTCAAAATACGCGGCGGATTATCTGCCAATGCAAGCGACTGCAATGTCCACGCACACGCATCCCCTTGAAAGACGACATTCACCGCTCCCATCGAGATATCAACAGACTCCCGGTTCCACACCTTACGCGCGATATCAGTCAGCACTCCGTAGCGAAGCTCATTTGCGTAGTTCAAGCGGAGGATGCTGGATTTTGTGCCCTGTTTGGCTGCGGCATTTACGAAGGCTCGTTCCCGTGCGACACAGCTTTTCGCGTAGTGTCCAATCGGGGCCACTGGAGCGGATGGTAAGGGGCCACCCGTAACCGGCTCGCTGAAAGGGTAGACATTTCCGGTCGACAAAACGGCAAAGCGACTGGTGGGGAAGCGCTCCGCCACGTGCGCCGGGAGGATGGCATTCATCCGCCATGTTTGTGCTTCATCGTGCTGGCTGCCAAACTTCTGTCCAGCCAAATAAACAATGTTTTCGATGTTCGGGAGTGCTGAAAGGGCAGCTGGATCAAGGAGATCGGCGGCGATGGTTTCGCAGCCCATTTCATCAAACACCGCACGTGTCGACGCATCCCCAAAGCGGCTAACGGCAACAACGCGTAGTGGATAGCCACCACTTTCTGCGGCGCGCAAAGCCATTCGGCAAAGCGTTGGGCCCATCTTGCCACCAGCGCCGAGGACCAGCAGCTTCCCACCGATGCGCGAGAGGCTGTCGATTACGCCTGCGGTCGGCTCTGACTGAAACGCGTCATAGTCGGCGATGCTCGCAAAGCGCTCCTCGGCAGGCAAGCGTTACTGCCCTTGCTTCCGGATGATGTGCTTCAGGACAGCAGAGACCGCATCTGCCTGCCGGCGCATCCCGAGGTCATTCGGATGTACACCATCCACGGTTCCTTCGTTATCCGTCCCGAGCAGCTTCTCACCGCTGACAAAGGCTAACTTGCGTGAACGAAGTTCAGGAAGTGAGAGCACCGCATCGCGTTGCCAGTTGTTGCGATCCGTATAGCGGTCACGACCGCCATCCGTGTCGAGGTCGACAAACACAAGCGGCGTCGTTGCGTGAGCTGTGCTGAGCAAGACCGCAGTCCGGGAAACGCGCATTTTGAGCTCGGTTTCCGAGAAGCTGCCCATATTACGCAGGCAATCAATCACAAACACTGCAGGTGTCAGCTGTGCGAAAAGCTCGACGACTTCAGTTTCCATCCGGCCCGCGCCGGAGAAGCCAAGGTTTATCACACTACGTCCGAAATCGCGTCCGACCATGCTTGACCACGCGTTACCCGGCCGGGATGCACATCCTCCTTGGGCGATGCTAGTGCCGTAGACAACGATGGCATTGTCTTCGCGGTGCGCGGCGATGGGTTCGAGGGGCATCCCTTCGTTTCCAGAGAGCTCGAGCTTTGAGACACCATTGTAGAGGGGGAGATAGACACGGAATTTGCGCTTGCCACCACCAAGCGGTGGGAGGATGACCCGGCCTTCATTTTGTAGACCGCTTGGACGAACATTTGCAACAAATATCCAGCCGCGGCGTGGATCGTGGATATAGACATCGAGGCCACTGACACCTGTCGCCGGCATATGCGGCATCGCTAGGCTGTCAGAGCGCAGCGTCCATCGGAGGGAGAGGACGGTGGAGTGGGTTTGGAAGTCACAGTGAATTCCCGCCGAGTCGCGGCTGAGTCCCCAGACGCTTTCTGGGACACGACCTTTTGCGATGTTCGGGAGGCGGGTGAACGGGTCGGCGGATGGCCAGCCCTGACCACCCATCGTTAGTGTCTGGGCATCGACCCATGTGAGTGCACGTTGCATAAACGACTACTTCTCCAGCTGCAGGACATGAAAGCCACTCTTGCCTGGGCAGAGGATGACATCCCCGAGACCATTGACATTCGTTACAGTGAGGTGGAGGCCTGTCCCAACTTTGCCACCGGTAGACAATTCTGTCTTAAGCCATGCTTTTGCGCTTCGGTCAAAGCGATAGGTAAAAACGCCGAGAGGCTCATCAAATCCCGGGTCGTGGTCATGTGCCAAGTAGCGCTTTCCCGTCAAAATGACAGGCTCTTTTGAGCCGGGAAGACGGAGCAAGTGGACAGCATGCGCCTGCGACCAGGTGTTATCAATGGTGTGTTGCTTCCAGGCATCCTTGCCTGTTTGCTCCAGCCAGTACATGCCGTAGTTGTGGCCGCTTCCAAAGACGATGTCTTGATCGCCATCGCCATCCACATCGTAGACCGGCATCCCAATCGAGCAGTCGCCAGGGTTGCAGTTAAAGCTCCCGTGCCAGATCCATGCAGCAGCTTTTTCTTTGGGCTGCTCCCACCACCCACGGCTGGTGATGACATCTGTGCGGCCATCTTTGTTGACATCCCCCCAGCCGATACCGTGGCCCGCGCCATCCTTGCCAAGGACATGCTCAACCCACTGGTAGCCGGGAGCCGTCTTGGTGCGTAGCAGCTCGTAAAAGACGACTTTCTGGGCTACATTTGGGAGGATACAGATGCTTTTCTTCCCGTAGATTGGCACGAGAGCAGCCGTTTCGCTGTTACCCGGTTTTGCGATTACGGTGCGTGGCCAGATTGTTCCGTTGCCGCCCGTGTTCCGGTACCAGCTGACTTCTTCGCGAGCCCACTCCGCGCTAACAAGATCCATCTTGCCATCGTTATCGACATCTACAGGGAGGTCCGCAAAGTCATCCCGGTAGCCGCTCGCGCCCGGTCCCTTGCCCCAAGTACCAATTTCACGGAACTTGCGCGGGGCAAAGCCTGGGTTGCGGTACCAAATGTCCCCGGAGACGAGGTCGGGGCTGCCATCGTTGTCGACATCGATTGCCGCAGCTGCCTCGCAATCATTTTCGCGACCAATCGCAAGAGCATTTACGGTGAAAAGGGGCTTTTCGGTTGCAGGTGTGATTTTCGGTGCCTGCTGGCTGGCGATGGAAGTGAGTCCCAGGGCAGCGGCAGCGGTGATGAGGGAAATGCGTAGCGAACTCATGGCTACTGGTTCGACATGCAGGGGCGAATACCCTAGTTTGTAAACCCGCAAAATCTTGATGGATGTGGGCTAAACAGGCTCTGCGGCAAGTGCGCCAGCCACCGTGGTCCAATGGCGAACTTCATAGCGCTCGACGAGTCCATTTGTGACATAGGGGTCAGCTTGTGCAAATGCATCCGCGGTGGATTTGTCGATGCTTAGAAACAGCAGCAATCCGGTGTCGAATGGGTCTGTAAGGGCTCCACCGAGGATAAGGTCTCCGGCATCCGTGGCCGCCGCTGCGAGGGTAAGGTGGTGGGAGCGAAACTCAGCACGGCGTTCGATGTAATCTGGTACAAAATGGTAGATGAGCAGAAAGTGTTTGCGCATTGTGTATCGTACCGTGTCATAAATTCGGTCTTTTGGACATAGTTACCACCTTGGTGCAAGCGCTTGACTCCATCTTTGGTTTCACCGGGTCCGCCACCAGACAGAATCTTCAGAAATAACATCGTTGTTATAGAACGAACGTCGCAACGCGCCGCGTGGTGGGATGTTGAGTACAAGTGCCGGGAGACGAAAGTGTGGGCACATCTTAACTGCGATGCGAGTGTGTACCGGCGACTTCGGCACGCGTGCGAGGCACCTACCACGCAAGCGCACTTACCCAGGTCGCCAACACCTGGCAAATGCAAATCCATCAACCAGCTACACATCGCAACGCGCAGTCGGACACATCGGTCCGCCCCTACGCAGAGCTTTTTTCACCTAAAGTCAGAGTTGTTATTGCACAGGTGCAACACCAGGCATCCCAAAATCCATCAACCAACCACATGCCGCCAGCGCGGGCTTAAACATCGTTCCGCCACCAGACAGAATCTTCAGAAATAACATCGATGTTATAGAACGAACGTCGCAACGCGCCGCGTGGTGGGATGTTGAGTACAAGTGCCGGGAGACGAAAGTGTGGGCACATCTTAACTGCGATGCGAGTGTGTACCGGCGAC
>Ga0114980_10003398_pt1 | contig 10926 bp, 11 predicted proteins | sample S_140806_EF_Meta_FD_87018 | JGI IMG/M metagenome (GOLD analysis project Ga0114980, IMG submission 87018) | Freshwater microbial communities from Lake Simoncouche, Canada to study carbon cycling - S_140806_EF_MetaG | ecosystem: Environmental > Aquatic > Freshwater > Lake | place: Lake...
CATTTATCAAAAAAATTCGACGTACTTACAATACAAATGTCGGCCAAAAATCAAGATATAACAGATTCACTGATAGAATTCTATGCGAATTACACGAGTTATTACATCAACATTAACCGGCTAATCAATTTATTCAATGCGTCACATCTGCAATCAGAAAATATACACAATGATAATTTGTCTCAAACGTACAAACTAGAGACATCCGACTTATTGGCTATTCTAATTTTAGACTATACTAATTACAACAAAAAGTACCAACATGTTGATGTGATTCTCATGGAAACTTTTTCCGACTTCATATTTACGGAATGCGACAAATCCTACGAGTTTTTCGAACGCATACGAAAGGCATTCAAAAAGAATGAATATTGTATAGACTTGTATGCAAAGATTGTCGGTAAAATCATTGAACATATGTATAACAGCAAAAACATGAAAGATTTGTCGCGAATCACAAACGCAAATGAGACGGACAAAGACGAATTTCTCACTAAAAATGCAAAAAATAAAGTCAATAGTTATGACGTTCACATAATGAATCCTTATTTGAAAACCTTTTCATTAGTACCCGTGAGTGAATTGATGCCATTTGACGCCATCGTCGAAAAGATTTTTAATGTGAAGTTCGGCGGTCATGATATACCTCCCGTGAAAGGATCGATTCGCAGACTAGTTGGAGGCAGAAAAGAAACGGTGGATAGTGGTTATGATAACTTGGACAAATACTGCAAAAAGAATAATTTATGTGTGATTCTTTTACATCGAGTTATTTATCATCCGGTAGTGTATGATATCCGGCGACTCAGTCTTACTCAAAGCGGCCCCGGAAGTAAAATCAAACCGGGTATCAATCCTTCTGTTGTCAAAGACTATGATACGATTATCAAGATCGACAAAGATCAGAATTATGATTTTAGTTATCATATTTTGGGTGTACCAGATGTGGAAACGAATTATGTGATTGAAAAAGTCGCCGACGATCATTACAGGATTTTATCGCCTTATTTTAACTCAACGACGTACTCGATTCCGAAACATAAAGTCAATGACCTCGTGTTTTACATCCGATCCAAGCCGCTAGCACCGACGAGAGTGTCATGTTATCATAAAAATGCGACCCAAAAATCGACCCGTAATATGTTCGCACGGAATAAAGTAAACCTGAATGAGATCGAAACCAAATCGGAAGATATCGATACACAACTTATTAAGAATGATATTTACTACAAGATTAGGTCGCACCTACAAGATTTAGTCGAAAAGGAGTACGAACATGCCGATAAAATCAGAGGAATCATGCAGCTCAATGAGATTATTCATGACCAAAATATAAAAAACATATTTATCAACACGATATTTAATAACTATAAATTGGGTAAGAAAATGTACAGTAGCCAAACCTTCGATGGTGGTAACTTTAGTTTTAGTGAGATTATGAGTTCCTTTTTGTCGGAATTAGATGCCACGACCCGTAGATTCATGAAAAATCTCCACGATGAATTAAATAGAATTAAAATCGATAGCGATGTATTCAAAGCGACCGATAAAGAGCATAATATTATGAAGCTACTCGATGAGATAGTGTTGAATTCGATTAATTTTGTAATCAGTGATAAAGACAATATTTTCTCTGTCATTAATTACAAATATTTGTTGCTGAATTTACCTTAATATAGCCGATGGATATTATTCTTTCGTTCATTATTATTCTTATGATTGCCTACATTTGGCATTCATACAAAACATGTCATGTGGTAGAACAAAAAAATAAGTACAATTTGTACAAACTTTCCAAGTATGACTACATCGAAGGTCTTACTTCACGTTCCAGTCGAATGTTCTGACTTCGGTCAACGTTATTCGGGGTCCTAAATTTCGAGATACTGTGTACTCATTAAAGGTCGTGATGAATAAGGAGTCCCGAATAGCGGAGTCAGGTTTATTCCAAGCCATGGCGCTAACAACCCGAAGAACCTCTTCTCTTAGTCGATAATAAGTTTGAAGGTTGAGTTCTTGTTTTAGCCCGGTGATCGTGGTCATAAATTGCATGAGGTAGTCAGTTACTATCATGTTGTCGATGGAATACACAGTAACTTACGTTAAAATTTCAATTTATGTTGTAAAAAAGTGATTTTCGGGCTGATAAGTGTTTAAGCTTCAGATATGTCGACTTTCATTGAAATTCCTCAGCTCCGCGTTGAACAGCCCCGTTCCCCTGCTGGTTGCCAAATAGTTCTCGATCAAATTACGACTTACCGTGAAATGATAGAGAACTATATCAGCAATAAGGAAGTCTTGCAAAGTCACAAAGAGGACATTTTGATTACGCTCACTAACATTGTATACCATTACATCCCCGATTCTTTGGTCTATTTGCGACGTTACTTGATTCAAATCAAGGCAACTGAGCAGGTGGAACAGAGTGTCGTGCAGATGGACGTTAATGTCAGTGAGATCATCAAGCTGTTGTTGTCGTTTGAGTATGAACGTCAGCATGTCGAAAAGGTCTTCCCGGGCATTATCGACATGTTAAACTAAAATCCTACTCAACCCCACAACCCAACACGTGCCTCTAAAGCACACACAAAAAAACAACCAATAATATGCCAATCGGTATATTATTTTTTTGTTAGAACAATTCTAAAATTCGATCGTCGATTTCAGCAAAACCGAAGAGGCAATCTTTGATATAATCTTCGATTGATTCAGGTCCATTCCGGATTCGTCGCAGATACCTTTCTTTATCAGTTTTGACCCATAGGGATTCATTATTTTCATTTTCTTCAATTAGTTCTCGTGCGTTCGGATTGTTTGGAAGCTCTTCCCATACGATTAATTCAGGATGATTTCGCAGAAGATCGATGGCGGCAGGATTGAGTGTTAACTTGTGTTTGTCGACTTTGTCTAAATTCTCCTCGAAAATATCGACCCCATTAATATTTTCTGAAAAAGTCGACCAGTCAATGACTTTCGGATAGGTCCGAATAAAGTCGATAGCTGAAGGATTCCAACATAGTTCCGGTAATGGTCCAAAGCGATATGTTTCTCTTGCATCGTATATTAAAATAGAAAAGAGTTCCACCGGAGGTATCAAATCTAAAGCCGGATTAGCTGCCAGGGAGCATACCTGTACATTCGTTTTGTATTTTCGAATTAAATCAATCATACCCGGATTTCGGGCAATTTGAAGCCATGTAACCCAATCGTTGGTGAGGTTGTATTTACCGAAGGCTTTTATATTTCTTTCCATTAAATGACTACCAGAAGGATTGTCGAATAAATAATCGTACTCCCGCCTAGGATATCGGTCCTCGATTTCATTGATCGCATATGGATTGGCCGCAACTTCGCGGTAATACATATGATTAATATTTTGATCATAATATTTTGTAAATACATGGTACGCGGGTGAATGTTGAATTACCTCTCGAACACAAATCTTTCTTCTTATTTCTTGAAATACTTCTTGCAGGGGTGTTCCTGTATATTCTTGTTCGATTTCTTCAATTTTATACCGAACGAGCCTGCCCACATCATACCTACGCTTGAACCCAATACCTTTATAATGTTCCAACATAATGTTTGCAATATTATTTTTTATCCTCTATATCGAGACAGATTCTTGTCCGTAGACGAGGTTACAATATCCCGACAAAGAACTACCCGGTAGTACGATACAACTCATACATAAGGTAATACCAGTACAGCTCAACCGCATCATTAGTTGATGAGATCGATGGCATACCGTGCATATTTTTTGGATGGCCGGCCAGAATAATGTATCATGCGGTCCGTAATGTCTCCAATTAGATTTTTCCATGAAGTGATTGACCTTTTCGTTATGCGTCTGTTCGCGGACAGTTTTTCCGTGTTGCCGTTCCCATTTTCTTATTTCATCACTGATGGTCTCGAAAAGTTGAGTTTCTGTTATAGCCGACATTATATTAGTTCGAAACTCATTGAGTTCTACTATCGTTAAGGTTTCGGCATGATTTCTGATGAGGACAAGAATATGTTCTTCCATATTCAATCGGGTAATGATGTATCTTTATAATATTTTCACTTTTTCTCTTCATTATCATTTCCGAATAACATCTCATAATATTCACCGCAGCGAGAGCCGGCACAACACTCCCCAATAAAAATATCTGTACATATCAGTCTTGCGACACCGAAAGTATATGCATGACAAACACGGCAAACAGAATACGAGTCGGGCCAATAGAAGACGATACTACCGTCATAATAAATCCAATTATCTTTGTCCATAAACCATTCTGATTTTTCTACTTCAGACCATTCTTCAAACTTTCCGAATTCGACAGACTCGCTATGTATTTTATCAGAAATAGTTTCAATAATCTCTACGGCATCTGAACGGTGTACTGAAGTATTTATTCGATTGTACAAATCCCATATAACAGCAACTATGTACGGTTCTCTATGTAGAGGGTCTAATGTTCTCGCGTAGGTTGCAATTTGTTGGACTGAATTCTCATCCATTGTAGTGTATATTGTAGTGTATATTGTATAGTATATTGTAGTGTATATTGTATAGTATATTGTAGTGTATATTCATTTTTTACTAGATTTTTTACGGGAACGTTTGCCTCCTTTATTTTTTCTCGAACTGCTTTTACCCGGTCGTGTATTCTGCCGTGTATTCTGCCGTGTACTGGCCCGACGTACAACGGATATTCTTTTTGCCGTGTCGCTGCTAATATATTTTTTATATTCGTCTCGCCAATATTTGACATCCGGATAACTTGCATTTACTTTATCCTCCCATGGTTTACCGGCATTTCCATATGAGTCGACAAAATAAACATCTTTCGTCTTCCATCGACCGATATATTTTTCATCCATGCTATGCCATTTGTCGCGCCACTCAATCGCCAAAAAAGATGTGTCGCCGCTTAACTTTCGTCTTTTCGTTGTGACTGCATCTATATCTTTGATACTCATACCCACTTTGCATACCTTTTCGAGTTCCATCAGGTCGGCCTGAAATATTTTGTACAATCGGTTGTATTCTTCTTCGTTCGGTTGAATCATGAATACTGAAGTCTCCGTACCGAGATAAATGGCACCGAGGGCATTCACTTCTTCCATATCTTTTTGATAAAAATATTTGTGAAGCTGTTGTCCTTCATATGGGTTCTTACCAGTTAGTTTCTTATACGGCTCATATCTTGTTTTTATAAATGTCCCCTTACCAGGTTTGTGTGGAAGATCTTTCGAATCCCATATGGAAAAATAACCCATGTAGACTCCCGTCGGAGTCGGTAAGTTGAATATATCCACTACGGGATGCTTTCCGGAAGGCAGAAGTTCATCGGTAAGAATCATATCTGCGTCGACAAATAATATTTTATCGTAGGATTTAATTAACAGAACGCCTATTTTTGTAAAAGTCCTACGATACACTTCGAAGGTATCTTTATGGAATGCATACCCAAATTTCTTGGGAACCGACCACTCTTTGATTTCTTGTATTATGTACAGAGTCGATATCAGTTTCCGCGCTTCTTCCGTTACTTCCTTGGTTACCAAACATATACGGTCGACCGATCCATTTATTTTTTTGAGTTTTTCGCCGAGTAACATGACTCCGGGCAAGTAACTGTTTGACATCATCAATAATGTTGCATACGCATACTTTACCATCTTTTATATTCATACAAACAAAAAAATAGTGAGTAATTGTTATGGTTATGACCGGCCTCTACCGATACAATTTACACATATATAATTGTACATGGTGATATTGGATCGCCCGAGAAATCTTCTTGTTTTAGTACAGACTTTATTGCATTTTTTACATACGGCATTGTCTTCCGAATCGAGATATATCTTTTTTTGCATCACTGCGACACGCTCTTCATGTCGACATATAAATTCATATGAGTTGCAATATTCTTGATAAAGGTCTTCGTTTTTTTGGCGCTGATTTCTATAAGAATCAAGTTGCGTTTCCCATTTTTTGCGTTCAGCAGGATCTCTATGAGCACGTAACATATTTCGATACACCCTATACTTTCTCTCGCATTCGTTTTTTATTTTTGTATGATAATTGTAAATGCTCGTGTTGGTATTTGGAATGATCCGGTTGTTATATTCCCAAAATTGAACGTAATTATCGGCCGTCCTGAGTAATCCTTCGTTTGCGGATAGAATTTTTTCAATGTCAGCTATGGTTTTTTTATGAGCAGCAAGACACTTCCCGTTGCAACATATATTATCTCCGAGACCGGAAATTATTTCTTCAACATGGAATGATTTCTCGCAGTTCATACATTTAACCATATATGTTTTTGGCTCCTTGTTTTTCATAATCGGTATGTCTTCCACATCGTCGGCTGGCAAAGTAAACGACCAGGGAACTGTTGTTGACATATTATTTTGCTTGTATTTATTTATTCAAATTTTAAAATACTACACGGATGAAGTTTCTATTGCCGTTCCCGAAATAGTTTTCGAAATGAGTTTGCCGCACTAATATATATATTCTGACAAGCTCTTTCGTCCGGCAAAAATAGTTTTTCTTCGTCGCAACAATAAGTATATATCGCCCCATTTAAGTGACGTTTTAGCGACCAAGTATGTTTGAGGTAATACTTACATACGCACGAAATGGCGACATCGATTGTGTGAGACGTAACCGGAATCCAATCAAGTATTAGTAAAGATGAGTCGGACTTTATTTTTTCCTTTGCAGACGAAATTAACTTTTTTGCTCTTTTTTTATCGCCGTTGAGCAGACGTCTATTTGATATCATTTCCTTTAATTCGGGTTCAGCGGCAATGATTGATCGCTCAGCAACATTTGCAAATTCAGGATTAGCTGATATGTAGATATCGTTATAAATATCGGGATATTTCTCCAACCACTTTCGGACTTTCGGGTTTTTACATAGTAACTTAGAATTATTTATGTCTTTTTCAATTAATGGACATAATATTTCATCCGGAATTTCATCCAATGCTTCATGATAGACTAATGCAGATATACCTACGATGCATGATTTTTGAATATCGGGAAGTAGATGAATGGCGTTTTTATTATTGATAAGATTGTATGTGCCAGATAGACCGTAACACTTTCTTTCAAATAGATCTACAGCAGAACTATTTCCCGCGAGTAAATCAATATTTATGATGTCGGGGTTCTCCCTCAAATAATCGGCGGCGTATTTATTCGCCGATAGTAGCGAAATATACGGCATGTCCGAAAATGCGGGGCACTTTGTCCGAAGAAATTCATTCCTATGGGAATATTTTTTATCTGTAAATAAGTAATATTTCGGAGAGTTGATAAGAATGTTTTCACACAATATTATATACCGACACATATAAGGACAATATTCGTTCGATGGGTTCATTTTACTTTCCAGGTATAAAATATGTCGATCCAAATAATCGGTATGACCTCCATAATTGACGATGGTTTTAATATTTGTCTGCATCGGATCCAATTGTTCGATTATATATACCGGATTTTCAAGATAGCTAAATATCTTTTCGGTAATACCTGGAGACAACACGATGGACATTTTGTACAACAAAAAAATAAATTCATTTTTCTATTACATGGTCCCGGTAGTATTATACGAAATTAAGTTTGACTGGCGCCGCGTTTACAAATGGAGCCGATATTTCTATAAATATAGGCTATTAAAACATGATCTTCGGCCTTCGTATTTTTGGCCATGCGGAATGCATCGTAAGTATGTCTTAGGCAGCTACTAAGATTATATCCTTTAATTCTCATATCCCAACAGTAGCATGACTCGACCAAAAATCTTTCGAGTTCTTTCGGTTCCATGGGTTTGTTCGAAAAATAAATTCAACTTTTATTTGCCGTATGCATTCATATACTTCACGTTGTTCCATTCTTCTTTGTGTGTTGATCTCATATGTGTGATTGACATATAATATTGATTAATCTTCTTTAATTCTTCGGGATCTTTAGTTTTTTCCTTGTATTCTTTGAACTTCCATCTAATACATGAGTCCGCGGACTCTTTTTTCGGATAGTACTCGGCACACATCCTGGATTCGGCAAGAAACAGGTCCGACATGTTTTCATATGTAAAAAATAATTTCAATCTTTAGTGTCGATGTATTCAAAATATACAAAACTGATTTTTGTTATTTTGCTCGTCTGTGAACCAGTCTTCGGCATCACTAAATAAATACTGCGCGTACTGAATTTTTGGGTAATTATCCCAGCTTTCCGGTCCCGAAAAATAATCAACCGGTACGCGGTCAATCATATCATTGAGTACCTTGTTGATTCCACCCATTATTTCAATGGATTCCCAATCTAATTGCTTAAAATCTTTGACACGATGATAGATGTTTAACACTTGTGTCCAATACATAAATTTTATATCCTCTATGTTGCAAATACATTTGCATGTACATTTTATCGAGCAGCTCGATGTAAGTAAATCTTTACCACCCAAACAACATGTGCAGTGTTCCAGGCCTTCTTGTTTGCGGCAATAACTGCATAGACAATGGCAGCTATACTTGCATACACATTTCCCGACACAGTCTGTATCTCTTTCTCGCTTCCCAATCTTTTCTTTTTTCTTTTGCAGAAAGTGATTAATATATTTGTATATAGCATTAAAGGCACCCGGATTGGCTGCCGCGTAGGGTAATACTTCTTCGTACATAACTTCACGAGGTAGATCATAATATTTCAAAAACTGTTTCTCGATTAATTCTCCTGCGTACCAGTTATTGTACATGTAAACCCATGAAACGTGATTTTCATTCTGTTGAAAATAACTAACCGATCGATAGCTCTTGGATAATTTTGTATAAGCTTTCGCTTCGCTTCTTGTTGGAGGGATTGCCGCCATATGTGAAGTTTTCTATATAAGAAATTCAAATTTAACCGACAACCTCATATAAAAAATTGAATTATTGGTAATGAATAAAGATGACGTCGCATAACGAATTACTCATGCTAGCTTGCATAAAGTTAGTTCTTGTATTGATCTTTATGGTCATACAAATAACTTATGCCTCAATCGGCATCCATCAATATCTGCCGGACCCTTCATGCGAAGTTGGCGTCAATATGTCGGGCGATGCCGCTTTTACGGCCATGTGTGTTATGATGATGATCTCTGCATGCCTTCTGCCCTGTTTAGCTCTGGAAGAATCAGTCAAGGATAATAAAAACGCATCTTCCGCAGGTTTCTTGACCGGTGGGTGTGCTACTGCAGCTCTTGTGTTGGCTATTTATATGCTTTGTTTGCAAGAAAAACACCCTAACTGGTGTGTGAAAAATAAGGACATTATCCGCCAAACTTGCTGGGTGGAGATTATCTTGATGTCGGTGGTATTGGGGTTAAGCGTCATTGCCTGTATGGTTTGCACCGGAACCTTTTGTTGCATTGTATGCAGCAGACGTGAAGAAGAAAGACCTAACGACCACGTCCTGTAAATACCAACCATAATACGAATACAGCTTTTATTTTTTACATCCGATTAAAAGTGAATTACGTTAAAAGGTTATCGTAAAGGTTACAATAAATCATGTGTGGGGTGCCAAAGAAAGTTATATCTATTATCGGGATTACTACTTGGAATTATATAAAAAACATTCTCTACGTCGGGTATTTCCGACACAATAAAATATCTACCGGGTCCCCCGGCTATTCTACATGTGATTATCATTCTTGTCAAAATAAAGCCATCATTGATGACCCAAATAGGCGGCTCTATTTTTGTCTCGATCACGTCGATGAAGCACGGTGTATATATAATATATATAAGACCGTTGAACGAGTAGCCGGCGCCTCGCCGCCAAATAATAGTTCTCGTAGTATGTTAAAATATAGAGCAAAACTTCTTGAGATATCAAATCAATTGAGACAGTTGTTTTCCAACTTGTATACAAAAGATCGTATTTCTGATGAAACTCATTCATCTTGGGAACTGATTATTGACCGCGACAAGGATAATCTTCTGATTGCGGCCAAAACGGCGCCTAAAATAAGGCGGGTCACTTTAGCTGACTCAACCGTGGAGAAAAAAATAAAGCTTACTCAAAAATATAAAAAAATTGCCTGGCTCAGGGGTAAATCTGTAGGTTCATATGGTTATATTGGGGTCGATGACGAATATCTTCTTGCCACCGGCCAAATCGACGAATACTTTTTCAACCAAGATGATCGCCTCCGATACAAGCCAAGTTCATGGTCTACTGAAGATTTCTCCAAAGAGGCTTGGCGAGATATTCGCTTGAAAATTAATGCTTACCATCTGGCAATGAAGAAGTCGTGTTGGGAATTTGAACCATTATCCGAATCACATGCCTGACCCGTATAACCTTGAATACTGAACATGATAAAATTTGAATCATTATACACTATAAATCTCGAGACATGTTCCAATTAATTACAGTTATATCCGAACGATGTGACGCCGAAGAATGCCCTTCTATATCACAAGTCGAGGCCATAGTTTTACGGAAAAAGGAGATCGTTCGCGTCATAAAAAGTTATAATTTACGAGAAATAAAGTATTGGTCGGATGATGAACCGTATAGATACGATGATACAAAAAGCCAACTCATGAACAAGATTGATAGATATTTGTATAATTTCAGATGTCCTACTGTGGAGGTCAGCCATAGCTTACCGAGACATTTGGAGGAAAAAGACGTCGACTTGCTCATATCGGCAAGAGTATTTTACACCCAATACTTCGAAAATCCCAGACACGTCGAGAAAAAGAAATACTCCTACACGGCTATTCATATTTTGACTGAATTAGGTCGGAAGATAGATTATACTCTGGTGATTACACCAAGAATGCTCAACAGTGAGGTACCGAATTTATGCGACCTTATGGATAGAAAGAAGATATACAAAGGACCTATCTTATATCAGGATACATCGG
>Ga0114980_10003400_pt1 | contig 10918 bp, 12 predicted proteins | sample S_140806_EF_Meta_FD_87018 | JGI IMG/M metagenome (GOLD analysis project Ga0114980, IMG submission 87018) | Freshwater microbial communities from Lake Simoncouche, Canada to study carbon cycling - S_140806_EF_MetaG | ecosystem: Environmental > Aquatic > Freshwater > Lake | place: Lake...
TTTCTAGGATAACTTTTAAATTTTTTTCTTTGCAGTTTGATTTTATTAAATCACTGCTTGAAAGTAGATGTAGATAAAATCTATCTATGGATCTTTCCATGTTACTTATGGATCATTCTTCCTAATTTTTCACCGCCGAAGATATGAAAATGCAGATGGGGAACTTCTTGCCCTCCATCTCTTCCATTATTGCCTAAATATCTATAACCAGAAGCGCTCACTCCTAGAATGTCAGCTACTTTTGCTAAAGCCCTAATTAAGCCCTCAATTTCATCACTTTTAGCATTAGCTGCAAAATCATTCATGTCTATGTATGCGCCTTTTGGGATTACCAAGATATGAATTTTTGCCTGGGGATTAATATCTTTAAATGCAAGGGAAAACTTATCTTCATAAATTTTATCGCAGGAAATTTCGCCTCTCAAAATTCTGGCAAATATATTATTTTTATCGTACATTTATTTTTTTCGATTTTTTTTCTCTTCAATTCCAGAAAGTTTTTCTCTTTTTTTGAGTTCCTTTAAAACGTCATTAAAATTTATTTTTTTAAATTCAATAAGAACAAGTAAATGATAAATTAGGTCGGCAGTTTCATGTACTGAATTTTTTTTATTATTTTTATTAATAGCATCAATAAATTCTTTTGATTCTTCTTTAAATTTTTTAATACAAAAATTTTTTCCTTTCCTAAACAGACTTGACGTATAAGAAACTTTCGGGTTTTTAAATTTTTGCTTTTTAATTGTTTTAATTAACTTTTTTAAAGTTTTCATTATATTTAATTTTTTTTATAATTATTCCAGATATTCATAATATTCATAACGAAGTCATTTGCAAATTGACTTGAATCAAATAATGCTGTCTTCCTAGAAGACTCTTGTAGCTTAGATCTTATTTTGTTTAACTCGTTTATATCTTGTGAGTATAATATCGCTTTATTAATATAATCATCCTCGTTAGTTGCAATCCAGTCAGACATATTTAAATTTTTATTAATACTATAACCGCACCTAGAAATAAATTTATTGCCTTTCAAGGTTAAAATAGGAACACACATCCAGCTAGCTTCTAGGCTAGTAGTACCGCCATTGTACGGAAATGTATCTAGAGCAATATCAATTTTATTATAGGACTTTAACAATTCATTTCTTTCAGATTCTGTTTCTAAAATTAAATTTTCTTTGTCTACACCTTGTAATAAAAATTTTTCAATAAACTTATCTAAAATAATTTTATTTTTAAAATCAGAAGACTTAATATAAAGTTTTGAATTTGAAACTTTCTTTAAAATAATAGACCAAATTTTAATCACATTATCACTTATTTTTCTAATATTATTAAAGGAGCCAAAAGTTATAAAATTATTATTTTTAGCAGGGGTTTCTTTTGTTGTATTTATTGCTTGTAAATAACTTTTTGAGAGTGGGCACCAAATTTGTGGCATCAGAAGTATTTTTTCACTAAATTGATTTTGCATATCTTCAGTAGTTACAAAAGGATCTGTAAGAATATAGTCAATATGTTTTAATCCTGTGGAAGCCAAAAAGGCAGCCCACGTAATTTGAACGGGCGCAGGTTTGTTAGGAAATATTCTTAATCTATTAGCATAAGTATGACCCATCATATCCACTAGAATATGAATACCATCCGAACGTATTAGATTAATAAGTTCAATATCTGACAATTTATAAACATTATTCCAATTATCAAAATTATTTTCTAATCTACTGGATAGCTCATCATTATGATGATTGTCGTAATATGCCTGCGTTTCAACTAATGAATTTTTTTTTAATTCACCCAAAAAATCTTCTAAAAAATACCCAATTGGGTGATTTCGAAAATCAGATGACAAAAAACCTATTTTAATTTTCTTTAAGTCGGTTGAATAATTAAAATTTTTTAAAAAATTATCTGCATATATGGGAATATTTTTATTAAATTTTTCAAAATATTTTTTATAATAATCCAAATCTTTGTCTAAATAATTAGCAACACTTAATAAAGTAGAATAGTATTTAAGATTCTTTTCATCTTCCGTTATTGCTTTTTCTAAAAAACTTATAGCCAATTCTACTTCTGCTATTTCATAATAAAAATTGGCAAAATTATTATAAATTGAAGCAAAATTGTCTCCTTTTAGTTTTAATGCCCTTTCGAAACATTCTTTTGATTTATTAAAATCTTTTAAAGATAAATGAATATTGCCTAGATTATTGTAAGAATAAAAAAATCCTTCAAGATTAACTGTATTAGCGAGATTATAACTTGCTATTGCTTTATGAAATTCTCCTATTTTCTCATAAGTTAAGCCAAGCTGATGGTGGGCTTGATAAGAATTGTTATCTAATTTTATAGCATTTTTAAAAAAGGAAATTGCATCCTTAAATCTATTATTTTCAAAATTAATTATTCCTAAATTATAATAGGCTTCAAAATTTATCGAATCTATTTTAATAGCTTTTAAAAAAAAGCTCTCAGATTGGAATAGGTTTTTTAACTTATAATATAAATTAGCAAGACGCAAAACTGAGTATAAAAAATTCTCATTTAATAAAATTGATGCTTTATAATTATCAATAGCTCCGGCAAAATCTTTCTGTTCTTCAAGAATACAGCCCAACAAATAGTATATGGAATAGTTTTTAGAATTATTTTCTTTTAATTTTATTAAATTAAATTTTCCAGACTCAAAGTCTTTTTTATCTATTAAGTTTAAAATAAAATTTAATTCTTTTTCCAATTTTAATATAATATATTTTTAATATTTATTTCTTACCGGTATACCTTTTTTTACTAAAAAATTTTTAGCTTCTTTTATAGAATATTCTCCATAATGAAATAATGATGCTATTAAAACTGCACTTGCATTAGCTAATTTAAAGCCTTCATATAAATGTTGTAAATTTCCAGCTCCACCTGATGCAATAACTGGAATTTTCACAGTTTTAGAGATAAGTTTTATTAAATCAATATCATAACCATCTTTTGTTCCGTCTCTATCCATGGAGGTTAACAAAATCTCTCCTGCTCCTAAACTTTCAACTTTTTTTGCGTAATTAAGCACACAAATCCCAGTATTATTTCTTCCTCCGTGAGTAAAAACTTGCCATTTGCCAGGTCTAGACATTTTTGCATCGATGGCAGCAACTATGCACTGTGAGCCAAATTTTAAAGCAGCTTTTCTTATAATCTCTGGATTTTTAACTGCTGCAGTATTAATTGAAACTTTATCAGCACCCGACAACAAAAGTGTTTTTATATCATCTATAGATCTTATTCCACCACCTGCAGTTATAGGTATAAAGCATTGCTTTGCGATTTTTTTAATTTTGTCTAATAAAATATTTCTATTTTCATTTGATGCGGTTATGTCCAAAAAACAAATTTCATCTGCTCCAGATTTATCATAAAATCTAGCCTGTTCCACTGGATCACCAATATCTTGCAGATTTATAAAGTTAATTCCCTTAACGACTCTTCCATTCTTAACATCTAAACAAGGTATAATACGTTTTTTTAACATAATTTTATTGCTCCTTTTTATATATATTCCACATTTCAATTAGAGCATCTTTAAATTGATTAGAAAAAATATTTTCATTAAATAAAACAGACTTTTCTCTAGAATCTATTAATTTTTTTTTTAAACTATTTAAAATATTAATATCAGAAGCAAATTTTATTGCTTTTATAACATAATCTTCATTATTCGATGCTGTCCATTCATTCATGTTCAGATTAAAATTAATACTCTCGCCACATCTCGATAAGAAAGTATCTCCTTTTTTGGTTAAGATTGGAACACCCATCCACGCAGCTTCAAAACTTGTAGTTCCTCCTCCATAAGGAAAAGTATCCAGAACTATATCAATATTGTTATAATCGTTTAATAAAGTCTTTCTATCTGAACCTTCTTGAATAATAAGTTGATGAGGTTTAACATTTCTTTCTAAAAATAAATTAATAAATTTATTTTTTAATTCCTTATCCTTAAACTGCTTTGCTCTTAAAGATAATTTGCTATCTTTTACAGAACTAAGTATTTTAGACCACAATTCAATAATGGTGGTATTTATTTTTGATAAATTACAAAATGCCCCAAAAGTAACATATTGATTTCTTAATGCAGGAGTTTCTATATTAAGAAGAAAATCTATTTTAGGAGCAGTTAAAGAACACCAGATATTTGGTAATCTCCAAACTTTTTCTGAAAAATGATCATCATCTTTTTTTGGTGTAACAATCGGATCTCCAATAATATAATCTATTTCGGGATAACCCGTAGAAGCCAGATAACCTGCCCATGATACTTGGATTGGGGCTGGTTTATACTTAAATATCCCTAGACGAGACTTGTCTGTCCATCCAGATAGATCGAATAATATATTTATACCGTCTTTTCTAATTAAGTTTATCAAATCTAAATCATCTAAATAAAAAACCGAATTCCATGATTTAAAATTAGGCTTTAATCTAAGAGTTAAATCGTCCTCCTTTAAATGATTATTATAGGCATATAATTCAAATTCATCTTTTAATTTAGGCGCAACATTCTCTAAAAAATAACCTACCGGATGATTTCTCAGATCTCCAGAAACAAACCCGATCTTAATCTTTTTATTATGAAAAAATTGAAATGGTAAAATTTTATTTTTATTAACTATTTTATCCAATCTTCTTGATTGATAAACTAAATCAAAATATTTTTTTTTTGAAAAATTATTAGCATAATTAGAAAAAAATATTGAACTATCGTACAACGTTTTTATATCAGGATCTATTGATCTTGCTTTTTCATAATAATTTAATCCTTCTTCTATATTACCTATACGGAAGTATGTTGTGCCTAAGTTAATCCTCGGCTCAACATAATCTGCTTTTAACATTAAGGCCTTATTAAAAGACTTAATAGCTTCATAATAATTTCCATTTAAACTTAATGTAATTCCTAAACAATTGTGAGCCTCCTCAAATTTTTCATTGATAGCAATTGATTTTTTATGCCATTCTATAGCTACTTCATGTCTATCCAATTCTTGATAGCAATTTGCGATATTATTACAGGCTACAAAATTATTTTTATCTTCGGCTATTACTTTTTCTAAAATATTTATTGCTTCAACAATATTTTTTTTCTTTTGATAACTAACTGCAAGATTATTATAAGCTTCATAAAAGTCTTTATGAATAGCAATTGCCTTTTTAAAATGAAATATAGATAAATCAAACTCTCTTTGAAAACTATATATGAGTCCTAAATTGTTATAAGCAGGAGCATAATTCTCATTAAAGTTTAAAGATTTTTTAAAACTATCTATTGCTAATTCATATTTCTTTTGTCTTTTATAAATAATGCCTAAATTATTATAAACTTCAAAATCATTATTTCTTAAATTTAAGCAAAAATTATAGCAGTTAATTGCTTCATCAAAGAGCGATTGTCTTAAATACACGTTGCCCAAATTAAAATAGGCTTCATAATAATTTTTTTTTAAACTAATTGCTTTTTTTAAATATTCCTGCGCTTTTTCATAATTATTTGTCTTTAAAAAAATACAGCCTAAATTGTAGAAGGGATCAGGAAAATTTGGTTCTTTTTTTATAGCATTATTAAAAAAATCTATCGAATTAAGGTCATTATTTTCTAAGGACAGGATAGCGCCATAAAGATTATCAAAAAAACCTTTGCTAGGATAAACTGGAATAACTTTTTTTAAAAACTTTTTTGTGTTTGAAAAATCTTGTTTATTAAATAATCTTATTGCTTCATTTGCATCATTTATAAAATTATCAGGCACTCTAAAAATTAAATTATTTTACACAATTTATCTATATCAATAACTTTATCATAAATTGCTCTGCCTATTATTAACCCACTGGAACCTAATTTTTTAGCTATTTTTACATCTTCTAATGAAGATACCCCGCCTGAAATAACGACTGGAATATTAGTATTTTTTATAATTTTTTTGGATCCCAATCTATCAATTCCCTTTTTTAATCCATCTCTTGCAATATTTGTGTAGATAATTCTTGATATTTTAAAATCTTCAATCTTTTTTAAAAAATCTAGAACTTTTATTTTGCTCTTATTCTTCCATCCTTGAAAATAGAGAAAATCGTTTAAAACATCTACGGCAACAACTATTTGTTTTTGAAATTTAGCACACGCTTTTTCAAAACTCTTTTCATCTTTAATAGCCATCGTGCCCAGAACTACCTTATCAACTCCGATATCTAGCCATTTGCTAATTTGATCAATTTTTTTTATACCACCGCCCAACTGAATTTTTTGTTTAGTATTTTTAATAATTTTTTTTATTATACCTTGATTGACTGTACTATCATTTAAAGCTCCATCTAAATCTATAAGATGCAAATGTGTAAATCCTTTTTTTCTAAAAAATAATGCCTGATCGACAGGAGAATTATTAAAAATAGTAATCTTATCAAAATTACCTTTTATTAATCTAACGCATTTTCCATTCTGAATATCTATGGCAGGGAAAATAATCATATAACTATAGACTTAAAAAGTTGCTTAAAAATTTTAGGCCATTATCTTGACTTTTCTCTGGATGAAACTGTACTCCTAATATGTTGTCCTTAACAACAGCTGATGTAAAATTATAACCATAATTAGTTGAGCACAATAAATTTTCTTTATTTTTAAGCTTAAACTCATAGCTATGAACAAAATAAAAATGACTCAAATTTTTAATTCCAGAAAAAACTAAATGTTTTTTTTTGAAATTTATTTCATTCCAGCCTATGTGTGGCAATTTAATTAGGCGACTTTTAGTTTTAATTTTTTTAACTTGACCAGGAATCCACCCAAAACCTTTTGTAATTTTTTCCTCAAATCCATAATCTGAAAATAACTGCATGCCCACACAAATTCCTAAAATATATTTCCCACTATATTTTGCAAAAGAATCTAATGAAGACCAAAGCCCATTAACTCTTCTAATGCTATCTGCGCATTTTTTATAAGAACCTTGTCCCGGTAAAATAATTTTATCAGATTTAAAAATTACATCCGGGGATTTTGAAATTTTTATTGTAATTTTCTTCTTTATATTTTTTGCAGCAAATAAAACAGACCTTGCAACTGACTCTAAATTGCCAGTATCATAATCAACTATTGAAACTAACATTAACTTTAGATTTTTCCCTTTGTAGAGGGTATTGAGTCTAAAATTCTCTTATCTTCTTCTATTGCGTTTCTTAATGCTTTAGCCAATCCTTTAAAACAAGATTCAATAATATGATGACTGTTATCTCCATAAATATTTTCAATATGAAGGGTCAAGCCAGCATTCTGGGCGAAAGCTTGGAACCATTCTTTAAAAAGCTCAGTATCCATCTCACCAAGTTTCTCGACTTTCAATTTTACGTTCCATACTAAATATGGTCTGCCAGATATATCTAGAGAAACTCTGCTTAATGTTTCGTCCATCGGGATATATGCATGAGCGTATCGTTTGATGCCTCTTTTATCCCCTAACGCTTTGGCAATAGCTTCTCCTATAGCAATTCCAGAGTCTTCTGTTGTATGATGAAGGTCAATATGTAAATCACCTTTTGCTTTAAGGTTTATATCTATCAAAGAATGTTTTGATAACTGTTCAAGCATATGATCTAAAAAACCTATGCCAGTATCTATCTTGTATAGTCCCTTGCCATCTAAATTGATTTCTACTTCTATAGAGGTCTCTTTTGTCTTTCTATTAATCTTTGCAATTCTCATAAGGGTTAATAATCTATATATAGAAAATTCAAGCTTATCAATAAATTAGCTTTGATAGTTAAATAAATACTAATCTATAATCTTTTTTTTAATCTCAATATAAAAGCTCCTGATCCACCCAAACTTTGATCAGGCTCTTCAATAGATTTAATAATATCGGCAAATTTATTTTTTATAAAATTTGGAACTGCATATCTTAATAAGCTTAAATCTTCTGACAAATAAGGATTGTCCTTCACTCTAGATCTCAAGCCTTTTCCTGTAATAATTAAAATATTTCTTAAATCTTTTTGGTAACAATTTTCTACAACTTCACTAATCTTTATAAAAGATTCTTGCAGTGAATATCCATGGAGATCTATTTTAAAATCAATCTGATCTTTTTTTTTATTGTCTTTTATAAAACTTTTATATATTTCGCCTTTATCACCATCTAAAAATTTTTGATTTTTAAATTCATCCCAAGCTTTTATATCTTCGAGATTTATGTAATTTTTACTATTCTTTTTCATGCACATCCTGTGCAATATCGATTAAATACCAAGTAGGATCATCAGAATTTAAATCTCTTGAGAAACTCCAAACGTCATTAACTGTTTGTATTTCTTCGGGGCTACCCTCTATAATTTTATTATTAACATCTTTAACACAGGATATAATTTCACTCACAAATCTAGTCTTCACAGTATAAAGGCTATCTTTCTTATCTACGTTCTCTATTTTAGCTTTTTTAATTCCTATAAAAGTAAATTGATTAACATATTTTTTATTTTTTCTTTCATCAAGAACACCAGCAAAACTCTTATAAACTTCAGATGAAGTTAAATCTTTTAAGGTCTTTCTATCTGCTGCAGCAAAAGCATTAACGATCATTTCATAGGCAGCTTGAGCGCCTTTTAAAAACATCTCTTCTTTAAACTCTCTTAAATTAATATTTTCATCCGCGCCAGATAGCTTTACATCTTCAAACTGGGTATCAACTACTGCTGATTTTTTTGCCCTAATAGCACTATCCTCAGCTCCTTTACCAAGAACATTCCTAAGTCTTAAAACTATTATACCGGCCACTATCGCCAGTAACACTATGTCTATATAACCAAAATTATCATTCATAAAAATTTTAAATAAATTTAAAAATATTAATATTCAAAGTAAACTAATTTTAAATTATCAATTAACATAATTATTATGAAATGGCACTTTATATCCGTAGGAGCTACCTTTAATATTAATTCTACTAATGAAAAAGCAATTGGAGGAACCCAATCTAGTATTTGTTATTTAATGAAATCATTATCTTCATTAAACCAGACTATAAATTTTTGGTGCACAAAAGGGGATGATGGGATTATCGATAATGTAAAACATTATAACTTAAAAAACTTTGATCAATTTGCTGATGTAGAGGCCGACATAATTATATATAGTGGTTCTTCAAAATACCTTGGGTTACTTAGGACAAGCTTAAATAAAAAAACACCAATACTGTTCTGGACTCAGCATAGCTATGACCAATCTGGAGTTATGGGTTTAAAAGATAAAAATACAATTAATAACTTAGATGGAATAGTTTTTGTTTCAGAATGGCAAAGAATAAATTTTATTAATTATTTGGGCATTAATAGCTTACCAACTTACTGTATAGGAAACGGGATTACTCCTGAGTTTTGCAACATGTTTGGATCATTAGAAGAATTTGAGGAAAAAAAATTAGATAATTTAGGAATATATTCTTCTACACCTTTTAGAGGTCTAACAGAACTTTATAGGGCCTCTCAATATATAATTGGATTAAAAAAAATAGACGTTTACTCAAGCATGAAAATATACGACCAAGAAGACCTGGATACTAAATATTCAAAATTATATGACGATCTGATCAAATCAGAGAGGTTTGATTATTTTGGCTCTGTTAATAAAAAAAAATTAGCAGAATCTTATAAAAATAAATCATTTTTGACTTATCCAAGTACTTTTGCTGAAACTTTTTGTATAACATTGTTAGATGCGTTAGCGGCTGGTCTTGAACCTATTATAACTGATCTTGGAGCCTTAAAAGAAACATCTAATGGTTTTGGTAGAATTATTTCTTTGAATTCTGAAAATTTTATAAAAGATTATGCAAATCTTGTTAATATTAGTGTTGAAGAAAAGAATAAAAACTTTAAAAAATGGTGCACTAAACAATACCAGCAATCATTAACAATAAACAAAAATCATCAATGGGAGAAAAAATCTAATCAATGGATAGATCTAGTTAAAATGTTAATTTTTAAAAAGAAATTTAGTTAATGGAATCAAAAAATAAAAAGTACGAAATCATTGTGGACTATATTAAAGATGTGTCTTTCGAAATACCTTCCACGGATTGTTTTGTAGAAGCGGCACAAAGTCTTGGTAGATACGAAACAAAAGTTGATATTTCTAACAAACCACTAAAAAATGGAATGTTAGAACTAAATTGTAAACTTATTTTTGAGGCGCCAAAAGAAGTACAAAATAAAATTCATGCCGAGGCATGTCTTGCTGTGGTATTCAAGATCACAGACACAGGATTAAAAGCAGAGGAGCTTAAAAAAATTATTCTTGCAGAAATACCTGATTTGTATGCTAAAAAACTAACAGATCTTATTACAGAATTATTTCAAAAATCAGGATTTAAAGAATTTAAATTTAAGAAAGAAATTAACTTTAAAGAATTATACGAACAACAGTCTACGAATCTAACGCAAAAGCATTAGAAACATTTTTTTTTAAAAATTTCTTATATTCTTCCACTTGTTCTGGGGAAACTTTAACAACGACACCTTCTCTGTTCTCATTGCTCAGCTTCATCTTCTCGTTAAAAATTTTATCATTAGACATTAGATCAAGCGTTAGTTCCTTTTTATCAATTAATTCAATGTAAACTTTTGAGAGTAAATGACAGTCCAAAAGCGCAGAATGCTTTTCTCTAGCCTCAATACTAATTTTAAATCTCTTGCACAAAGCGTCTAAACTATTCCCGACTCCTGGAAATTTAGATCGAGCAATCTGCAGGGTGTCTAAAATGTCTGTTTTTAAAATTGGTTTTATATTTAATCTTTTTAATTCATTATTCAAAAATCCAAGATCAAAATCTGCATTATGAATAATAAGTTTTTTGTCCTTAATAAAATTAAGAAA
>Ga0114980_10003402_pt1 | contig 10917 bp, 11 predicted proteins | sample S_140806_EF_Meta_FD_87018 | JGI IMG/M metagenome (GOLD analysis project Ga0114980, IMG submission 87018) | Freshwater microbial communities from Lake Simoncouche, Canada to study carbon cycling - S_140806_EF_MetaG | ecosystem: Environmental > Aquatic > Freshwater > Lake | place: Lake...
AAGCGCTACCTCTGGAGCGGCCTCGCCGTGCTGCTCGGCGTCCCGCTGCTGATTGCTACTGGCGTCATCGCCGCCACGGTCACCCAACTCGCCGACGCCCTCGGTGTCCTGCTCATGGCCGTCATCGTCGTCGTCTTCGCCGGCGTCTACTTCGGCCCCTGGACACCCGCCGAACGCAAGCGCATCCTCGTCATCTTCGTCCTGTTCCTGGTGGCGGCCATCTTCTGGTCTTCGTTTGAACAGGCCGGCTCCACGCTCAACCTCTTCGCCGACGAAAAGACCGACAATCAGCTCCTCGGCCTGCCCTTCCCCTCCACCTGGTTCCAGGCCCTTAACTCCATCTTCCTCATCGCCCTCGCCCCACTGTTCGGCTGGCTCTGGATCAAACTCGGCCCCAAAGAACCCTCGGTCCCGGCCAAGTTCGTCCTCGGCCTCGTCTTCGTCGGCGCCGGCTTCGTGGCTCTGATGCCGGCCGCGGTGCTCGCCGCCTCCGGCGCCAAGGTCTCCCCGCTCTGGCTCACCGGCACTTACCTGCTCCACACCATCGGCGAACTCTGTCTCAGCCCCGTCGGCCTCAGCGCCATGACGAAACTCGCCCCGGCCAAAGTAGTCGGCGTCATCATGGGCGTCTGGTTCCTGGCCACCAGCGTCGGCAACTACATCGGCGGCCGGCTGGCCGGCTTCTATGAGAGCATGCCCCTCGACACCCTCTTCGGCTACGTCGGGGCCTTCGCCGTCGCCGCCGGCCTGCTGCTCGCTCTCTTCATCAAACCGCTTCGTACCATGATGGGTGGAATCAAATAATGACGGGTGGAATCAAATTGGGTGGAATCAAATAATGATGGGTGGAATCAAATGACCAATCTCTCTGCCATTCAGGCCGCGCTCCGCGAGGAAAACCTCGACGGCTGGCTCTTCTTCGACCATCACCTCCGCGACCCGCTCGCCTACCGCATCCTGAATTTCGACCCGCCCCGCACCCCCAGCCGCCGCTGGTACTACCTCATTCCCGCCCACGGCGAACCGCGCAAGCTCGAACACCGCATTGAGCGCAACATGCTCGGCGCCCTGCCCGGGGTCACCCACGCCTACTCCAGTTGGGCCACCCAGGTCGACGGCCTCGCTACCCTGCTCGCCGGCTGCCGCCGCGTCGCCATGCAGTATTCGCCCGATTGCGCCATCCCCTACGTCGCCATGGTCGACGCCGGCACCGTCGAACTCGTCCGCGGCCGCGGCGTCGAGGTCGCCTCCTCGGCCAATCTCGTGCAGTACTTCGAAGCCCGCTGGACGCAGGACAAACTCGACTCCCATCTCGCCGCCGGCGAACTGGTCGACCAGATCCGCCGCCGCGCCTTTGAAGAGATCGGCGACCGCCTCCGCGGCCGCGAACTCGTCAACGAATGGCTCATCGCCTCCTTCATCCGCCAGGCCTTTGAACGCGCCGGCCTCTACACCGACCACGGCCCCATCGTCGCCGTCAACGCCAACTGCTCCAACCCCCACTACGAACCGCACCCGGAAAACAGCGCCCCCATCGAGCAAGGCGATGTCGTCCTCATCGACATGTGGGCCAAACTCGCCCGCCCCGGCTCGGTCTACTACGACATCACCTGGACCGGCTACACCGACCACGAAATCCCCTCAAACGTCCAAAATATCTTCTCCATCGTCGCCGGCGCCCGCGACGCGGCCATCGCCAAAGTGCAGACCACCATCGCCAACGGCCAGCCCCTCTACGGCTACGAAGTCGACGATGCCTGCCGCGGCCACATCCGCGAGCACGGCCTGGCCGAATACTTCGTCCATCGCACCGGCCACTCCATCGGCGAAGAGGTGCACGGCTCCGGCGCCAACATGGACAACCTCGAAACCCACGACGAACGCCGCGTCATCCCCTGGACCTGCTTCTCGGTCGAACCCGGCATCTACCTGCCCGAGTTCGGCATCCGCTCGGAAGTCAACCTGTTCATCGGCGATACCGCCGCCCGCGTCACCGGCGAAAAGCAAGAAAACATGCTCCTGATCTAAATGTGGTTCGCACTCCTCCTCACCCTCCCCCTCGCCGACGGCAAAATCGAATTTGACTTCCTCACCCCGTCGACCTTCAAGTTCCTCCGCACCTGGGGCCCATCGCCGGGCCCGGCGCAAAGTCAGGAGCTCAAGTCCGAACACCTGATCGTCCGCATCAGCCAGGCCGGCCAGCTCACCGTGCTCGCCGTCTCCAGCGGCAAGGTGCTGCTGGCCGAAGCCGCCCCGGCGCGCCGCTCGAACGGCGACATCCTGCTCAGCCGCCACGCCCCCGCCGATGAGGAGTTCTTCGGCCTCGGCCCCCGGCCCGACGCCCGCCTCGCCTCCCGCGGCCGCGAAATCTCGACGCAATCGCCCTTCCTCCTCTCCACGGCCGGCTACGCCCTCGACCACAAAAACTACGGCCGTTACCGCTTCGACCTCGCCGCCACCGACAAGGCTCTCGCCCGCACCACCATCGGCGGCGCCGATCGCCTCGAATACCTCTTCCACTACGGCCCCACCCCCAAAGAGATCTACGACGAGCGCTTCAAGACCGGCGGCGCCATCGACTACTCGCCCACCGACGTCGAACTCCTCGCCACCCGCAACGTCCCGCGCTACGCCCGCCGCATCGACAAGCAGCCCGATGCCTGCGCGCTCATCCACTCCGTCGTCCACGCCTCGCTCTCCGGCGCCACCGTGCCCGCCGTCAACCTCGACCACTATCCCACCGCCTCAGAAGCCTTCGCCGCCGGCCTCCCCATGGTCTACCGCGACCAGCCCCTGGCCAACCCGGCCTGGCGCGAACGCCTCCGCATCTTCCTCGTCACTTATCTGCAGGAGGTGCGCGACCGCGGCTATCCCATGATCCATCCCCTGCCCCTGCAATACCCCACCGAGGCCGCCGCCCGCGAACGCGCCGACGAGTACCTGCTCGGCGACGAGTTGCTCGTCGCCCCCCTCTGCAATGGACCCAAACGCACCGTCTACCTGCCCCGCGGCAACTGGACCGATCTCCGCAGCGGCATCACCCACCAGGGCCGCCAGACCATCGAAGTCACCGGTGACGAAACGAAGCCAATCTTCTTTTTGCGAAACGGAGCCATTCTGCCCCTGGCCGAAGGCGACACGATGCGCCTCCACTACACCCCCAAGCTCGGCGCCGAGTTCTTCCTTTGGGAGTCGGACCGCGAAGACATCTCGCAGGTCCACGCCGGGCCGTCCGCGGAATTTCTCCGCCTGGAGATCGAATCGAAAATCGCCCGGACCTACGAATGGGTCGTCTTTCTCGGCGAGGGCCGCACGCTGCGGCAAACCGTCCGCGCAAAAGCCGGCGGCAACGAAATCCTGAATCTTCCCCTGCCCTGGTAGGTCCCAAGCGGCGCTCTCCTCCACTAGACTAAGAGGCGGAGAGGTCCACTTATGAAAACTCTACTATTGAGTCTGGTCGCCGCCACTGCGCTTCTGGCCCAGGGCGGAAAGACCCACCTCAAAGTCGGCGACATGGCGCCCGGCTTTGAGAAACTGCCCTCCTCCGTTCCCGGCAAAGCGTTCTCGCTCGCGGATTTCAAAGGCAAACAAAACGTTGTCCTTGCCTTCTTCCCGCTGGCGTTTACCGGTGGTTGAACGGCGGAAATGAAAGGATTCCAGGCTGGAATCCAAACGATTAATGAGTCGGAAACACAGTTGTTTGGCATCAGTGTCGACGCCGCCCCATCCCTCAAGCGGTTCTCGGATGATCTGGGTCTGGCGTTCCCCCTGCTGAGCGACTTCCCGAATCGCGCCACGGCCAAGGCCTATGGCGTGTTGATGGAAGAACGGGGCATCGCCAGCCGCACCACCTTCGTGATCGACAAGGAGGGGAAGATCATCGAGATCGTTGCTGATCCCAAACCCGCCGCGCACAACGAAGCCACGGCGGCCGTCTGTTCGCGGCTCAAGAAGAAGTAAGCGGTTCGAGCGTCCGGGAGCCGCCCGCACGGCTCCCGGCCCCCGATCCCTTCGGCCGCCACCGGATAGTCACCGATGGCCATCCGCAATCCCGGCGTAGATTACCAGGGATTGTTCGCCTTCCGGACCACGAGCCGCGCGGTCCCTGCCAAACCATTACCCGCCGCCAACAGATTCCTCTGGTGGCCGGTGTCGAAGCCTGCCGCGCTTACCGCGCCTAACCTTTAGCGGCCAGAGCCGTGACCGTTTGGGTCGCGATTCGTGATCGATCAGTGCGGGGGTCAGCGCCAGGTTCCGTAAGTCCAATGAAAAAACCGGAACCCGCAAAGGGTTCCGGTTGGGACTATCCGACTGGGTTTTGAAAACTGGTCGGGACTCTACTTACGGCTTGGGCATGATGACGGTATCGATCACGTGGATGACGCCGTTGTCGGTGCCGATGTCCGTCTTCACCACGTTCGAGACGCCGTTCAACGTGACCTTGCCGCCCTTCGTCTTCACCGCGATCGGGCCGCCCTGCACCGACTTCGCCGACTTGATCTTCACGACATCAGCAGCCATCACCTTGCCCGCAACCACGTGGTAGGTGAGAATCGAGGCCAGTTTGGCCTTGTTTTCCGGCTTCAGCAGCGAGTCGAGCGTGCCGGCGGGCAGCTTGGCAAAGGCTTCGTCGGTGGGGGCAAACACCGTAAAGGGGCCTGCGCCTTTCAGGGTCTCCACAAGACCGGCAGCCTTGAGGGCAGCCACCAGAGTCTTAAAGGAACCAGCCGCCACGGCGGTATCGACAATATCGGCAGCGGATGCTTGACCCACAGCCAGGAACAGGGGAAGGGCCAGGGCGGCCGCGCGAAGTGCAAAGTTCTTCAAGTCAAAATCTCCTTAGCGAATAATCGCTTGTACCCCCTGAGAGATGCGACGGATTGCACTGAGAATGTAATTTTTTTTATTACAAATTAAAGTCAGCCATTGGGCTCTCGATCGTCATCCCGAGCCGCAGGACCGGATGGTGGAACTCGATCCGGCTGGCGTGCAGGCAGAGTCGGGCAGCGGGCGGACCGCCGTACAGGCGGTCGCCGAGAATCGGATGGCCGATCGAGGCGCAGTGGATCCGAAGTTGGTTGGTGCGCCCCGTGACCGGCTCCAACTCCACCAGCGTCGCCGCACCGGCCTCGCGCAACGGCGCCAGGCGCGAGAGCGACGGACGCCCCTCCGGCCGGATCTGCCAGGGGGGCGTCTGGCCGCCGCAGCGGCCGATCGGGGCGTCCATGGTGCAGGGTGCGGTCACCTGTCCGGCCAGCAGCGCCACGTATTGTTTGTGCACCTGGCGATTTTCAAACTGCTGCGCAAGCGATGCCGCCGCCGCGGCATGCTTAGCGACCACCAGAACGCCGGAGGTATCGCGGTCGAGCCGATGCGGAAAGGTAGGGCGCCGGTTCTCGTCCCGCCAATGGCCGAGCAGCGCGTTGGCCACCGTCCCGTGGCGCTCCCGCGCCGTGGGGTGCACGAGCATGCCGGCGGGTTTGTTCAGCACGAGAATCGCTTCGTCCTCAAAGAGGATGTCGAGCGGCAGCTCCTCGGCCAGAATCGTCCGCTGCGGCTCGGGCGCCAGAGTGAAATCGACCACCTGACCGGCGCGGAGACGGTAGCTGGCCGGGACGATCTCGCCGTCGACGCGGCACGCTCCGTCGGCCGTGGCCTGCCGCAGAGCGAAGCGGGAAAACAAAGGCAATTGGCCGAACAGGTACTGCTTCACCGAACTCCGGCTGCCGCCGGTGACCACGAATCGATAAGTCATTCCCTTCTCCATGCTACAGTGAAGTTTTTGCAGCGCCGCCAAACCGATGTCGCTCCAAGTTTTCCTGCAAGCCAAATTTTTCGGAATTAACGCCCTGCTGGCGGAAGAAGGCCTGGGCAGCGAAGCTTTTTTGAGCCGCTGCCACTGGTTTGCCTTGCTCGGGGAGATGGCCCCGCGGGCTCTGCTGGCCGAACTCGGGCTCTCCCCGCTGCTGTTGGGCGCGGTGACCGGCGGCCGGTTTTTGCTGGTTCTGCCGGAGGCCGCCCTGCCGGCGGCCGATGCGTTTCTCTCCACCCTCGCCGCGCGAGTAGCAGAGGTGACCGATGGCCGCGTGGGCCTGGTCTGGAGCAGCACGGAGAATCTGGGCACGTGGCCGGACATCCGCAAGCGTCTTGAAACCGGCCTGCGCCAGCGGCGCGATACGCCGCGGCTGCCGCTTGGCCTACTCGCGGCCGGCGGGACGCCGTTTCCTTACGACGCTCTCGTCACGGCGCTGCGGCCGGCGGCCAACGTCGGCTGGTCGAGCGAAGATCCCACCGTCTTCCTGGCCGATGCCGGCGCGCACCAGTGGCCGCTGCCGATCGCCGTCAGCCGGGCCTTGCCGCCGGTGCGGCGCTGGGGCGTTTTGACGGCCGATCTCGATAACGTCGGCCCCCGGCTGCAGGCTGCCACCACCGCCGAAGAATACCTGCAGCTGTCGATGACCTTTAAGAACTTTGTCGCCGGCGAACTGGCCCGCGTCGCCGCCACCGAGGAGTTCGCCTCCCGCGTCACAGTGCTCTATAGCGGTGGCGACGATTTCGCGGTGGCCGCCCCCTGGGACGCCCTGCTCGATCTGGCGCGCGAGATGCGCCGCGTGGCCGGCCTGATGCTGCGGCAGCTCGATGAACAGCGGGAGGGCGCCTCGCGAAGCGTTTCGATGGCCATCGTGCACGCCGGCCGCGGCGAGAGCCTGGCCAGCGTCTATGGCCGCTCCCTCGAAGCCCTCGAAACCGTCAAGGCCTCCGGCAAGAACGCGATCTCGCTGTTCGGGCGGACCCTCGACTGGGCACAGTTGAAGGAAGCGATCGAAATCAAAGGCCAGATGCGCAAGCTGCTGAGCCGCTTCCACGCCTCGCCGGAGTTTCTCGACGAACTCGAAGGCTTCTACGTGGACCCGGCGGCGGGCGGCGACCTGGCTTCGGCACGCGCGCGCCGCCGGGGCCGCACCCTCGACAAGCCCTGGCGGCTGCACCGCCGGCTGCGGCGCGCGGTGGACGTCGGCGAAAGCGACGCCTTTGACAAACAATGGGATACCCTGCTGAGCCAACTGACCGCCGAAGCGGCCGGCCGGCGCCAACTGCGCCCCACCGGCTATGTCGCGCTCGCCTGGGCACGCCTCGAAGCAACATCCTCGTAACGACTTTTGTAAGGAGCGAATATGGCCGAACAGAGACAGCCACGCCGCGAAGACCGGCCCCCACGGGACGGTGGCCGCCCCCCGCGCCGCGACGACCGGGACCGCGACCGTCCCCGTCAGGAAGCCAACGTTGAAATCGACCTTGCCAAGCTCTGCGCCGACAGTCTCTATCTCGACAACCAGGCGCATGTGCTCGTCACCCGGTTGCACGACATGGACTCGGGCACGCGCAGCCAGTTGCGCCGCCTGTACAGCGCCGTGCGGCGCGCCTGCCGCGCCCCTGAGACCGAACGGCAGCACCAGTTCGTCATGTTCCGCGCCCGGCTGGCCTACACCATCGCCCGCCACTCGCTGCGCAGCCTGGACCCGCTTGAAAAACTGCTGCTCCAGGTAACCCGCAAGAATGAACTGGCCGCCTACGAGCGGTTCCGCGACCTGTTTGAAGCCATCATTGCCTATAACGAGTAACCAGCCATGAGCGAAGCAAAACCCACGCTGCGTCTGCGCGGCAAACTCATTCTCGAAGCGGTGCTGCACTGCGAGACCGGCCTGCACATTGGCGCGGGCAAAGGATCGCTCGAAATTGGCGGCGCCGATAATCCGGTGGTCAAAGACGCCTTCGGCCGGCCCATCGTGCCCGGCTCCTCGCTGCGCGGCCGTCTGCGCAGCCTGCTTGAGCACGCCCACGGCCTGACCTCGCCCGAAGAGCTCGTCTACCTGTCCCGGCGGCGCGGCCAGGAGGTGCGGATCCACCAGAGCGACCGCCCCGACGACGCCCTCTGCCTGCTGTTCGGCCGCAGCCCCAGCCGCATGGAGCGGGTGCGCGGCGACGCCCTCGACGGCCGTTCGGCCACCCCGGCGCGCCTGACCATCTACGACGCCCCGCTCGATCTGGACTCGATCACAGCGCCCATGCGCGAGTTTCTCGACGATGAACTCACCGAGGTCAAAAGCGAGAACGCCATCGACCGGATTACGGCCCAGGCCAATCCGCGGACGCTGGAACGCGTCCCGGCCGGGGCGCGCTTCCCCGTTCGCTTCGTGCTCGACCAACTCGCCGACGGCGATCACGCCCTCGCCGGGCTGCTCGTGCAGGGCTTGCGCCTGCTCGAAGACGATGCCTTGGGCGGCGGCGGATCGCGCGGCAGCGGCCGGGTTCGTTTTTCGGCCTGCCGGTTGACCTGGCGCGGCAAGGGTTTCTACCTGGGCGAGAGCGGCGAAGTCGAACTGCTCGCCGGCGGCGACCTGGCGGCGCTGCAGGCTCTGGTGCGCGGCGAAGGCTTCGCGGCGGCGCTGGCGGAATAGCGGCATGGCGCAGGCGATCCTGTTTCGGTTCGAAGCCCGCGGGGCGTGGAGCGCGGCCGCCGCGGGTCCGTCCCTGCTCGGGAGCGACACCTTCTACGGCGCCGTTTCCGCGGCCATGGATCGCTTCGGCTGGCTCGAGGAATGGCTGGCGGCCGGCTGCGCCGTCCGGCTCAGTTCCCTCTTTCCCTGGCAGCAGGGTACGCTGTTTGCCCCCCCGCCGGCGGCAGCCTGGCCTCCGCCCCACGGCCTGCAGCGGCTGCGCCCGAAACTGGTTCGTTTTCTCCCCGTGGCGGGCATCCGCGATCTGCTGAGCGAGGGCGGCCTGGTGGAATCCCGCTGGGTGCTCGACCCCGCCTCCGGCTGTCTGCTGGCGGCCGACCGCGCGGGCGCCGGCGGTCCGTTCCGGCCGGTGCGCGTTGAAAAGGGCGCGGGACCCAAAACCGGAGTGCAGTTTGCCGAAGGCGCGGGCGTCTGGGGACTGGCGGTATGCCAGGACGAGGCGTGGAGGCCGCGCGTCGAAGTCGCTTTGCGCTGGCTGGCCGATGCCGGCCTCGGCGGCAACCGTTCGCTCGGCTGGGGCGGCAGCTCCGGGGTGCGGATCGAAAGGGCCGATAGCGCGGAGGCTCTGCTCCGGCGGGGCGCCGGCGATGGATCAAAGGGTTGGTGGCTACTGAGCCTGTTCGCCCCGGCCAACGGCGAGGAGGTCCACTGGGAACAGGGCGCCTATCAGTTCACCGTGCGGGCGGGCTGGGTGGATGGCTCCACCGCCGCCAAGCGGCCTCAGCGGATGGTGCGGGAGGGCTCGGTCGTCTTTGCCCCGCAAGCCCCGGTGGGGACGCTGCAGGATGTGGCGCCGGAGGGTTGGGCGCATCCGGTTTTCCGGAACGGCCTGGCCGTGGCGGTGGCCCTATGAGCATGGCCATCGAATGGCGCCTGACGGTGCTGACCCCGACGCTGGTGGGCGACGGTAAGCGGCTCGCGCCGATCGACTACATGGTCTGGAAGGACCAGGTGAACGTGCTCGATCAGAGTCTGATCTTCCGGCGCCTGGCCGGCACGCCCCGCATGGAGGGCTACCTGGCCGAGCTCAGCCGCGCCCGGCGGCTCGAATTCAAAAGTTGGGGCGGCTACGCGCAGTCTTACGCCGTGCGCCGGATTCCGCTCGAGGACCCGGGCCTGGTGGCGCTCTGGGAGCAGGCCAAAGATGAAGATATCTTCATCCCGACCTTTTGCGCTGGTCCGAGCGGCAAGCTGCTGCCGGCGACGGCCGTCAAAGGCGCGTTGAAGACAGCGCTGCTCGGCGCGCAACTGCCCCCGGAAGAATTGGCTTCGTTTCGTCACCAGAGTGCGGCAAAGCTGTTGCGCGGCTGGCGGCTAGGCGACGGGACGCCCGAGGCGGGAGACAGCTACCGGGTCTACTACGCGCGGGTGGCCACGCCAGCCAAGCCGGGCGGGCCCGAACTGCGCTGGAAGCCGGTGCCGACCTTTGTCGAATGCGCGGCGCCGGGAACGGTGTTCCGCGGGCGCGGCACGGTGACGGGCGAGTGGGCCGGGCAGTTTGCGGCGGTGACGGCGCAATCGGGTATCCTGCTGGCGCGGCAGCGGGCGTTTGCGGCGACGCACCGCTTGGGACGGCTCCAGCAGACCCTGGCGGGGGTAGAAGCGGGGGGCGGCTGTCTGCTGAATGTAGGGTGGGGCGGCGGATTTCTGTCGAAGTCGCTAGCGTCGGGGCCGCGCTTGGCGGCCGCGCGGCCGATGCTGGAGGCGATTCCGGCCTACCGCCGGGCGTTGGCCACAGGATTTGCCTTTCCAAAATCCCAGCGGATTCTCTATCTGGGCGGCGAACCCGGGACCGTACCGGGCTGGGTACGGCTAGAGTACTACTCGCTTTCGGATGCAATACAGTCCTAACTTTTTTCGCGGCGTAGTACCCGCGAATAGAGCCAAAAGAGGGTGTACGAAAGCCGCATGGTAGCATAGTATGGGTCGTAGTGGTCATTATGTACAACGCCTTCTTTGGGATAACGGACAGCCCCTTTAATCTTTCTCCGGATCCTGCGTTTCTCTACCGCAGCGAACAACACGAAGAGGCGTTGGCCAACCTGATCTATGGGGTGCAGAGCCGCAAGGGCTTTATCGTCCTGACAGGCGAAGTGGGCACCGGCAAGACCACGATGCTTGAGTGCCTGCGGGAATATCTCGAAGGCAACTATATCGAATTTGCCTTTCTGTTCAACTCACGCATCAATTCTCAGCAGTTCTTTGAGATGATCGCCTACGATCTTGATCTCCAATGCCAGAGAACGTCGAAGAGCGAAGTGTTGTTTGCGCTGAATAACATGTTGATTCAGCATGCCAACGAAGGGCGCACCACGGTGCTGATCGTTGACGAAGCGCATAACCTGGACTGGGAGGTGCTTGAAGAGATCCGTCTTCTTGGCAACCTCGAGAACCGGAA
>Ga0114980_10003412_pt1 | contig 10892 bp, 7 predicted proteins | sample S_140806_EF_Meta_FD_87018 | JGI IMG/M metagenome (GOLD analysis project Ga0114980, IMG submission 87018) | Freshwater microbial communities from Lake Simoncouche, Canada to study carbon cycling - S_140806_EF_MetaG | ecosystem: Environmental > Aquatic > Freshwater > Lake | place: Lake...
CGGCCTGGTCACCTATGCCGACAAGACCGAGACCCAGTTCGTCATCGCCGTCTGCGGGGGCGTAGCCGTAGCCGGACCGAGGGAGAAAGCAGAGCCAGACCCGAAGGTGCTCACCGACACGGGTAAGCCGGGTAAAGATAAGTCGAAGAAGGCTAAGAAGTAAGGCGCCGGGCGGTTTCGGCTTAACCTTTTGGCCGATGCGGTGTTCCATCGCCGAACCCCATGAGCCTCCGCGCCCTCCTCTCTGGCATCGCCTGCCTCTGCGCAACCCTGGCGGGGGCCCAGACCCAAAAACCTAATATCGTCTTCCTCCTGGTCGATGACCTCGGCTACGCGGATTGCGGGTTCAACGGCGGCAAGGAGATCAAGACCCCGAACATCGATCGGCTCGCCAAGAGCGGGACGATCATCGAGAGCCATTACGTGCAGCCCGTCTGCTCGCCGACACGCTCCACCCTCCTCACCGGACGGTATCCGACGCATACCGGCGTCTACACCATCGTCTCTCCCGGCGCCCCTTGGGGTCTGCCGCTCGCTGAACGCACCTTGGCCGACGCCTTACGCGCAGCCGGCTACCGTACCGCGCTCACGGGCAAGTGGCACCTCGGCGAATTCGAAAAAGCCTACCAACCAAACGCTCGTGGTTTTGATCACCAATACGGACACTTCTTCGGGATGCTCGACTACTACACCCACGACCGCATGGGCAAACTCGACTGGTATCGCAACGGCGAGCCTCTCAAGGAAGAAGGCTACACGACACATCTGATCACCAAGGAAGCCTGCAAAATCATCGAATCCACCGATAAGTCGAAGCCCCTCTTCCTTTATGTGCCGTTCAACGGCGTACACGCTCCCTTCCAAGTACCTGATAATTATCTGAAGCCCTACGGTGCGCTCAAAGGCAATCGCCAAAAGCTCGCCGGCATGCTCGCCGCGGTCGATGAAGCCATCGCTCAGATCGAAGATTCTCTCCGCAAAACTGGCCTGCTCGAGAACACGCTCATCGTTTTCTCCAGCGACAACGGCGGCCCACCTCCGGGCGACAATACTCCGCTCCGTGACTTCAAAGGCACCATCTATGAGGGCGGCACCCGCGCTGCAGCTTTTGCCAATTGGCCTGGCCACATTCCCGCGGACCAACGCGTCCGCCAGCCTATGCACATGATCGATTGGTACCCCACGCTGATTAAGCTAGCGGGCGGTTCTCTCGAACAAAAACTGCCCATCGACGGACTGGATATCTGGCCGATGCTGACGAAAGGCGCCGCCTCTCCGCACGACGCGATTCTCTCCGTCTCCACGCAGGGCCCTTCTCGCGCCGCCGTTCGCATGGGCGACTGGAAGCTGATGGTGAGCGGGAACGCCGATGCCGACGGAGGCGAAGACGACGGCGCCGCGAACGCGAAGAAAAAAGGCAAGAAGGTCGACGGGAAATACGAGCCCGTCGCGCTCTACAACCTCGCCGAAGACCCTTCCGAGAGCAAGAACCTCGCCGTCGCCCAACCTGAACGGGTCAAAGCCATGCACGCCCGTCTCGCCCAGTTGCTCAAGGACGCCGTGCCCTCCGGCGCCAATATTTCCAAAAAGTAAAAATATGAAATCCTCCCTTACTATAATCCTGGCATGCCTCGCATCGCTCACCTTCGCCGAGACCAAGCCGAATGTGATCTTCATCCTCGCCGATGACATCGGCTACGGCGACTTCGGCTGTTACGGAGCGACCAAGATTCGCACCCCCAACGCCGACAAGCTCGCTTCGCAAGGCCTCCGCTTCACCGACGCCCACGCGCCGTCGGCGGTCTGCACGCCGACGCGCTACGCTTTCATGACCGGCGAATACGCCTGGCGCAAACAAGGCACGGGCATCCTGCCTGGTATCGCCGGCCTCATCATCGAGCCCGGTCGCACCACCGTTCCCTCCCTGATGAAACGCGCCGGCTATGAGACCGCCGTCATCGGCAAATGGCACCTCGGCCTGGGCAAGACCCCGACCGACTATAATACGGAGATCAAACCCGGACCGCTCGAAGTCGGCTTCGACTACGCCTGGATCATCCCGGCCACGGGCGACCGCACCCCCTGCGTCTGGGTCGAGAACCACCGCGTCGTGAATCTCGACCCCGCCGACCCCATCAAGCTCGATTACAAAGTTCAACGCGGCGAGCCGCGCTCCTTCGTCAGTGGCATCCCCCGCATCGGCGAACAACTTGGAGGCAAAGCTGCGCTCTGGAAAGATGACATGATTGCCGACGTGCTCGCCGAAAAGAGCATCAAGTTCATCGAGGATAATAAATCCAAGCCGTTCTTCCTGTATCTTGCCACGCATGATATTCACGTACCTCGCGTCCCGAATTCGCGCTTCCGTGGCACCAGCGACGCCGGTATCCGTGGGGACTCTGTTCACTCGTTCGACTGGACGCTTGGCCGAGTCCTCGACGCCCTGGAACGTCTCAAGCTCTCGGATAACACCTTGGTGATCGTCACCAGCGATAACGGCGGCGTGCTCGACACCAACGGCCCCACCGACAACGTCAATAGCGGCGACGAGAAGACCAATAACGGACACCTTCATAATGGCGTCCTCCGCGGTAACAAGGGCTCGGCCTACGAAGGCGGTACCCGCGTGCCCTTCATCGCCCGCTGGCCCGGACATATTCAGCCTGGAACTTCCAACGCGCTCGTCGCCCACATCGACATGCTCTCGACGCTTGCGACTCTTACCGGCCAAAAGTTGGCCGACGCCGATGCGCCCGATAGCCAGAACATCCTACCCGCGCTACTCGAAGCCAAACCTGGTCGCGAAATATTAGTCGAACACGGCAACGTCTTGGCGCTGCGTTCGGGCAACTGGAAATACCTCGTGATTGGCCCAGGCGCAGGCAAGAAGAACCAAGAAAAGACGAAGGCAAAGGGCACCAAAAAACCGGAACTCTATGACCTGAGCAAGGACCTCAGCGAGACGACCAATGTCGCCGATCAAAACCCCGAAGTCGTCGCCAAGATGGCCAAGCAATTGGCCGATATTGAGTCCCAGGGCCGCAGTCGCTAATCAAAGTGCCACAGTTTAGACTACGTCCTTCCCTGCTCGGGTTTTTACTACTCGGGTTGGCCGCGCCGCTGTGGTCCGACCAGCCGCGGCCCAACATCGTCTTCCTACTCATCGATGACATGGGCTGGGGAGACTTCTCGTGCTTCGGCAACACTGAAGCGAAGACGCCGAACATCGACCGAATGGCGAGAGAAGGCCTCCGCTTCTCCCAGTTCTACGTCAACTCGCCCATCTGTTCTCCCTCCCGCTGCGCCTTCGTGACGGGCCAATACCCGCAACGTTGGCGCATCAATTCTTACCTCGATAATCGCGCTGAAAATAATCGCCGCGGCAACGCCCAGTGGCTCGACCTGAAGGCCCCGACTCTGGCACGCACGCTCAAGGAGGTCGGGTATGCGACCGGCCATTTCGGCAAATGGCACCTTGGCGGCCAACGCGATGTCGATGATGCCCCCGCAATCACGGCCTATGGCTACGACGCTTCACTGACCAATTTCGAAGGTATGGGTCCAAAGCTCCTTCCGCTCACGCTCAAGCCCGGCGATAAGGAGCCGAAGAAGATCTGGGCCGATGCCGAACGTCTCGGCGGACCGGTGACCTGGATGAACCGCACCGAGATCACGACGGGCTACGCCGACGCGGCACTGAAGTTCATCGATCAGGCCGCGGCTAAACAGCAGCCGTTCTATGTCGACCTTTGGCCCGACGACGTCCACAGCCCCTACTTCCCTCCGCTTGAGAAGTGGTCCCCCGAGAAGCATAAAATCTATCTCGCCGTCTTGGAAGAAATGGACCGTCAACTGGGTCGCCTCTTCGAACGAATCCGCGCCGACGCTACCCTGCGCGATAACACGATCTTCTTGATTTGCTCCGACAACGGACCCGAACCAGGCGCTGGTAGCGCTGGCCCGTTACGCGGCAATAAGTCGCAACTCTACGAAGGTGGCATCCGCTCCTCGCTCGTCGTCTGGGCGCCAGGTCGTATGGAGAAAGCCGCTGTTGGCACGCTCGACGCCTCCTCGGTATTCGCTGCGATGGACATGGCGCCCACACTCGCGCATATCGCCGGCACAAAATCCCCGGACGGGCTCGATGGCGCAGACCTATCGACCGCGCTGCTCGGCCGGATGCCTGCCTCCCATCCCGGTCCGATTTTCTGGCGCCGACCCCCAGAAAAGAAGACTTGGCTCCCCGCTCTGGCGGTTCCGCAGCCCGACCTTGCCGTCCGGGAAGGAGATTGGAAGCTACTATGCGAATATGATGGCTCCAAGCCACTGCTGTATAATCTGGCCAAAGATGTCGGTGAGACGAATAACCTCGCCGCCCAAGAGACCGCAGTCACCGAACGCCTGACTGCCGCCGTGCTTGCCTGGCATCACTCCCTTCCTGCGGATAATGGACCACAACTTGGTAAGGAAAGCGCCAAGCGTGGCACGAAGAAGAAATAATGTCTAATTGCCGGCCTGGACTTTCGCCTGACGGTGTCGAGCTCTACCCTATTGTGAAGCAGTTGTTGGCGTGGGCGGACTTCTCATCTTTTTCTCGCAACCTTAAGTGAGTTTCGCTGTTTGAAAGGTATGCGTCTCCCCCGCTTCCTGCCCATCCTGCTGGCCGTCCTGGTCGGTTGCTCCTCCCTCTTTGCCGCCGGCTTCCGCCTGGCTACGCCGATCTCCGACCACATGGTCCTCCAGCGCGAGAAGCCTGTGGCCGTCTGGGGCTGGGCCGATGCGGGTGAATCCGTGACCGTCGCCTTTGCTGGCCAGTCCAAGACCGCCACCGCCGACGCGGACGGCAAGTGGATGCTCAAGCTCGACGCCCTGACCGCTTCCGCCGAGCCGCGCTCGCTCACCGTTACGGGCAAGGACGGGCATAAGATCGAAGTGAAGGACGTCCTCGTCGGTGAAGTCTGGCTCGGCTCCGGCCAGTCCAACATGTCCTTCACGGTCCAGTCCGCCAACAACTTCGGGGCCGAGAAAACCGCCGCGAAATACCCACTCATCCGCCACTACCGCGAGGCCTCGACGCACGCCACGACTCCTGCCGCCGAAGGTAAAGGCGTCTGGCAAGAATGCACGCCTGAGAACGTCGGCGGCTTCTCCGCCGTACTCTACTTCTTCGGTCGCGAACTGCACACTGACCTCGGCGTCCCGGTCGGCCTGATCAACACCTCTGTCGGCGGCACGCCCATCGAATCCTGGGTCTCCGCCGAGGCCCAGTCCTCTGATCCGGAAACCAAAGCCAACTTTGATGCGAAGATGAAAGACTACCTCGCCTTCGACGAAGCCAAGGCGCCCGAACTTTACCAGAGGCAGCTGGCCACTTGGAAAGCCGCCGTGGCCAAAGCCAAAGCCAATAGCACGCCCTTCGTGACCCCTGGCCCCAAGGATCCCCTCGCAATGCGCAAACTCAAGGGCGGACCCGCCGGCCTTTTCAATGCCAAGGTGGCAAACCTCGTCCCCTACACGCTGCGCGGCATGCTCTGGTATCAAGGCGAAGGCAACGCTGGCAACGCCGCCCTCTACCACAAGCAACTCCCCAGCTCGTCACGAGTTGGCGCACGCTCTGGAACGACGAAGTGCCGTTCGCCTGGGTACAGCTTCCTAACTATACCTCCCCCGGCGAAGGTTGGCCCCGTATCCGCGAGTCGATGATGAAGACGCTCGAACTTCCGAAAACCGGCATGGCCATCACGATCGACCTCGGAGATATCAAAAACATCCACCCGACCAATAAGCAGGACGTCGGTAAGCGCCTTTCCCTCTGGGCCCTCGGTACGGTCTACGGCAAGAGCGTCCCTGCCATCAGCGGCCCGCTCCCGGCTGGCTCCTCGATCAGCGGCAACACGATCACGGTTTCCTTCAAGCACACGAACGGCGGACTGAAATCCATCTCGGGTGGCGCCCTCACGGGCTTCCAGATTGCCGGCGAAGACAAACAGTGGAAGCCCGCTGCGGCCAAGATCATCGGCGAGACCGTCGTCGTCAGCAGCGCCGACGTCGCCCAGCCCGCCGCGGTCCGCTACGCTTGGAAGGATTGGCCGGAATACAGCCTCGCCAACGGCGCCGGCCTACCCGCTTCCCCCTTCCGCACGGACGACTGGCCGGTGCCCGTCGCTTCCGCCCCCAAGGGTAAGAAGTAAGCCTTCGGCCTCGGCTTCATCTAGGGGTAAAACGGGGGGTTCGCCTTGCAACCCCCTGAAGTTCGGCCTGTCTTAAAGGTCAGCATGAAGACCCCGCTTGCCTTCTTGGCTCTGCTTATCGGAGCCACTCCCGCCTTCGCCCTCAACAAGGGCAACGCCGGCCCGACCGACGTTCAACTAAAATTCACCTTACCCGCCCCCGCACCGCTTTCCCCCGAAGAGGAACTCAAGACTTTCAAACTCCCTCCTGGCTTCCGCATCGAGCTCGTCGCGAGTGAACCGATGATCGAGTCGCCGGTGGCCATCAGCTTCGACGACCAAGGCCGGATGTTCGTCGTCGAGATGCGCAGCTACATGCGCGACCTCGAAGGCACCACGGAGAAGAACCCAACCAGCCGCGTCTCACTTCTGACCGATACCGATGGCGACGGCCGCATGGACAAGGCCTCAGCTTTCCTCGACAACCTCGTGATGCCGCGAGGCGTGATGGCCGTCAAAGGCGGCGCCTTCATCGCCGAACCGCCGAACCTGTTTCTCTGCCGCGACACCAAGGGCACCGGCGTCGCCGATGAGAAGGTCCTGATTGCGTCCGACTTCGGCACGCTGGGCGGGCAACCCGAGCACATGGCCAACACGCCAACATGGGCACTGGATAACCGTGTCTACGCCGCTGGCTACGGCACGAGCTTAAAACTCACCAACGGCGCCTGGCTGAAAGGCCCGGGGCTCGGTCGCGGCCAATGGGGCCTTACCCAGGACGACGCCGGCCGCCTGTTCTACAACTATAACTCCGACCTCCTCCGCGCGGACCTGCTGCCCGCCGCGGCCTACGCGCGCAATCCTTTGCTCCGTGACGCGCTCGGCATCAATAATAAGGTGATTAAGGAGCAGTCGGTCTACCCGTCCCATCCCACCCCCGGCGTAAACCGTGGCTACGACGCCAAGACGCTCCGGGACGACGGTACCCTCGCCAACGCCACCTCCACCTGCGGCGCAGTGATCTACCGCGGCGACGCCTTCCCCGCCGAATTCCGCGGTAACGCCTTCATCCCGGAGCCTTCGTCCAATCTCGTGAAGCGCATCACGATCACGGAGAAAGACGGCTTGCTTACGGGCGCCAACGCTTACGAAGAAAAGGAATTCCTCACCTCGACCGACGAACGTTTCCGGCCGGTGATGATGACCAACGGACCCGACGGCGCGCTCTACGTCGTAGACCTGTATCGCGGCATGCTCCAGCATCCGGCATTCCTCACCCACTACCTCATTGCCAACATCAAGGCACGAAAGCTCGAACTCCCGGTCTCAGGCGGCCGCATCTGGCGCATTGTCCGCGATGACCAAGCGGCTCCTCACGCCACGAAAATCCCGGACGCCGCCGCCGACCGCGTGAAACTGCTGACGCACCCCAACGGTTGGGTGCGGGATACCGCCCAGCGCCTGCTAGTCGAATCCGCCGACGTCGCTGCCGCCGCCCCGCTCCGTGCCCTGCTCGCCGACGCCCAAGCACCCGCATCCGCCCGCCTGCACGCCCTCTGGTCCCTCGACGGCTTCGCCGCCGCCCGTCCCGAAGACATCCGTCTCGCGCTCAAGGACACCGACAACCAGGTCCGCGCAGCCGCCATCCGCATCGCCCCGGCCGAGATGCTCGCCGACCTCTGCGCCCTCAAGGACGAGAAAGAGATTCTCGTGCTCGCGCACCTCGCGATTCGCCTCTCCGCCGCCAATCTACCAGACGCCGACAAGGCGCTCGCCGAACTCCTCGCCGCGCACGGCGACAACGCGCTCGTCCGCGAAGGCGCGCTCACCGGTGCCCGCGGCCGCGAAGTCGCTCTTGCGAAAGCGGTCGGCGCGCTTGGCTCGGCCGGTAACCTGCTGCAGACCGGCCCGGTCCTCGAAGGTTTCGCCGCCCTGATTTCTCAGGCTGGCAAAGCCGGTCCCATTGAAGGCATGCTCGAGATTGCCGCCACCCTCGGAGACCGCCACCTGCGGGCGTCCGTACTGCGTGGACTAGACCAGTCCACCCGCGACCCGAGGCAGAAGAAGGCCGTTCCGCTCAAGACGGTGTGGTTCAACGCCGCACCAGCCTCGCTAGCCCAACTAAAGAAGGCAGTCACCGAAGTGAACGTCGCCAAGAATCTGGAAAATATCGCCTCTCGTCTGGCCTGGATCGGCAAGCCCGGCGCCCCCGCCCCGCCCAAAGTCATCGCCCTCACCAAGGCCCAGCAGGAGCTCTTCGAAAAGGGCAAGGTCACCTTCACTAACCTCTGCGCGGCCTGTCACCAGCCACATGGCTATGGCCTCGACGGCCTGGCCCCTCCCCTCGTCGACAGCGACTGGGTCCTCGGTAAGCCTGACGTCACTGCCCGCATTGTGCTCAACGGCCTCGGTGGTCCCGTGAAGGTCGGGAGCCGCACTTGGGACCTGACGATGCCGCCGATGGGCGTCCTCAACGACGAGGATATCGCCGGTGTTCTTACCTACGTCCGCCGTGAATGGGAGCACAACGGAACCCCCGTCGACGCGAAGTTCGTCTCCGGTATCCGCAAGCAATTCGCCGACCACCCGAATTCTTGGACTTCCGACGAACTCCGCCCGCCGACGAAGAAGTCCGCCAAGGTCGCGAAAGAAGACGCCAAATAACATTTCATGAAAACGCTCCTCATCCTCCTGGCCCTCCTCGCCTTCGGGGCAGGAGCGTCTGCCGACCCCAAGCCCAATATCGTCGTCATCCTCGTCGACGACATGGGCTTCTCGGATATCGGTTGCTACGGTAGCGAGATCCCCACGCCGAACCTCGACGCGCTCGCCAAGAACGGCCTGCGCTTCACGCAGTTCTACAACACCGCACGTTGCTGCCCGACCCGTGCCGCCCTGCTCACCGGCGTGTATTCGCACCAGGCCGGCGTAGGCCACATGGTCGAGGACCAGAAACTTCCCGGTTACGTCGGCCACCTTAATGACAGCTGCGTGACGATGGCCGAGGTGCTCAAGCCCGCCGGTTACTTCACCGCAATGACCGGCAAATGGCACGTCGGCCAGAACCAAGGCGTCACCCCGAAGTCCCGCGGCTTCGATCGTAGCCTCAACGCCGCTGCTGGTGGCTTCTACTTCGCCGACGCCCCGCGCGCGGAACTCTTCCTCAACGGCGAACAGATTGCGAACGACGACCCACGCCTGCCGAAGGACTGGTATACCTCCGACCTCTGGACGACTTATGGCTTGAAGTTCGTCGACGAGGCCATCGCAGCCAAGAAACCGTTCTACCTCCACCTCTGCCATAACGCCCCACACTTCCCGCTCCAGGCGCCCAAGGACGACATCGAGAAGTTCCTCGGCAAATACCAGCTTGGCTGGGAAGAAGTCCGCGCCCGACGCTACGCCCGCCAGCTGGAGATGGGACTGATCGATAAGCAGTGGGCAAGTTCACCGATGCCTGACGCGATCAAGGCCTGGAAGAACGTCCCGGCCGAAGAGCAGAAGCGCTTCGACCACCTGATGGCCACCTACGCCGCCGTCGTGAACCACATGGACAAGTCCATCGGCGACCTCGTCGCTGGCCTTAAGCAGCGCGGCGTCCTCGACAACACCCTCATCCTCTTCATGAGCGACAACGGCGGCAACGCCGAGAGCGGAGCTAACGGTCGCACCGAAGGCGATCCAAGCACGGGCAAGTCACAGTGGTATTGCGGTGAAAGTTGGGCCTATGCCGAGAACACTCCCTTCCGCCTCTACAAGCACTTCAACCATGAAGGGGGTATCAGCACACCGCTGATCGCGCACTGGCCCGCCGGCATCGCCGCCAAGGACGAGTTCCGCCGCCAGCCTGGCCACCTCATCGACGTGATGGCCACGGTGGTCGATGTCTCCGGCGCCACCTACCCGAAGGAATTCAACGGTAAGGCCATCCTGCCGATGGAAGGCCGTAGCCTCGTGCCCGCCTTCACCGACAAGCCCATCGAACGTGAGGCGCTCTACTGGGAACACGAAGGCAACGCCGCCGTCCGCGTCGGCGACCTCAAACTCGTCCGCCAGGGACGGAATGGCGCCTGGGAACTGTACGACATGAAGGTCGACCGCACCGAACTGCACGACCTCGCCAAGAGCCAGCCTGAGAAGGCCAAGGAACTCGCCGCCCTCTGGCACGCTTGGGCCGAACGCGCCCACGTACTCCCCGCACCAGGAGCCGAAGGCGGCAAAAAGAAGGCGAAGAAGAAGTGATCTGATGTTCGGAGGAAAATGTCCCTTTGGCCACAAGCCGTCTGACCCCTTCAAGGCGAAGCGGGAAGCTGGGCCGGTCGCGCGTTACGAATTCCAAGGCGAACAGATTCCGATGATCCTGCGCCATGCCGACGTCCGGCAGGCCGCCAAGGACTGGCAGACGTATAGTTCCGACGCCCCTTGTCGCGTGCCGATTCCCTCAGAGGAATCCGTCCGTTCGGTCCGCCAGCTTCCGCTCGAAATCGACCCTCCGTCCCACGCCGATTACCGGGCCATCGCCGAGCCTTTCTTCCAGCGTCCGAAGTCAGCCGAGATGATCGCGCAGGTCGAAGCCCTCACCGAAGCGATGCTCCGTAACGCCTTCGCCCAGGCGGAGACCGAGATCGTCCACGGCTTCGCCCTCCCCCTCCAATCCCGCGCGCTTACCTACCTGCTGAATGTCCCCGAGAGCGAAGCGGATCTCTGGATTGGCTGGGGCAC
>Ga0114980_10003413_pt1 | contig 10887 bp, 6 predicted proteins | sample S_140806_EF_Meta_FD_87018 | JGI IMG/M metagenome (GOLD analysis project Ga0114980, IMG submission 87018) | Freshwater microbial communities from Lake Simoncouche, Canada to study carbon cycling - S_140806_EF_MetaG | ecosystem: Environmental > Aquatic > Freshwater > Lake | place: Lake...
ACCAATAATACTAACCTGATTTGGTAATATAATTGGATTACTTTCTATGTAAGATCCAGCACTAATTTTAATAACAGTTCCTTCTGCTGCTGCTGCAACTGCTCCTGCGATTGTTGCTTTTGCGTCTCCGAGTTTTTTTCCTGTATTTGTATCGCTTCCATCTTTCGTAACATATAAAATATTTGTAACTGTTGCTCCGGCACCAACTCTTACAACATCAGTCCCTATACCATTTCTTTCTCGTTTGGTATAAAGTTCTGCATCGTATGTATTGAGTGCTAATTCGCCTAACTGTAAATCTGCAACTACCGGTTTCTTACCCGGTATAGCAGACCTTTTAATTCTAAAAGGAGTTGCCATTGATATTCATTCTCGGTATATACCATTAAAAACAGAACTTATATAAGTCCTTTTGTTTATTTATAAATCTTCTTCTTGATGCAAAACAGTTATTGCCTCAATTGCACCTTGAAGACGAATAAACTGTTCCTTTTTAGTATTGAAATCTCTTTCGATTTCTAAAAGTTCCTTTTGAAGATTTGTTGCTTGTTCAGTCAGATTATCAAGCATTTCTTGCGATTTCATATGTATAAAAAATAATTACGATTTTATTTATGGATTGGATTTTTGTGGTCCAAGAACATAACCACCAAGAGACGTATAGTTTGTTCCATTTAGTGAGTATCCAGATGCTCCCCCTTGTCCAACAGGAAGAGAACCAGTAGAACCACCAGTTCCTCCAGATACATTTCCGCTAGTACCAGAAATTCCAGTACCACCTTGACTTCCTGGATCTCCAGAAAGTCCAAAGTTTCCACCATTTCCACCATTTCCACCATATGCACCGTTCCCACCATTTCCAGCATTTGTCCCACCAAGAGAACCATTAGCACCAATCAAACCAGAAGAACCAACAGTACTGCCTTGGTTATATCCTTGTCCTATTCCTCCAGCACCGCCATTTCCACCATCTCCTCCAGTACCTCCATTCGTATAAAATGTTTCATAAGTATAATAAGAGCAATCATATGGAACTCCAGATCCAGTACAACCTTTAGCAGCATATGTCAAACAAGCAGAATTATCACCAAATGCACAAGCAACTTGTAATGCAGCGCACACATCAGCTTCTCTATAGCAAGTTTGTGGATTATATGTAGCCACAACATAACTTCCACTACCACCATCACCACCTCTGCCACCTTTAGTTCCACCGCCGCCACCTCCTCCACCAGCAACAATTGACCCATTATTTTGTACGCTAATCGTACCACCAGATCCAGGACCATCCGCACGAATTGCATTTCCGCCTTTACTACCATTTCCGCCATTTGCAGCACCGGCTGCACCAGGAGCACCTTGAATAGAACCATTATTTATTAGAGTAAAGGCGCCAACAACACCAGAAGAAATAATAAGTGCAGCAGTATTTGGATCAGTTGAACCAACTACAACTCCAGGATCAATGTATAATTTCTTTCTTACATTTCTTCCCCAATCTCCCCCAAAATAACTTGAAGCATTTACATTAGTTGTATTTGAAGTAATATGTTTTTCGATTGCTGGTTCTTCTGGTACTACTATGGGACCACCAACATCAATTAAGGATGCAGATGCTGTCTGTCCTTCTAAACCGCCTACCGTAATCGTATAATTTTTAGTAAAATAAAGAGGTCCAGTGTTATATGTTCCGCTTAGATTATTTCCAGCAAAATTATCAGTAGAACTATTCACGCTTGTAGCATTAGTAGAACTCCACCTCAAAGTCGTTGAACCACCATATGTAACACTATAACTATCAGCAGTTAATGATACTGTCGGAGCTGGTGGTGGATTTATATTTACCGTAACAGTATTAGACACACTTGATGGTGGAGAGTATAGTGTATTTGCAGATGCAGTAAATGTTTTACTACCACCTCCAGCACCTGCTTTTAGATTACCAGTACCTCTACTTCCAGATGTATTATACATATTTCCAATATCACTTATAACAATCGGAAGTTGAATATTTTCAGAACTCCAACTAATCGTTGATGAATTATCGTAATCAACTGTACCTGGACTTGCACTCAAACTTATACTTGCAACATAATTTTTTGAAGTAAGAGACCAAGTATCAGATACAGTTGCAGTCACTGGACTTGCTATATTTGTAGTATCAGTTCCAGTTACACTAAATGTAGTAGAAACAGTTTGAGCATTTCCTCCTGCATTCATACGTAACTGTATTTGGTCCCCATTTATAACTTGATAACTACTAGAACTATAATCTCTTACTACCGTTCCGCCTCTTGTAACTCTAAATTGAGCACTATTTCCAATAATACTTGCTGTTCCAATGTCATATGTTCTTGGTGTTTGTCCAGAAGGAACATTCGACATTCCACTTAAAGTTACAATATTACTTTCTATATTAGTTTTGAATGGAGGATCTATTTCTCCACTAGGTTGATTAAAATCAAACGCATTTGGAATACCATCTTCTGGGCGTTGTCTTGTTCTGATTGTATAAGAAGCAGAACGTTTTCCGATTGTTAATGATACTGTATAATCTGTTTCGTAATCTGCTGGAGTATATTTAATTGAAACCGATTGTCCATTTCTTACATATTGTGCTGTAGAAGTATAACCACTTCCATTTACAGAAATAGTAGCTCCAGAACTTGGTGTTACTTTTGCCTTATAGTTAATACCAGTAACAGAAGCAACAGTTCTTGTAATTTCTGCAGATATTTCTACATCTGTAACATTTGCACCAATCGAAAAAACATTAGGAAGTGTATCTATATTTCCCCTATAAGAATATTCAGAAACTAATCCAGACGAACCTAAAAGTGGAGACATTTTGATTATTGTTTATATTGTGACTGTGAAGCAATAACAGTAAATGCAGCAGAACCAGTTTTTATAATCACGTAAGTATACATATCAATTCCACTTACATTTCCACTTGTTGGTGTGACTTCACCATACCATTTTGGCGTGACTGCATTTCCATCTATTGTAACTGCTGTATTATAATATGCAGTTGACCCTTGTGTAGTTAAGATTGCAACAGTAATTGACTCTCCTACTGAAAGGAATGTATTTAATGAAGTAGAAGAATTTGCACGGAAATTAAATGTGAAGTTTCCTGATGTATTTGCAGTATAAAGATAAACATTATTTGCAATTAAATCAATATTATTAGAACCAGTAAGAGCAGAAGCACTTATAGTTACACCTTCAGTCAATCCATTTGCTTTAATGGATGAAGTAATTCTATTTGCTGTAAAGTCACCAGAAGCATCACGAGCAACTATATTACTAGTACCAGTTGATGATGCATTTGTTGCAATCGTAACACCAGTAGAACCATTATAAGAAGTTCCAGTCAAATATGCCCCAAATGTTAATGTTGCAAGAGTACCTCCAAGTGAAATGCCAGAAATAGTACTGTTTGCAAGATTTGCATTTGTAATTCCAGCAGTTCCAGAAAGATTTGCATTTGTTAATCCACTAATCGTATTATAAGTAGTAGAAATTGTTTTATTTTTGAATATATCTGAAGTTTCTTTTGCAGATAATGTATCAGTTGTAGCAGGTAATGTAAGAATACCAGAAGCAATAGCAGATGCTCTTAATGTTGTAATCCCAGAAGTAGAACCAGTAAATCCTGCTCCTGTAATACCACCAAATGTTGCTGTTGTAATACCAGTTACATTTAGATATTTGGTTGTTGTGATACCAGAAATATTAGCATTACCACCCATACTAATATTACCACTAGTAGAAGTTACACCCCCAACATCTAAAGTTCCAATAAAGGTAGATATTCCAGAATAAGAAGAATAAATAGAACCATTAAATGTAGAATAAGTACCAGTAACTTCTAAATTATAAAGTTGTGAAATACCTTGTAGATGCCTTTGAGTATAAGTAGTAGATCCAACACCACCTCCCGGTGCAGTTCCGGGGAAAGTTGCTTGATTATAAATTGTTATTCCATCAAATGCAAGACTGCTAAATGTTTGATTAGCAGGGAATGTTACACTATCAGTAACTATAATTTGTTTGATTTTTGCAATTCCATTTATTTCTAATGGATTTGTTCCATCAAAAGTTTCTGTAGTTTGTCCTATTCCCAATTTATCCATTCTATATGAGGATAAATCTTTCTCGTAACTAATTAATCCAAATCTCCTCCAATCACCATCAGCATAAATATGACCTAAATATCCACCTCTTTGTGGTGTTCCAAGGAATGAAACATCACCAGAACGAGCACCAGAAATTTCTGCAGTAGTTGGAGTTGATATTCCAACTGTAATTAATTTTGGCTGTGCTGTAGTTCCTTTTAAGAATATATTCTTAGCTTCTACTCCACTCGCAGAAGTACTTGTAACCTTTTGAGTAAAATTAACTGGACCATAAAATTGTGAAGTTTGATTGTTATTTTCTCCGCCTTCTACTGTAATACGATCTCGTACAACTAAATCATCAAATACACCACTCAATCTCTTTGTACTATCAGTATTTGCATCATCACCAGTATATGTAAAAATAGGTGCATCAAATACTTCTTCTTCACCAGTTACAGAAATAAGTTTCTTTGCTCCCGTATAATATTCACCAAGATCATTCATTCCTGTATATACTACAGTTCCTCCATCTTGTTCTCTTGCTTGGGAAACAATTATTTCATCTGCACTCAATACTCGATCTTGTTTTTGAGGCATACCAGTAGAATAGTTTCCTGGACCATATCCAAGATATTCAAAGGTGTGCCCCGAAGCACGAAGATATGATGGGCGATGGAATTGAATTGGTATTACTCTAATTTTCTTTACTAATGCTCCAACTTCTGCTGCTGCTGCAATAGTTCCAAATTGTCCTCTAATAACTGTATCACAATTATCATTTGCAATACGAAGAACTTCAGAATTAATCTGAATAAAGTCACCTTTCCTAAATCCACCTATAGAAGTAAGATTTATTGTAGTAGAGGTATCTAATGCAACAGAAAGTGTTGTAGATATTCCGGCATAAATGTAAGAAATACGACCACCAAGATTTATTTCACCCTCTCCAATCGCAAGAGCATTTGCTGAAATTCCCTGCTTAAGAACAGAACCACCACTAGTGTAAGTTTTAGTTTCGGTAACAACTCCAACATTAAATGTAAATGTTTTTATACCAACAACTTCCTTTACGGTAAATGCCTTATCGTAAATGGTATGTCCTGTTCCAACAATAGAGAATTTGTTTCCTACCAATAAACCATGAGTACCAGTAGTAGTAATAGTTGCAATACCAGTTCTAATATCATTAAAAGCAAGAGCAGAGATGGAAGATCCCTTTCCTACAACAGAAACAAATGGAACCTTTCCATCAGTTCTTGTTTCATAGATAGAAACATTATTTGGATTATAAACAGTAATTGATTTTGGACCAGGAACTCCAGTAATTTTAAATACTCCATTATATCCATCACTAGAGAAACCTACAACTTGTAGTGCATCTCCAATATTATCATTCACATCAGTTACTTGTACTATTCCAAGAGTTATTCCTCCTGCAATAGTCATTGTATTTCCTATTCCATAAGCAGCACCACCATCAACAACAGAAACAGCAGAAACAGATCCACCAGATAAAGTTGCTTTTACTGAACCATTAGACCCAACAATAAAAGAATTTACAAGAGAAGTAGAATACAAATCCGTAGATCCATATCCAGAACCACCACTAGTTAAACTCAATCCTTTAATCGAATTGAGATTATGTTCTCTATCTGTATAAAATGTAACTGCAGTTCCACTTACACTTGCTCCAGTAATACCAAATCCAATTACATTTTCCTTTATGAATGTATCGACTGCTTCTTTTGTAACTGAATGTCTTTTATCATCAATATTAACAACACCAAGAGGACTTGCATTGGCATAAAATGAAGATCCAGATGGATCTGAAACATAATTATCACGATCTAATTGTGGATAAAGATTTCTTACATCCTGATTGAAATTATTAATACTTATACCATACCCAACATTTGCAAGAGTTGGAGAAACATCAGAACTCATTATAGTTAAATGATAAATTCCATCCTGTCCTGATATTGCTGATCCAGAAATATGTTTTTTAATCTCATCAATTCTGTAGATGAAGAAGGTATTTTTATATCTTTCACGATAAACAGTAGGAAGATCAGCAATTTGTTGATTGGTTGCTCTTTGATTTGTAATATTTGTAAATGTTCCTGGATTTATTGTAATACCAGAAATAGTGAATATTTTAGAACTAACTATCGAAGATACTTCAAATGAACCATTATAAACAGAAGTTCCAGCACCAGTTGTATTATTAGTACTTTTTATGTTCTGAATTTTAACACTATCACCAATATTAAAATTATGAGGAAGTTCAGTTTCTATAGTAATTACATTCGACAAATATGCTGCATTAGTAATAATCTTTGGATTTCTCAGTTCAGAAGAACTTGAAATGGGTCCAGTAAGAACATCTAAATTATCAATTCCAGTTGTACTTGTCTCTTGAATGATAAATCCAGCAACAGGTGGTCGTGCATTTGCTACTTCTTTTGGAATTACATATCTTAATTTGTATATACGATCCGATAATGAACGATTATCTAATTTTCTTTTAATAAAAGTAGATCCAGTTTCTAGACCTAATCCAGTTGTACCAAGACCAACAATTGTAGAATAAACTTTATTATCTACCGATGAAGAAGAACTATTAATATACCAAGAAGAAACAGAACTATCATATTGTATTGGATGTGCTAATTCTCCTGGTTGTTTATCTGATACCGAACTTACAATTTTAAGTTTTCCGCCAAGATCATTAATACCACCAATTACTCTTAAAGTTGATGAAATTGCATCATTATATGTTGGTGAAATTTTAATTTCATTTGCTTGTGTGGTAGTTTTTGCATAATAAACTTTATTTAATTCAATATTATTTGGTCCCTCTGCATTATCACTAAATACTCTAATTTTTTCTCCATTATAGAACTTATGATTTTCAGTTAATGTAAAAGTATTATCGGTAATACTATTGACACCAGCACTTCTTCCAACATATGAAACTTTCTCCGAACTAAATGTAGTTCCATCTGGAGATTGCATTAATATTGGAGTATCGTAAGTAGTGAGATCAGAACCATTTGTTACAGTCAGATTTAATAAATCACCGTGCTTTGCTCCAATTCTATAGCTATCAATTTGATGAGGAGGAGCAATATCTTGATTTTTATATCCAAACAAATACAAACGAGATGTAGTTGCAACTGATATTGTTTGTTTTACATCTAAAGACAACCAAGTAACTTCTCCTTCATTAGATGTAAGTTCTTTTGGTGGAATGATATGAGTAATATATCCAGTATTATCTCTATCAAATGCATCCAAACGGAAACCATCTGCCTCTAATGATATCGCACCAAAGTTTGAGTTGGAGTTTGTGATAGACATATCTCCACCACTTTCAGAAACAAAGTGACGAGCAAATCCAATTGCAAAAATAGAAACACACTGAACAAATCCACCATTAGATACTTTAATATGATAATTTTCATATTCTGGTTTATAACTCGAATAAGAATATGTGTGTAATGGTGAATGTAAAGATTGATCGTTATTATTAAAAGATTTACTTACTGGATCATACTCAATATAAGCATTATCATCTTTTTGAAGTGAAATTCCAGTATATTGAGCAACAACCATAGATTTAAATCCTGTTGCTTTATTACCATCAGCAAACATTCCACATAAACCATAAACTGACCTTAAAGAACAGTTAAAGACATAAGGCGATGCCGAAGATGTACTATCTGCTTCTGTGATTATTTGAGCATCAATTAATTCAGTATTTGCATCCGGCAAAGCGATTACTGGAGAACTTAATGCCGTATAAGTAAACGTAGTAAGACCAACAACTTCTTTAACTGCAAATGAACCATTATATACACTAGTATCTATCCCAACTCCACTTACTATAAATGGAGTATCCACATACAATCCGTGTTCAGTAATTGTATCTACTGTGATTGTTGAAGTTGCAGTTATTCCATCACCAGAACGAATGCTTGTAATTCCAACTGCATTTGCATTTAAATTTCCAACAATCCTATATTCATCTACCGATGGTTCAAAATCAATACCAGTTGGATAATCAGCAAGAGGTCTTCCCGATGCAGATCCGTAAATAAGACTTAACTTATTATAATACATCTGAAGATCAGTTAAATTAGTCTCATCGGAACCAAATTTAACTTGATTTATTCCATCTGCATAAACAAATGCTGTTAATTTATGATGGGAGAAGTTTGCAACATGTGCAGTATTATTATAATTTTTATAGGTATTTCTAGTTGGATCTGCATCAAAGAATGTAAATGAAGTAAAATAACAAGTACCAGTTACATTAAAAATTGAAGAATTTTCAATATCAGCATCTAAAGGATCTGGAACATAAAGAGGACGAATTTTTGTCTTTCTTAAATCCAATCCAATAACAGAAGCCCCACGGGGAATAATTACTCCACCATATGAGGAATTTGCCTTATATAGATCATTATTAGGATCAAATACATCAGTATTAAAAGAGGAACCCAATTCCGCAAGTGATGCTCCACTTGTAGTCCAACCAGAACTAGTTCTTCTATAAAGTGATGCCGAATTAGATTTAAGAGCAAATCCAGGACGATTGTCAATATAATGTGTTCCAGGATATACTAAAACTGTAGTACGATCTATCTTATCGTTATTTCTTCCAGTTTGATATGAAAATCTTGCTGCTTCTATTAATGCCCTTTGAATTGTTTTAAAAGGTCTTGCAAGTGAATTGCCCTTATTTTCATAACTATCAGTTGCATCAAAATCTGATGAATTAACATATAAAATATTTCCTTCAGCATTACGAAGAAAATTTTCTAACCTACTTAATGGCATGAATATAACTCTTATAATGACATGTGTGAATTATTTATCTTCTATTTGTTTCAATGTTTTTGAAATTATCCATCCTTTGTGATTTTTTTGTAAACCTCGGCAAACTTTATATACTGCAGTATGATGCAAATCATTTTCTCTACAAAACTTTCTAGCATTATCAGTTATAAACAATTCTTTTTCTGGGGAAATAAAAGTGTAAATATGTTTACAAAAGGATTTAATTCTTTTTTCTTCAGACTTTTTTGATATTACTTTCCCCCTTTGCCCTAAACCAATTCTCAATCTTTGTTCTTTAGTTCTGGTTTTTCCTTTATTTTTTTCCACCCGTTTTTGTATTGTTTCTTGACTTTGTTTAATTCCAAATCTGGATTCACCCAATTTTTTTCTATGGGAAATAGTTTTTTTCTTTCCTTTTGCCGAAAAACTCATTTTTTTCTTTGTTTCTTCGGAATGAATATTACCTTTCATTAATTTGCTATGAGTTTGACTAAACTTTTTTTTATAACATTCATACAAATAAGAATTTAAGTATGTATTTTTATTTTTTTGATTATTCATGCACCAAAAAGCATAAATCATCTTTATACTTTTTACATCATTTTTTCCGTATCTTTTATTAAATCCTTTTGCCAATAATGCGTGAGCAATATAATGTTCTCTTGATGTCAATATAACAATTCTATTATTCTTCCCAAAGATACTTTTTGGGAATGTATGGTGTTTTTCCGTATATCCTTCAGGTGGAGTTCTGTTCTCTGCTTTCCTGATAAGATTACAATAAACTTTTAGATAGTTCATTTCCATTCTAACTGACTGCATTACTATTTAGATTAAAAATGAGAGTATTTCTACTCTCCAACCTGAAGATTGCAGTCAGTCAGGCGTTAATATTTAGACACTTAATAAGTCACCACTCAATCACTATATACCAATTCACCACGAAGTTCAGCAAGTTTTGCAGTTGCAAGTGCCTCTACACAAGTCCAATAAACTTCACCACTAATTAAATTATCATCAGAAAAATGAGAAGCAGCATCTTCCTGAAGTTCTTGAAGTTCTTGAAGCATATTCCGATCAATTATCATAAGTGGTTTGTTGTTCAATATCCACATATCATAGCACGGATTTGCGGTCCTGTCAAGAGGAAGGGAATGAAGGCCATTCTGGGTTTTTTGGGTCATTCGTATTTTCAGGAAGATCTCTTAATACCTGACGATAAACTGCCCATTCTTGTTTCTTTGCTTCGGTGATTGGACTATCAGAAAGTTGCGTCCAATCACATTCTATCAATTTACGATTTCTTTCATTACGAAATTCCTTCCAATAATCTCTTGATGCTTCTCTTATTTCTTCTTCTGCTAATTGTTCTCTAAATCTTCTTTGTTTTTCTGCATCAAAAGTTTCAAGTGCTTGTTCGTAAATACCAAGTTCATCAATCACTTCACTTGGTGCATTCTTATATTCTATTCTACCTACAGTATCATTCCAAATGACTGCATGAACATTAGAAGGAACCCAAGATAGGTCTTCCTTGATATTCAAAAAACTTTCATCATCCAATCTAATAAATTTTTCCGATACGATAAAGATTAATTTCATTCTACATCTCCAGATTTTAGTACATTTTGAATATTTTCAGAAAGTATATTATTCGCAATTATTCCTGGTTGAATTGATTGAATATAAAGTTGTTGATTTTCTTGATTTACCTTTACTACCTCATTACGAAAACTTTCAACAGCAGCACCTGTTGACCTTTGTTGTTGTGAATTTTCAATTAATAAAGTAGGCATCCAAGTAATCGCACATCCCCACTCATCTACTGGTTCTCCAGTATTAGGATTATAACCACGAATTTGTGTAAACCAAGAACACTGAAGTCCTACACAATCTTTTTTAATTAATGGACAATATTTTC
>Ga0114980_10003415_pt1 | contig 10886 bp, 7 predicted proteins | sample S_140806_EF_Meta_FD_87018 | JGI IMG/M metagenome (GOLD analysis project Ga0114980, IMG submission 87018) | Freshwater microbial communities from Lake Simoncouche, Canada to study carbon cycling - S_140806_EF_MetaG | ecosystem: Environmental > Aquatic > Freshwater > Lake | place: Lake...
CAGCTTCGGCTCGTTGCTGTGCCCAGCTGGTTGTCTCAAGCTGGCTTGTGGCGTCTATTTCTTTTAGTCGCTTGTCATATACTTCGTCAACAATCTTGCGCATGGCAATTTTCATAAACTTGGTTGCGTTGTTTTTGTCGGCGTCTGTCAAGTAATACTTGGCTTTGATTGTTTCATCTTCTAAACTTGATAAAAACTGCAATTGTTCTTCAGGCAATGTATTGGCTTTGACGCTGACATATCCGCTGTAGTTGCCGGCAAATTTCCAAGCCATTGCAACATCTGTATCAGCAATAGCCGTGGCTTTCAAATGTGAAATGTCTACTAGTTCCTTGACTGAGTCGTCAAGGAATCCTAGCACATAATCTAAATAGTGACCGGCTCGTTTTACTATTCCGAGTTGCTGGTCCGATACAGTTTTAAACAGTAGGTACATCTTCTTTTCCTTTGGTGCCCAAATACAACTGAGATGAAAGTTTTGTTGTTGGTGCATCTACTCCAAGTTGTTGGATGCTGTTGTTGACATAACTCAGTATGTTGTTTGTGCGTATTTCGTTTCGCACAAAATAGTCGCATGCCAACTCCATTACTTCAATCTGTTGTGCAGGTTCTAGCATACCAACTGCTTCCATGTTACCTACACCGGCACGACCATATGCTATCATGTCTAGTGCTGTTTGTTTTGCCAGGCGCAGTGTCCAGTATTCTTTTTCTAACTTTTCAGTTTCTGTAGAGTCTGTCATTATATCCATGATACGACGGCCGTCTTCAAGATAGCCTTCGGGACTGTTGTTAAATTCGTCAATGAGTTTGAGATAGATATCACGCTCATCGTAAGCATCCTGTAACCGAGCCATGCTTTTTCGTTGCATTCGTTGCAATTTCATCACTTCAAGCTGATGTAGTTTTTTCTGTGCTGGACTAGATGTTTGTTCTATTTCTTCAGTGTGGATTTCTATTTCAAATACAATCTTTTGTGATTCGTACTCCATACTTTCCACAGCACTTTCTCTGGTGTTTAATTCCAACAGGTACTGTTTCAATTTGGCGTAAGGAGTTATCTGTGCATTACCAATAAAGTTTTTGACTTTGAATTCAGGTATTGTCCAGTGTTGAGATATTGCAGTGACAATAAGTTCTTTGTGGTCGTTGGTTAAAAAACTAACATTAGTTGATAAATCGCTTACTTTGTATTGAGTCACTGATTGTTCCATATGATTATTTTATCCCTTCCATACACAGTGCCCGGAACTTCCGCCTGGCACCCCAGTTCTGACAGAACCGGCTCCTAATTCAAATCCTGATTCGGTTATGTAACTGAATCTCCAACCTCGATTGTTTTGGCCGGCAGCTGTGTAACATCCCATCATGTATTGATGATCTTGTCCCATATCAAAATTTTCTTCTCCAGAATCTCCTACTGGTTTTGTGGTAGTTCCAGAGTTGGTTTCAGTGGTCAAGTTCCAACGGCGCAAATTGTACCCACTGTTGTAAGATCCTTCGTTACCACAATACCCTTTGCCTAGTTTGGTGTTAATTCCTTTTTGTTGACTGCCGCTTCCGTTTACAGTTCCGCTGGTGTTAACAGTCATAGTAGATCCTGTTACAAAACTATACTTATGTGTGCCTTCGCCCCATGCAAAACCTTTTAGTTCGTCACTGATGGTAGCTACTCCAGCTTGCATACTGTCACCAGACAAAGATGTCAGTCCAGTTGATGCCATGGTTTCTGTGGTCATGTTAAAGAAATCAACTCCAGTTGCTCCGCCACCTACAATCCATGCATACAAATTTTCTTTAAAAAATGTGCCACAGTCGTTGCGACCAACGGTCATGTTCCAATTTGCATTTAGTCCAGCATTGGTTTCGGTTGCCAGGTAAAATGCCGCAGTAGTAGTACTTGTGCCCGGCCAACTGTTATCTGCACTCCATAAGAACCCTTTGCTGGTGTTGTTGACACCCGATGTATATGCTCCTGCATTGGTCAGTAGATCGCCCAAATTAGTCATGACATCAGTGGCATGCACCATGCGGTTGACATTTTTCCAAGGACTACTGCTTTGGTATCCGCCCATTACATAACCAGTTGTGATGATCTGTCTGTACAAAAACGAGCCACCAGATGCTGTACTGATCACATCTTTCCAGATGCCGCCATCATGTACTTCCATAACACCTGTATCTGTGTTGTAGATTATTTGACCAAGCGATGGACTTGCTGGTCGGGTTGCTGTGGTAAAGGCTGGTACCCTTACTCCATTTTCGTCTGCAATTACTGACGAATTTATATAAAATCCCATTATGATCCTTTCCAGACACACTGGCCCGAACTGCCGCCTGCTATTCCGGTTCTCAATGATCCGGCTCCTAGTTCAGCCCCGGACTCGGTTGAATAACTAAATTTCCAACCTCGATTGTTTTGGGCGCCATCATACATGCCCATCATGTATTGATGGGCTTGCCCCATATCAAAATTTTCTTCCCCAGAATTGCCAACCGGCTTTGCAACTGTTCCTAGACTGGTGTCAGTGACAAAACTTATTCTGCGTAAGTTATATCCACCATTATATGTGCCTTCGTTGCCAATGTATCCTTTTTGCAATTTACTGCTTATTCCTTTTTGCTGGGGGTGTGTTAACATATTACCCGAAGTGTATGTGGCGCCCAACCTCACAGTACCATCACTACTGGGATTTCTACTGACTTTTAAAACCATTGGTGAAATCACTGCTGTGGTTGTGGTGCTGAACATTAGCTTGACTGCCAGTGCTGATCCATACGCATATCCGTGTGTGTCTGTTGAAATTGCATCGCCAAAGCCGGCAGCATTTGCGCCAAAGTATGATGCGGTGATTAGGCCTTGCATGGTTTCTGTGGTTAAATTAAATTGATCAACATCGGCTGTGCCGCCTGCAATGTATGCATATTGTGTTTCTTTAAAAATAGTAGCAATATCATCATGTGCTTGCCAGGTGTTCCAGGCAGAGTTTAATCCGGCGTTGGTTTCTGTAGCAAGATTAAACGCACTAGTTGTTGTTCCAGCAGCCATTGAGTCAGTGGTACTCCACAAAAAGCCCTTGGTTAAATTATTGACTCCTGAAGTATAAGTTCCGGCATAGGTCAACAAGTCGCCTAGGTTGGTCATTACATCAGTTGCATGTACCATGCGATTGACATTTTTCCATGGGCTTTGATCTTTGTATCCACCCATTACATAGCCAGTTGTAATGACCATTCTGGTTAAAAACGTTCCGTGGCGAATGTCTGCGGCATCTTTCCATACGCCAGCATCGTATATTTCCATACGATGATTATCTGTGTTGTATATAACTTGTCCTTGTGTTGGACTAGACGGCAATGATGCAGTGGCTTTTGATGGGACAAACATTCCTGTATTGTCAAGAGATACTGTGTTTCCAGTTAGAAATGCCATTATTTACTTTCTAAATGCTTCTTTAACTGTTCAACTTCTGTTGTCAATTCCTTAACTGCTTCGATCAGTAACGGAACTAGTCGTTCATATTGAACTGTCAGGTAGTTTTGATCAATTGGACTCGGTGCAACTGCCTCAGGCACTACCCTTTGCACTGACTGAGCACTAACTCCAACTTGTCTGTATCCTGGAGATACACCCAACGACACAGCCAACTCATTTGGCTCATAGTAGAACGTTTCAATTTGACCAACTTTAACTGTTGGGTGTTCTATTGTTCCTAGTATTGTTTTGAGTCTAACGTCAGAATAGGAAGAAAATACATTACCTGTAAAATATCCGTTGCCAGCACTGACGTTACCTGTTACACTAATACCTGTGGTGGTTGCTACTACAACATTTGAAGTGCCGCCAACCGATGTGGTAACATTGCCGCCTGAGGAAACCACGGTTACACTACTGGTGCCGTTGCTGATGTATGCAAGTCCGCCACCACCGCTTTGTACTACCCAGGCCAGGTTACCGGCGCCATCAGTTTGTAAAACATATCCGTTGGTACCACCAGATATTTTAAGATTTGCTACTGATCCTAGACTGACATTTGCAGTAGATATAAAATTAACAACTCCCGTGGCGTTGCTAACAGTTAGCCCAGTAGTTGTAATTCCTGACGAAGATACAACTACAACATTTGAAGTACCGCCAATTGAAATATTTGCATTGCCCCCAGAAGCACCAATGTTGGCTTCGCTGGTTCCGTTGGATATTTTTGCGGCACTTGTATTAATGCCAGTGAGTGCAGATCCATTGCCAACAAAGTAACCGCCGGTAATGTTACCTGTGGCAGATATCAATCCACCAGTTAGTAAATTACCACTTGTGATGTTGCCTGTGACACTTACTGTGGTTCCTGTATGCGTAGTGGCGTTGACATTTGCACCACCTAAAATATTACCACCAATGATGTTACCTGTGGCACTGATTGTACCTGTTGACACTAATGCATTACTTGCGGCATCAAATGTAAGTCCAGGGCTGGCGGCGGCATTGCCTACACTGTTGTATAGTATTTGTGTATTTGACCCTGGGACTGTTAAGTTACCAGATATATTCCCCAGGAACGTCCCAATAAAATAACCACTGGTGGTTATATTACCAGCAGAACTCAAACTTGTTAGTGTACCAACTGATGTTATGTTTGCTTGTGCTGCGGTAGTTACAGTGCCTGATGTTGTTGCAGATGTTGCTGTACCTGATGATGTAGCATAGGTAGCATTGGCCACAGTTCCTGTTACGTTTGCTCCAGTAATGGTAGTTAGTGGGGCACCGTTACCAACAAATTGATTTGCATTGACGTTTCCAGTTACACTGACGCTGGATAAAATACCAACTGAAGTAATGTTTGGCTGGGCCGCTGTTGTTACGGTGGCAGCTGTGGTTGCGCTACCAGCACTGGTAGCATATGTTGCATTGGCCACAGCACCTGACACATTAGCACCGGCTATACTATTAGCTGTGGTTGCAAATGTGGCTAACCCAACAGTTACATTTGAAACATTTGCGTCAGTTACAATAATATTGCCATTCATGCCTCCATGAGCAGAACATTGATATTTGTAATTGCCTGTTATACCATACGGAATTTTCCAATATAATGTTCCTGATATTTTGCCTTGTGCTGAACTAGTTGTTGATACTGTTCCTGTAGTATCAACGTGTTCTAACCCAACGCTATAGTTTGCACTAGCACCTGTTTGAATTAAGAATGGATGCCCGGATACATTTAAATTAAATGCCAGTGTTTGACCACTGGTAACGTATATTGTCGGATTGACTGTAGCGCCATATTGATCAAAAACATATCCAGACATTCCGCTAGCAGTGACATTCAACCTTGTTGTACTTTGTAGATACAATTCATCTGTGGTTTATCCTGCTGTGTTGAAAGTTGAGATATTACCAAAAGTTAATGCACTTAGTTGACTACCATTGCCCGTGAAGAAATTAGCTGTTGCTAAATTGCCTAAACTGGCATTACCAGAAGTAATATTAGCTGTAACCGTTACCGAACCCAAAGTACCAACTGAAGTAATGTTAGTCTGTGCAGCCGTGGTCAATGTACCTGCAATACTTGTACCTGACAAGTTGCCACCAATGACATTACCAGTTGCCGATATCAATCCGCCTGTTAATACATTGCCACCAATAATGTTACCTGCGGCAGAAATTAAATCACCAACATTTAAATTGCCAGATATGCCTGTTCCGCCAATTACCTTTAACGCACCCACATTTGACCCTATGCTTGGCAATCCTGATCTGACTACTATGTTACCAAAATTAGCTGTTCCTTGATTGTTATTAATTGATGTATTAATAGCACCTGCGGCAATTATACCAGCTGTGGTGTTTATTGTTGAAATAGCACCAGTTGGGCTAAACACAGTGCCTACTGGATTTGGATTGTCAGTTGTGGGAGGTGGCACAAGAGCAAAACCGCCAGATGTTGCGTCTGTTGTAATTTTGGCACCGCCCATGTCAATGGTGTTACCACTAATGTACAATGTTCTAAATCGGTTTGTAGGGCTACCTAAATCATAAGTTATGTTTGATGAAGGTATAATACTGCCAGAGAGATTGACATTTCCACCAATGGTGGCAGTACCAGTGACCGACAGTAATCCAGCTGTGTTTAAGTTGCCACCAGTGACATTACCAGCAACTGATACAAGTCCAGCAGATAAAATATTTCCACTGGCACTAAATGAGCTTGTTACAGTAACTGTACCTGTGCCATTAGCGGTTAATGTTAAATTGTTGTTAAGTGATTGACTGGTTAAATTATTAACTGCAATGGGATTAGCAAACTGTATTGCGTTGCCATCACTGCTGGTAATATTGTTCCCGGCTGCAATTTGTAACGGGCCTTGTATCTGAATGATACCGTCACCAGTAGGATCAATGCGTATTCCGCCCGATCCTGATGTTTGTAATGTTAAATTTTGGTTGGTATTAGCACTGACTACAATTGTGTCGGCACTAGAACTCAACACCTGTTGCCCGTTGATGTACAATGATCCAGGACCGATGTAAACTTCTTTCCAGGTCATTGAGGGTGCACCTAACGCATACAAATTGTTTGCGGTAGGAATAATGTTTCCGGTCATGAGCAAATTGCCGGTAATATTAGTATTACCCGCAGTATCAAATACTACTAAGTTTGCAATCCCGCCCACACCCACAGAGATGTTTCCTCCGGAACTGGCTATTTTAACATTGCTGGTACCTAGTGCAACATTAGATGCGACACCAGTTGCTACCCCAGTTAACTGCGAGCCGTTGCCCAGGAAAAAACTGCCGGTAACATTGCCACTTGCACTCAATGTATTAGTTAAGATGTTGCCGGTAAATGCTGTAGTTACATTCCAAGTGGTCGTAGACGAATTGTAGGTGTACAGTACACCATTGACCGTGGTTGTTTGACCGTTTGTGGGAGATGTGGGAAATGCCATATTTTATTTATTGGAAAGTAAATGAACCAAATGTCAGTCTCATTGTGCGGCTTTATTCCATTGGTGTGTGGTGTCGTTCCACTCGTATCGTTCGCCGTCCAAGGGGTACGGAACAGGGGCTTCCCATAAACCAGTTGTATGATTCAATGACCAACTGGGATAAGGCATTGGCGGAACAAATGCATCTATGTCACGATAATATTTAAATCCTATGCCAGCGTAATTCTTGCGCAACGGAGTGCCTCCCATGGTATGAACACCACCGTGTGTGTTGTATGACGTTTGAATCCACTCGCCAGGACTTGTGTCCACAAATGTTTCAAAAAATTCTGGTTCAGCTACGATCACCTGTGTTACTATTCCATCAACTACTTTTGCAAAATGTGCCATGTTAATTCCTTAATGCTCAAGAGATATAGGTGCCAGAAGACGTGAACGTATGGTAATAATATCCTGCTGAATTGGTAACTGTACCTCCTGTACCTTTTTGCGAAGCTGACTGGTAACGAACAATCACAATACCCGATCCCCCATTGCCAGCTGTGGTATTAAAAGATCCACCTCCACCTCCACCAGTATTTACAGTACCATCGGTTGCAGTTCCTGTTGATCCTGCACCGCCGCCTCCTGTGCCGCCTGATCCGTAACAACCGCCGCCGCCGCCACCATAATAAGTCCCAAGTGATTGCCAATTTGTTCCTACTCCACCTGCACCAGTTGGATTGGCATTTATAGCATTTGCACCGGCTGCACCAGCCCCGCCACCGCCACCGCCGGCATCAACTAATGCCGCTGATATACCGCTACCTCCGGCATTGCCCTGTCCTGAGGTAGCAGAGCCGCCATTATAGCCTGCGCCGCCACCACTTCTTCCGGCCCCACCACCACCAGATCCTCCACTGGCTCCAGCACCGCCACCTCCGCCACCTCCGCCACCGACTGCTGTCTGAGTAAAACCAGTTGAGTTGGAACCGTTACCGCCAATACCCGCAGAACGTGTGCCGCCTGCACCAACCACAATTGAGTATGACGAGCCGGGGTTGACCCCAGTTACAGTACCAGATATGTATCCGCCGGCACCACCCCCGCCACCAAAACTTACTCCACCAGCACCACCACCAGCAACAATTAAATATTCTATAGTGTAAGAAGGGGCAGTACTAGTTGCCAGCCACGACGATGCTGCATTACTATACCATTCAACATACCCCAACGTGGTGTTAAATCTAATCATGCCATCAGTGGGGCTAGCAGGTCGTTGTGCTGTATTTCCAACCGGAATTGTGATTGATCCTGTGTCGTTGAAAATTGTATTTTTTAGTGTTGCATAGCCACCAGTGATATTGCCTGCAGTGCTGATATTGCCGCCAGTAATATTTCCAGATACTGTGATATTTCCAAAGCTAGTTGGGAAACTCTGATCAACCCACTGACTTGACACGCCATCATTGATATATTTGTATAACACATCTGTTGTTGAGTTATACCATTCATCGCCGGCGACTGGATTAGCCGGAGCCGATGTTGCTGTTGTCCATTTATAAACTCGTGTGGTGCCTTGTATTAGGTTGCCACCAGTGATGTTTCCAGTTGTGCTGACAGGGTTTGATCCAAGTGCAGCCAGATTGGCCACAACATTAGCATTGCCATAAGCGCCAGCAATACCAGTCAACTGACTACCGTTACCCAGAATATAATTGCCAGTGATGTTGCCTGTCGTTGATACGGGGTTTGAACCAAATGCAGCCAGGTTGGCCGCAACATTGGCATTGCCATAGCCGGTAGTAATTCCTGTTAATTGACTGCCGTTGCCCAGAATGTAACTGCCGGTGATGTTGCCTGTTGCTGATACTGCGGTCACATAGGCAGTGCCCCAAAAATTACTTGCGGCACCCAGAGCCAATGATCCATTTGCTGTGGGTGTTAACGCCACATTACTTTGCCAGCTGGAGGTTGCGTTATTGTATCGCCAGGTGGCAATTGGCGTTCCGCCACCAGCATCAACCCCTGCACCATCAACATTTGCGCTGGTTGTTTGATTGTTGGCAACTGTGATATTTTTATCGTTGGTTGTGATTGTGCTAGAGTTAATGGTAGTAGTTGTGCCATTGACTGTTAAATTGCCGGTAACTACTGCATCTGTAGAAATATACAAATTGACAGCGTTGACATTGCCTGTTGTGCTAACAAGTCCTGAAACATACACACCCGTGGTAGCCACTGTGATCACATTGGCGGTTCCTGCTGTGCTGATTGACACATTACCACTATTGGTTACTGAAACATTTGATGAGCCGCTGTATATGGTTGCACTTACCTGGACGAATGCTAGGCCTGTTGTTCCTATCACAATTGGATCATTAGTAGTCAACAGCCATTCAGAATCTGCATACGATGTGCCTTCTGCAACCACCACAATCATGCCTGCGGTAATTTCACCCGAGGTATCGCCATCTACTGTACGAGTCCAGGTGCCATCAGATCCTGAACCCACGGTATCCACATAATACAGGCCATTTTGACTGGCTGTTGATTGCCCTGTTACTAAAATTCTGTTGTTGGCGGCGAGAGCAACCCCATCTACAGTAGAAGGAGCTCCAGATAAATTAATGTTAGCAGTTGTAACCACACGCACTGCCTGTTTAAAATCAGAGTCAGATATCTGTTGTGCGGTTATTCGAGTCAATCCCATGTTGTATCCAAAATTAGTGTATTATTTAGCCAAAAAAATAGGACTACTAAGAGTCCTACTTTTGTCACAGTGTTAGCTGTGTTTAGTTGCGACCAACCACAACTTCAATTACACCGTATGGATCGTGCAATGTGTCCAGTGCTTTACCAATAATTGTACCTGCTCGTGCATTGTTGTCAACTTTAGCGTAACCGTTACCGGCTGCTACCATCATATCACCTTTGCTTACTGGTCCAATAACTTTACATGGTACACGACCTTGCAACGCCACCATTGCCACGTGTGTGGATGTCAATGTTGCATTCATGATGTAACTTGGTTTGGTAGAAATAACACCTGCTACACGAGTTGATTCTGGCTCAACTGACAATGTAATTTCAGCTGCTCCGCCAAATTCAACCACTGTGCCTGGTGCATAATCAGCATCTGCTGTGTACTTCTCTGCCAAGTCAGCGTATTGAGCTGATGTAGCTTTGGCAAACACAGTGTTGAAGTATGTTGTAGCACTACCAATGTTACCAACACCGTTGGCATTGTTGTTGTTAATGTTACCACCACTGATATTACCAGTTGATACTGTCAAGCTAGATCCAGTAATTGCACCGCCAGTAATTGCACCAGTAGCACTTACCTGGCCTGCTGTGGTCAAGTTACCACCAGCAACGTTAGCCGTTACTGTCAGGCTGCTCAATGTACCAACACTTGTAATATTACCTTGTGCCGCTGTTGTCACAGTACCTGCTGTTGTTGCGCTTGGCACAGTACCTGTTACGTTAGCACCTGGAATTGACGTTAATCCAGCACCAGATCCGTTGAACTGACTACCAGTTACAGTACCAGTTGCCGATACTAGTCCGCCGGTTAACAAGTTACCACTTGTGGTATTACCAGTTACAGCTAACAATGTTAGCGTACCAACACTTGTAATGTTACCTTGTGCCGCTGTTGTTACAGTGCCTGCGGTTGTAGCACTTGTAGCACTAGGTACTGTACCAGTTACGTTAGCACCAGTAATGGACGCTAAGTTTGCACCAGATAAGCCTGCGGCAAATGTAGCACTTGAACCAATTGCGCTGTTCCATGTACCACCTGTGATTGTACCAACACTGGTAATGTTAGTCTGTGCGGCTGTGGTCAATGTACCAACAATGCTTGTGCCTTGTAAGTTACCACTTGTGATATTACCAGTTACAGCCAAACTTGTCAAAGTACCAACACTTGTAATATTGGTCTGTGCGGCTGTTTGTAG
>Ga0114980_10003416_pt1 | contig 10884 bp, 10 predicted proteins | sample S_140806_EF_Meta_FD_87018 | JGI IMG/M metagenome (GOLD analysis project Ga0114980, IMG submission 87018) | Freshwater microbial communities from Lake Simoncouche, Canada to study carbon cycling - S_140806_EF_MetaG | ecosystem: Environmental > Aquatic > Freshwater > Lake | place: Lake...
CAATTTTGCAGTGGATTGGGACAGCGTTGCTGAAGCTGTGTGGGCCAAAACACAGCTGGTGTTTGTCTGCTCGCCAGGCAACCCTACCGGCGCAGTCATGCCCTTGGCTGAGTGGCAAAAACTCTTTGCGCTCTCTGACAAATACGGCTTTGTATTGGCCAGCGACGAGTGCTATAGCGAAATTTATTTTGGCGATAAGCCGCCACTGGGTGGTCTTGAAGCTGCGAAGCTGTCGGGGCGCACAGATTTTCGTAATTTGGTCAGCTTCACCAGTCTGTCCAAGCGCAGCAATGTACCGGGTATGCGCAGTGGTTTTGTGGCTGGCGATGCCCGACTGATGGACGCTTTTTTACGCTATCGCACCTACCACGGCAGCGCCATGGGCGGCATGGTGCAAGCGGCGAGCATCGCGGCTTGGAACGACGAAGTCCATGTGGAAGAAAACCGAGCGCTGTACCGCGAAAAATTTGCCCAAATCACCCCCCTCTTGTCCCAAGTATTGGATGTCGCTTTGCCTGATGCGGGTTTTTACCTTTGGGCAGGTGTGCCGGGGGGTGACGATCAGGCTTTTGCGGTTGAATTGCTGGCTCAATACAATGTCACTGTGTTGCCAGGTCGTTATTTGGCGCGAGAAGTCAATGGCGTCAACCCAGGCCAAGGCCGAATCCGCATGGCCTTGGTCGCACAACCTCAGGAATGTCTTGAGGCAGCCCATCGTATCGTTCAATTTGTTCAATCCCACTACCCACCATCCTCATGAGCCAACAACTGCAATCCATCATTGACACCGCTTGGGAAAACCGTACCCAATACAGTCCCTCTTCTGCGCCCAAAGAATTGAGCGACGCCGTCGAGCACGTCATCGCCGAACTCAATGCGGGTCGCTTGCGGGTTGCTACAAGTGAAACTGTGGGGCAATGGACCACCCACCAGTGGATCAAAAAAGCGGTACTGCTGTCGTTTCGCTTGAAAGACAACGCTGTGGTCAAGGCAGGTGATTTGGGCTTTTATGACAAAGTTCAAACCAAGTTCTCCAATATGGATGAGGCCCAGATGAAAGCCAGCGGAGTGCGTGTGGTCCCGCCTGCAGTTGCGCGTCGCGGCAGCTATATCGCCAAAGGTGCCATCCTGATGCCCAGCTATGTCAACATCGGCGCATATGTCGATGAAAACACCATGGTCGACACTTGGGCCACCGTGGGTTCTTGCGCTCAAATTGGCAAAAACGTACACCTCTCAGGCGGCGTTGGCATTGGCGGTGTTTTAGAACCTGTGCAAGCTAACCCCACCATCATTGAAGACAACTGCTTCATTGGCGCACGTTCTGAGGTGGTTGAAGGGGTCATCATCGAAGAAAATTCGGTCATTTCTATGGGTGTGTATATCGGCCAAAGCACCAAAATTTACGACCGCGCCACAGGTGAAGTGAGCTATGGACGGGTTCCCTCTGGATCGGTGGTGGTGTCTGGCAACCTCCCCAGTGCAGACGGCAAATACAGTCTGTACTGCGCGGTCATTGTCAAACGCGTAGATGCACAAACCCGCGCCAAAACCAGCTTGAACGACCTCTTGCGCGACTGAGATGTCTGTCACCCTCGAGTTGACTGAGCAACTGATTGCTCGCCCCTCTGTCACCCCCGATGATGCGGGGTGTTTAGAAATCTTGGGCGAGCGTTTGAACGCTTTTAGTTTTGAATCAGCGCGTTTAAACTTTGGGCCAGACAATTTCAGGGTAAGCAATCTGTGGGCTATCAAGCGTTGTTCACCCAAAGGGCCCACCTTGGTGTTTGCAGGTCATACCGATGTGGTTCCAACCGGCCCCTTAGACAAATGGACCACAGACCCTTTCACCCCAAGCCACCGCGATGGCAAGTTATTTGGACGTGGTGCTAGCGATATGAAAACCTCTTTGGCGGCCATGGTGGTTGCGACTGAAGAATTTTTAAGACAAGAAAACCATCCTCGGTTTTCCATCGCTTTCTTGCTGACCAGCGATGAAGAAGGTCCATCGGTAGATGGCACTGTGAAAGTGGTGGAGTGGCTCAATGCGCGAGATGAAAAACTTGATTGGTGCATTGTGGGAGAGCCCACAGCAGTCCATCGCATTGGCGACATGGTAAAAAACGGTCGTCGAGGCACACTCAGTGGCAAACTCACCATCAAAGGCGTGCAAGGTCATATTGCCTATCCCCAATTGGCCAGCAACCCCATCCATTTGTTCGCACCTGCCTTGGCGGAATTAGCCGCCATCAACTGGGACAAGGGCAATGATTTTTTTCAACCCACCAGTTGGCAAGTGAGCAATATGCACGCGGGTACGGGTGCCAACAATGTCATCCCTGGTGAATTGGTGGTTGATTTCAATTTTCGGTTTAGCACCGAATCGACTGCCGACGAATTGAAACAAGGTGTGGAAACCGTTTTACGCAAACACAAGCTGGATTTCAATTTGAAATGGACGTTAGGTGGGCTGCCGTTTCTCACCACTCCAGGCGATTTGTTGGGCGTGGTTCAAGAGGCCATTCAAGCTGAAACTGGCATTGATACTGAGTTGTCTACCTCGGGTGGTACCAGCGACGCGCGGTTCATCGCACAAATATGCCCTCAAGTTATCGAGTTGGGGCCACCCAATGACAGCATCCACAAAATTGACGAGTATGTCCGCGTGAGTGATATTGACACATTGAAAAATATTTACCTGCGAATTTTGCAAGGCTTGCAGCGCCACACCAGCGCATGACAGCTTCTGAATTGATTGAAAACTGCGCCAAGGCCTTAACTGATGCAGAGGTGAGCTTTGGCCAAGGTACGCTGCAAGCCGCTGACGAAGCCGCTTGGTTGGTCCTGTGGAAGTTAGGCCTTCCCTTGGATGTAGATACCCAAACGCTGCTCGATGACCTGACAGAGGCTTCTGTTCAGGCCGTTCTTGTTTTATTGACACAGCGCATTCAATCCCGCAAACCCTTGGCCTATTTGACCCAAGAAGCATGGCTGCAAGGCGTGTCTTTTTATGTGGATGAGCGCTGCTTGATACCCCGCAGCTTGATTGCCGAAGTGTTGGCTGATGGCAGCATTGACCCATGGCTCAACCCTGATGCAAGTACTGCTCTTGATTTGTGCACAGGGGGCGCCAGTCTGGCAGTGTTGGTCGCGCTTGCTTACCCGCAACTAGATGTTCAGGCTTTGGATATTTCTGCTGATGCTTTGGCGGTCGCAGCCATCAATTTACAAAGACATGGTTTGCAAGAACGTGTACATCTTGTTGTGTCTGATGGTTTGGCCAATGCAGGAGGTCAGTTTGACCTGATTGTTTGCAATCCCCCTTATGTGAACGCCCAAAGCATGGCACTGCTTCCTCTTGAGTTTCAAGCCGAACCCGCCTTGGCCTTGGCTGGCGGCACAGATGGCTTGGACTTTATACGCCAGTTACTTCACATGGCGCCTTCCTATATGAAAGATGATGGTATTTTGGTGCTTGAAATTGGCAATGAATTCGAGCACTTCATAGCAGCATTCCCGCATTTGGAATTTACATGCTTGTACACCAGTGCAGGCGATACACAGGTACTGCTGATCACGCAATCGGCATTGTTGGCATGATCACACTTAAAAATATCAGCTTGCGCCGCGGCGCAAAAATTTTGCTTGACCAAACCTCGGTCAGTTTGAACCCCGGCGAAAAAGTGGGCTTGGTGGGCAGAAATGGGGCGGGTAAGTCTTCCTTGTTTGCCTTGCTCAACAAAACTTTGACCGAAGACTCTGGCGAGTTTGATATTCCCAGCCAGTGGCGCATGGGCCAAGTGGCCCAAGACATGCCTGAGACCGATGCCAGCGCCACCGATTTTGTGATTGAAGGCGACACCGAGTTGGTGGCCGCACGGTCAGAAGTAACGGCTGCAGAGGCCACAGACGACGGTGAACGCATGGCCAACGCCTATATGGCCTTGCATGATGCAGGTGAGCACGATGCTGCTTCCCGTGCGCAAGCTTTGATTCAAGGTTTAGGTTTCAAGACCTCAGAGCTGAACAAGCCGGTTAACAGTTTTTCAGGTGGTTGGCGTATGCGCTTGCAGCTGGCCCGTGCCTTGATGTGCCCTACCGAGTTGCTGTTGCTGGATGAGCCGACCAACCATTTGGATTTGGATGCTTTGGTTTGGCTTGAAGCTTGGTTGAAGCGCTATGAAGGCACCTTGTTGGTGATCAGCCATGACCGCGAGTTCCTAGATGCAGTGACCAATGTCACCTTGCACATAGATGCAGGAAAACTGCTGCGCTATGGCGGCAATTACAGCAAGTTTGAAGACATGCGTGCTGAACAAATGACTTTGCAACAAAATGCTTTTACCAAGCAGCAAGACAAGATTGCGCACTTGCAAAAATTCATTGCCAGGTTCAAAGCTAAAGCCAGCAAAGCCAAGCAAGCGCAAAGTCGTGTCAAGGCTTTGGATCGAATGGAAAAAATCGCCCCGCTTTTGTCGGAAGCGGATTTTCAATTTGAATTTAAAGAGCCTGCCAATCTTCCCAACCCCATGCTGTCTATGCAACATGTGGATTTTGGTTACCCAGCAGCCAATGATGCAGTCGAAGACACATCGCCTACCGTGATTGTTCGCGACGTCAGCAAGTCCGTGTTGGCCGGTCAGCGCATTGGAATTTTGGGTGCCAATGGTCAAGGTAAATCCACCGTGGTGAAAACTATAGCCCGAGATCTTGCCGCCATCAACGGCGAGATTACCGAAGGTAAAGGCTTGAACATTGGTTACTTTGCCCAACAAGAGCTGGATGTTCTGCGACCTGCAGACAACCCCCTTGACCACATGATTGCACTTGCCAAAAAAGTGGCAGCAGACGGTAAGTTGGCGGGACAGGCTTCACGCGAACAAGACTTGCGAAGTTTTTTGGGGCAATTCAACTTTGGTGGTGACATGGTCAAGCAAAGTGTGGGCAGCATGAGTGGGGGTGAAAAAGCTCGCTTGGTGCTTTGCATGATGGTGTGGCAACGACCCAACTTGCTGCTGCTGGATGAGCCTACCAACCACCTTGATTTGGCGACACGCGAGGCCTTATCGATGGCTTTGAACGAGTTTGAAGGAACAGTGATGTTGGTCAGTCACGACAGAGCCTTGCTTCGCGCTGTATGCGATGAGTTTTGGTTGGTCTCTAAAGGTGGCATTGCCCCCTTTGATGGTGACTTGGATGACTACCAACAGTTCTTGCTGGACGAGGCTAAACGAATGAAAGCTTTGGCACAGGCTGAACAGGCACAACTTCAACAAAAGGCTCTGGCTGTTGCTGCAAAACCTTCACCGCCAAAAACACCTGCTCAAAGCTCACACAAAAAACAGCAACGCCTTGAGTCAGACATGCAAACACTAGAGCAAGAAAAAGAACAACTGTCGCAAGCCATGTCTATGACCACCTCATCCACGGAGTTAGCCAAGTTGGGCAGTCAGTTAAAAAATACAGAGGACCAACTTTCACAACTCGAAGCACAATGGCTTGATTTGCTTGAGCAGTCCGAAAAAGCTTGAAGAGCAAGCACGCATAAAAAAAGCCAGGGTTAACTGGCTTTTGTTTGTACACAATGTGTTGGTAAGACGTGCTGGATTCGAATCAGCGCCAACGGAAAAAATAAGACTCTGTTAACCGTATAGCGGTGTTCATCCAAGAAATCTCATCATCATCTATCTTTTTCAAATATTAATAATTCAGAATTACCGAAGGTCCAAAGACCTAAGGTAAAGAAGAGAATTATCAACCTGACCATCACCCAAGCAAGATTTAATTGTTCTTGGTGAATTAAGTGTAAGTTCCACCCCTGAGAATTCATATCCAATACTTTTGCGGCAAGTTTACCTTTTGAACTTCCAAAAAAAAGTCCCAATAGACCGCCCGCATAATTAATTCTCTCAACTGCGTTTATCTTTGCCATGATTTTCTTTCTAAAAAGTTAAATTTCAATACTGATTCACATCGTCTTCACTAGAGATACTTTGATCCGCTTTCTTTTTGAAAATCTTTCGACTTGCAATAATGACGATTGCAGAAACAATTGCAAAAATCATCAAATCACTGTTTAAACTCAAGCCACCAAAAAAATATTGAACAAGTGCAACTGCAAAAGATGCAATGCCCATTCCTAGAAATATGAAAGTCAGAGTAAACATCTCAATGATGAGAAAGGAGATGCCAATAATTATTGAGATTTGGTAGAACTCCATGCTCATATTTTCTGTATTATTTTTCCAATAGTGCCACTTAGAGAAGACAACACATCACTTGGAAGCATGATTAGCTTTGCGTTGTTACCTTGCGCTAGTTCTTTGACTGCTGCTGCTTGAATTTTTCTAATCTCAAACTCGACTGCACTTGCACCACCATTTGAAATTGCTTTAGAAACTGCAGTAACTGCGTATGCTTCTGCATCTGCTAAAACCATAGTTGCTTCCGCCTTTTTCTGTGCCGTGTAGAGATCTGCATCAGCTTTTAGTTGTGCTGCTTGTTTTTTACCTTCCGCCTCAGTAACAGTCCCTCTTCTAACTCGTTCTGCATTAAGTTGAATCTGCATTGCTTGCTTGGTTGCCTCATCAACTTCAACTTCTGTAACTTCAACCCTGGTTAACTTGATGCCCCATTCGTTAGCGATATGTTGCAACTCTGTTTCAATTTCATCAGCGATGTGTTTGCGATTAGATTGAACACCGTCTAAGTCAGTTTTACCGATAACACTTCTGACAGTTCCGTTGATGATTGTTTTGATACCTAATTCAAGATTCTCTATTCGATACATCGTCCTGGATGGATCAGTTATGCGATAGAGAATTGCAAGTTGAACTGATATCGAAACATTGTCATGGGTAATTGCATTGATTGGATCAGGCGGCAACTGAATTTCTTGTGAAGAAACTTTATATCTGACTTTCTCTAAGAAAGGAATTGTGAGTTGAAAACCCGCATTCAAGGTTCTGTTGTATTTGCCTAGACTTTCAATGACCCAGTTTTGGGATTGGGGAACTATGTTTATAGATAACCATAAGGCAATAATTACCAAAAGAAATATAAAAATAAAAACAAATGAAGAAAATTCCATACCAACTCCTAGTTCATTAAATCACCGAATAAACAGTCCCGATTCCTTAACCTAACCGCTTTAAATGCTGGTGCACGACCCTACACAAAGAACATAACATCTTTTCTAATCAATTGCAGTACTTTTGGCAGTTTAGACAAATTTTGTAAACTGCTGCCTGATCAGTCTATAGATTTGCACGATTTTGGCATTATCAAGGAACTGTGTGACGGACGATAGTGACTAAAACTGCTAAGACAAAGAAAAAAACCGCATCACTTTTGGTGGTGCGGTTTGATTAAATAAGAATAAAACCAACGAGTTTCATACTTTTCAACAAGAAAAAGGACTTGAGTATCTCCAAGTCCTTTTGCCTATTGAATAAATTGGTAGGACGTGCTGGATTCGAACCAGCGACCAACGGATTAAAAGTCCGCTGCTCTACCAACTGAGCTAACGTCCCATCTTTGTGCTTGACTGCTTTTGGCATTTCAGCAAAGCCGCAAAGTATAACTGTTTTTTCTCGATTTTAGTGTCTCTACAGGGTAGATTTTTTTGACAAAAGATTCAATACCCAAGCAGCTGCGCAGTTGCCAAATGTTGCGGTGACAGTGACCACTGAACCATAGCCATGGCAGTTCAAAGAGCTGTCTGTTTGCGTTTCAAATACTTGCGAGGGGGTCACACTCTCTTTGCTAAACACGGCGGCAATTCCCATGGGCTTTGTGGCAGTTGGGCCTGCGTGTTGCTTGCGAAGACGTTGGCGCAGTTGGGACAGCAAGGGGTCGTGTGTGACATCAGCTAAATCTGCCACATCGACTTTATGGGGCATTCGTTTGCCACCAGCAGCACCTGCCGTGATAAAGGGCGTGTGGGTGGTCAAAGCCCAAAGTGACATGGCTTGCTTAGCCGCCATTTGGTCGCAAGCATCAATAACTGCATCTGCTTGAACAGACAACAATGCAGTGCAATTTTCAGGCGTAATAAATTCCTCGACTGCAACCACTTGGCACTCAGGGTGAATGAGGGCAATTCTTTGCTGAAGAGCGACTACTTTTGACATGCCTAAAGTGTTCGTCAAAGCCGGCAGTTGGCGGTTGATATTGGACTCGGATATATGATCCAAATCAATCAAGGTGAGAGCTCTCACGCCACTTCGTGCAAGACACTCCACTGCCCATGAGCCCACACCGCCCACTCCTATCACCACCACATGGCTTTGTCGAATCTGTTGAGCGCCAATTTCACCATACAAACGAGATAGGCCACTGAAGCGTCTGTCAGTATCTGCGACGTCTTCTGATTTCACTTGATTTGTGTCAACCTGTCCTTGGCCGCAGCAGCAGCTTCTGAGGTTGGATAGATCTTTATGAGATCGTTAAAGGTTTTGCGTGCTTCTTTGGGTTGCTTGATTTCCAATTGCGCATTGCCAACGGTCAGCAGCGCCTCAGCTGCTCTGGTGTGGGTAGGAAAGTCATTGACCAGCCCTTTGAGTTGTGTAATTGCATCATTGAAATCACGGCGTGCAAATTTAGCACTGCCTAACCAATATAAAGCGCTGGGTTTGTAGCCTGAGTTGGAATAGACGCGAACAAACTGAGCAAATTCTTTGGCTGCAGCAGCAAAATCACCTTTTCGAAAAAGCACAAAAGCAGCTTCGAAGTCGCGTTTTTCTTCAGGTTCGGCTAGAAACTCAAAGCCGTCTACTTGAACATTAACCTTAATGGACTTGGGTGCCTCTTCGTTGACTGGAGGTGATGGCGGTGGTGCGTCTTGCTTTGCTAACTGAGCTTGAATTTTTTGAAAACGCCCTTCAATTTCAGCATTGATGTTTTTTTGCGCTCGTTGCAAAAGACTTATTTCGCGTAATAACTGTTCACGTTCGCCTTGAAAATTTGCGGTATCTTGCTTGAGTGACTCAATTTGTGCTTGCAGCAGCAAAAGCGCTTGCCGGTTTTCTTGCTTGGACTGGTTAATGTCTGCTTCTACTTGTTTGCTCACAGCCTCAAATTGTTTGCGCAGAGCCTCAAATTGTTTTTGAGATTGATCAAGTGATTTTTGCAGCGCTTGCTCTGTGGCCTGGGATTGCGCTTGTCGATGGATTTCCACCTTTTGCCGCAAGTCTAATATGGCTCGCCTGGCTTCTTCATCCTCAAACAAGGCGGCCTGTGCTGAGGGCACTGATACCCCCAACAAGCACAGATACGCGACAAGACGCCAAGATTTCATCGGTAAAAGAACTCAGCGCGACGGTTTTTTGCAAATGCACTTTCATCACTACCTTGTTCTGAAGGTTTTTCTTTGCCAAAGCTGACCGACTCCACTTGACTCTCTTGCACACCTAGCAAACTAAGACGTTGGCGAACTGCGTCAGCACGCTTTTGACCCAAGGCAAGGTTGTACTCACGACCACCGCGTTCATCGGTATGGCCCTCTAGAGAGACTTTCGCCTTGGGATTGGTTTTGAGAAATTGTGCGTGGGCTTCAAGAGTGTTTTGAAATTCAGACTTCACCACATAGCTGTCATAGTCAAAGAAAATTACCTTGGAAACATTACCAGCAGGACCTGAACTCAAGTTGGTACTGGCAGCGGTACTGTCAACCGGAACGACAGCGGACTTGGCTTCGCTGGCGACTGGGCCCGCTGAGGCTGGGGCCACTGAGACGGGGGGAGGCATGACGGGGTCGGGGGCAATAGAAGCTTTGCCACCCGTTTTATCTTCGACGGGAACCTCATTGAGTTTGACGCCGGAGGCGCAAGCAGCAAGCAGCAGGACAAGTCCCAATGACAAGAATAATTTTTTCATGAAATCTCCAGGTGAATTAAGGATTGACGAAGGGTCCCCAATGGGGCTCTCGCATATTGGAGGTTTGTCCAGCGAGTCTGGCGCGTATTTTGCCATCTAAAGTTGTTGTCATCAGGGCTTCGCGTCCTTGTGACTGAGTGGAATACATAATTAGTTTTCCATTAGGTGCAAAAGTGGGGCGTTCATCTGAATTTGTATCCGTTAAAGCTAAGACTTTGTCGTTGACCAAATCCATGAGGTGGAGTTTGTAAGCAGGTCCCACACGAGAGATAAATGCCAGCCATCGTCCATCAGGACTCAAGCTGGGTGAGATGTTGTAACTGCCTGAGAACGTTACTCTTTGCACTGGCCCACCGCTTGCAGGGATTCGGTAAATTTGCGGCGAACCGCCACGGTCACTGACAAAATAAATAGCCGAACCATCAGAACTGAAAACAGGTTCGGTATCTATGCCATTGGACTGGGTGAGACGCTTGGCTTCACCGCCCCTCGCGTTAATCAAAAATAACTGCGAACCACCATCACGGCTTAAGGTAATGGCCAGGCTTTTACCATCAGGCGACCAAGCAGGCGCACTGTTGGAGCCTTTGAAATTGGCAAGAATTCTTCTCTTACCAGAAGCGATATCGTGCACCCAAACGACGGGTTTGCGAGATTCAAAAGACACATAGGCCAGTTCGTTGCCGTTGGGTGACCAACTGGGTGAAATAATGGGCTCTTGACTGGTCAAAGCGATTTGCGGGTTCTCGCCATCGGCATCAGCTACCCACAGCAAATGTTTCGGTCCTTGCTTGGTGATGTAGGCGATACGGGTAGAGAAAATACCTTTGTCACCTGTCAGTTTTTCATAAACAAAGTCGGCGATTTGGTGCGAAACCCTGCGCAAGTCTGCGGGGACAACCACATAGACTTGCCCGCCCATGTCTTGACCCTTAACAGTGTCCCATAGACGAAAACGAACATCGAACCGACCGTCGGCCATTCGTGAGACGCTGCCTGTTAAAAGAG
>Ga0114980_10003417_pt1 | contig 10884 bp, 10 predicted proteins | sample S_140806_EF_Meta_FD_87018 | JGI IMG/M metagenome (GOLD analysis project Ga0114980, IMG submission 87018) | Freshwater microbial communities from Lake Simoncouche, Canada to study carbon cycling - S_140806_EF_MetaG | ecosystem: Environmental > Aquatic > Freshwater > Lake | place: Lake...
CAGTGTAATGTTTTATTAAGTATTTTAAACCGAGGCCAGGGTAGCCTGTATGGCCGCAAAATCGGGTAAATCACCTGGGGTAGCACAGGTTTCGGCATATTGAATATTACCAGCTGCATCAACTACAAAAGCAGCCCGCTTACTCACTCGCTGCATTTCGAAAGCAGGGAAAACATCATACAAAACATCAAAAGCACTAGAAGCTTCGCGATTATAATCGCTTAATAGCGGGAAATTTAATTGTTGCTCTTCTTTAAATTTGGCTAATGTAAATAGAGAATCAACTGAGATACCTAGTACTGTAGCATTACTAGAGTTGTATACTGCTAGATTATCTCTAACACTGCATAATTCTTTGGTACAAACACCAGTAAATGCTGCCGGAAAAAATAGAATCACCACTGGGGTGCCTCTAAATGAAGAAAGAGAAACTTTATTTTTTTCACTATCGTATAAAGTGAAATCGGGGGCTGGACTGCCAATTTGAATGCTCATATATATTTATTTAAGTTGCAAATGTACAAATCGCTTCGAATTAAAACCTCAATTGTTTATGGTTTGCGGGAACTATCCACAGAAACGCTTTTCCCCGAAGTACTTCCACTCTGGCCATACCGCATAAAAGAACGGTTTCTTTCTCGGGTTGCATATTGATCGAGCGAGTCTAGCAGCTCTTTCATTTGTGGGGGATGCGCTTCGTAATATTCAAATGACTTATAAAAACTTGAGCGGCTAATTTTATGGTAGGCAAAAATCTTTTCGTAATACACCAGATTCTTTTTTTGTGTGCGCAGGGTACTATCTTTCGCCTGCTGAATTGTATATAATTCGTCGGCCTTTAACATATCCCACACGATTACTTTCATTTGATTGATATTGAGCAGTTGTTCTTTGCCATTTCCATTACAAGCAGCCAGTAAGCCGCCTGTTGCTATTAGAAAAAAAAGAAGCTGCCAACGTATATTCATCGAAATAGATTTACCTTATGTTTTATTCTAATCATTTAGTTTTACTGAAATCGTATTTACCAAATGGGATGCGTTCAATTACTTCAGTTGCTGTTTATAAGCAGGCCCATTAATAATATCTAGCTCAGATAAAACCTGTATAGCCCGGGAACGTTCTTCTTGAGTACCCTTTTTAAACAATGCAATCAATTCCTGCATTTTACCCTGCATAAAAAACTGTAAAATCATGGTATTGGCATTTTCCTTGTTAAATGCCTGTAACTGAATTAAACTTTGCATTACATTTTTACGTGCTTCCTCTTCACTATCATACCACTTATCCATACCAGCACGATAATAAGAATAAATAACATCGTGTACGATATTGTACCGGTTATTAATCAAATTTTCATTGAGCCAGTAACGATTTCGTAACCCATCAAAAACACGCCATCCACTTAAACCCTTGCCTTCAGGTGCGTTATTTATAATGTTCTGGGCTTTCCGAAAAAATGCCTCCCCCCCTTTTGGAGAAAAAGAATCATAATCTAATCCGATAATCATATATGCATAATAGGCAAAAATGGCGGTTAGATTTGCCGCTACCGGATCGTTGCCCTGTATTCGGCTTTCATTAAATTCAACCGGTTGAAACTCCTGATATTTAAATGTTACTTCAGCATCCAGAAAATTTACCAATGCACACTGATAGCTGCTATTATAAACCGGTCGAGCTGCCTGTACGGTAAGTGTTGCTTTATAAACATTGGGTTCAACAATGCTCTCTATATTGAGAATAAAGCTGCATTCAAGTTTTTCATTTTGCTGAAACACGTCATTCGTCCACTTACGTGTATTCATCAAATTATTCAGCTGGGTTTGCAGGGTAATAAAAATACGCTTGTCTACTGTGGTATTCACACGACTGGCAATTACAGTAACTTTTGCCAACAATTCTTGCGCCATTCCCCCTATCGGAAAAAGGAAGAGGTAGCTGATCAATATGCCGGCATTTTTTTTCATCCAGTGATACAATTATTGATTCTAAAGATACAGCATCCCATTAATAAAGAATGCTGCACCTTGTAAAAATTCAGCCAAAAAAAAGCGACAGTTTTCACTGTCGCTTTCTGTAAAATAAGATAGTCTATCGGAACAAATCAGTTTCGTCGTTTCTGCGGTGATATACTTTTCCTTCCATGAATTCTTGAGTTGCTAAAATAGCCGGGTTAGGCATTTTTTCATAGGCACGGGAAATTTCAATTTGCTCTTTATTCTCATGAATCTCTTCGAGGCTGTCGGTATGGCTAGCAAATTCCTCCAATTTATTATGGAGTTCTTCACGTAGAGATATGTTTATTTGGTTAGCGCGACGGGAAACAATTGCAATAGATTCGTATAAGTTACCGGTAACGGCTTTTACATCCATCAGGCTTTTGGTTTCTACTACACTGGGTGTGTTGGCGCTCATCTGCCTTCTCAATTTGCTCATTTGGGGAGATTTTTTAAAAAGTTAATAGATTGTGTCTTTACTTTATTGATTTCAGTTACATGTTTACTATCGGCAAAACGTTCAGAAAAATCATTACACTCATTCACTACTTTTTCGAAACGTTCTCTTTGTTTATCCTCGTAGCTCATTTCAGCATACCGTTGATAGGATTTTATAACCAGGTACTTATACTCGTCTGCCTTTTTTGATTCAGGGAAATTATCAGAAACATTCCCAAAAGCCAATGCAGCCGCTTTGTAGAAACCCAAATTATAATACAACTCGGCACTTTTAAATTCTTTCAATTCCAGTTTATCCCTGCACTGTTCTATAATATCTGTAGCCTCTTTCACACGGATTGAAGTGGGATGCGTACTTATAAAAGCCTGCATTAACTGCAAGGTTTTATTGGTATTGGTCTGATCCAACTCAACCTTGGGAGATTGCATAAAAAAGCAATAGGCCCGCATATATTCACATTCTTCCGATCTGGTACTGGTGGGAAAGTTTTCTACAAAGGTTTTAAAGAGGTTTTCAGCATTCCCATAATCCTTATCGTAATAGTAAGAATATGCGAATTTATAATACATATCCTCGTATCTCTGAGTACCTTTTACATAAGGGAAAATATCTTCGTATAGCTGCTGTGCATAAAGCCAGTCCTTTTTGGCATAGAACTCTTCCGCCATTTTATACTTGTATTCAAAGTCTTTACTCTTCATGATTTTACCAAACTTCCCCGAGCAGGAAGCCGTTATCATGATAACAGCCAAGGATAAAAACAACAATATTCTATTCATACAAGTTGGCAAAATTAACTATTTACGGGCAAATTATACCAACACACTCTGTAAAACCCATGCGTTGCGTTAAGAATTAACTAAAATAATGTCCAATTCAATCGAAAAGGCTGCTTTACAATCGTAAAGCAGCCTTTATAAAGGGTTAACAAGGGGTATTATTTATTATCTCCCTCGTCTTCTTTCAATTTAGCTTTAATCTCGGCCAAAGCACCCAAATCACCTAAAGTGGCTTTTTCTACTTTCGCCTGGATATTTTTTACAGCCTTTTTAGTGTTATCCGACTCGGTGCGGGCTTCTTTTTTTGCAGCCTCTTTCACTTCTGCCTCCTGCTGTTCCCAGATGCGGGAATGGCTTAACAGAATGCGCTTCTCGTTCCGATCGAATTCAATAACTACAAACTGTGCAGTTTCATCAGCCTGAACCTGCTTGCCATCTTCTTTATTCAAGTGGCGATTAGGTACAAACCCTTCTAATCCATAAGGCAATTGAACCAATGCACCCTTATCTTCTTTGCGACTCACCATACCTTCATGAACAGTTCCTACCGCAAAAGTTTCTTCGAGTGCATTCCAGGGATCTTCTTCTAACTGCTTATGTCCTAACTGCAGCTTACGATTTTCTTTATCGATGCTTAGGATTATGATATCGATTTTCTCCCCTACTTTGGTATAGTCAGTTGGGTGGTTGAAACGCTTTAACCAGCTCAAATCGCTGATATGAATCATTCCGCCAATTCCGGGTTCTAATTCAACAAAAACACCATAAGGAGTAATATTCTTCACCAATCCTTGGTGCTTGCTTGCTTCTGGAAACTTAGCTTCAATCTCATTCCAAGGATCTTGCGTCATTTGCTTAATGCTCAAACTCATCTTGCGAACATCCTTATCCAGTGTTACCACTTTTGCTTCATATTCGTCGGATAATTTGAAGAACTCTTTCGCATTGATAGGTGTATTGGCCCAAGTAATTTCAGAAACGTGTACCAAACCTTCTACACCCGGCTGGATTTCGAGGAATGCACCGTAATCTTCGATGTTTACTACTTTACCTTTCACCACACTTCCTTCCGCCAAACCTTCTGGCAATACATCCCATGGATGCGGAGTTAACTGCTTCAGTCCTAAGCTGATTCTCTTCTTATCATCATCAAAATCCAATACTACTACTTGTAATTTCTGATCCAGTTTCACCACTTCACTTGGATGTGAGATTCTGCCCCATGAAATATCTGTGATATACAATAAACCGTCTAATCCACCCAGATCCATAAAGGCTCCGAAGTCGGTAATATTTTTAACTACTCCTTCCAATACCTGACCTTTCTCTAACTTACTCATGATTTCGGCACGCTGAGCTTCGATATCACTTTCAATCAGGGCTTTGTGAGATACTACGGCATTCTTGATGGTTTCGTTGATTTTTACCACCTTAAATTCCATCGTTTTACCTACAAACTGATCGTAATCCGTAACCGGCTTAACATCAATTTGAGATCCTGGTAAAAAGGTTTCCATGCCAAATACATCTACAATCAAGCCACCTTTTGTTTTGCTGGTAACAGTTCCTGTAATAACTTCTCCTGTTTTGTGTACTTCCACAATTCTTTCCCAAGCACGGTAAATGCGGGCAGATTTGCGACTCAAATGAAGGTTACCTTGGCGGTCTTCTTTTTCTACCACCATTACTTCTACCTCATCCCCAATTTTTAATGTGGGAACATCTCTGAACTCGTTCAATGAAACCAGTCCATCGCTTTTGAAGCCAATGTTAACCACCACATCTGTTTTGGTAAGGGCTACCACACTTCCTCTAATAATTTCACCGTCTTCAATTTGAACAAATGTGTTGTCGTACACTTTGTCGTACTTTACACGGTCAATTTCTGAGTAATGACTCACATTACGCTTGTCGATACTCCAGTCAAAATCATCATGTGCCGTTACAATTACAGGCACTGCTTCAGGTGTTGTTGTTGTCGCAGCAGCTACCTCTTCAACCATTTCAGTTGAAGCAAGCTCCTGAGCATCTGCGTTTAGTTGTTTGTTAATGAATTTCATAAAAAGCCCGATGTTTTTAATTCGGGGCTGCAAAGGTAATAAAATAGGGCTTGCTACTAATAAAAATGACCGTTTTTATATAAAAACAGTCATTATATACAATAAAATTATACTTTATTTCCTATTTCCAAGGCTATAAGGGGGGTAAACTTCGCTCAATTCCTAGTTCCAGCCCCCTTAGCTCTGCCAATCCCCTCAGCCGACCAATGGCACTATATCCGGGATAGGTGGTCTTTTTTAGATCGTCGAGCATTTGGTGTCCATGATCGGGGCGCATAGGAATGTTAACCCCTCTTTTCCTTTGAACGACTACAATTTCCTTAATTACTGCATACATGTCAACATCGCCATCCAGGTGATCGGCCTCATAAAAATTACCTTGATTATCGCGGCGGGTACTTCTTAGATGTAGAAAATGAATTGCGTTGCCCAATCTGTTTACCATACCGGGTAAATCATTGTCGGCACGCACCCCATAAGATCCGGTACAAAAACAGAGACCGTTTGCGGGGGATGAACAAGCATCTAATAATTCACGTGCATCGGCTTCGGTACTCATAATTCGGGGCAACCCTAAAACTGAATAGGGCGGATCATCTGGGTGAATGGCCATTTTCAAGCCACCTTCCGCAGCTACGGGAGCCACTTCATTTATAAAATGAAAGAGGTGTTGCTTTAATTGTTGTCGGTCTATGCCCTTGTATTGATCAAGTGCAGCAAAAATTTGCTCCGTAGTAAATTGTTCGCGACTACCTGGTAAGCCCAGCATCATATTTTTATACAACAATTGCCTTTCGGCTTCCGACATATTTTCCATTCGCTTTTTTCCCCTTTCCAATTCTTCAGAAGTATAATCAGCTTCGGCACCGGGTCGCTGAAGCATGAATACATCAAAAGCGATAAAAGCTGCTTTTTCAAAATACAAGGCCTTGCTTCTGTCGGGCATTTCGTAAGCGATATCGGTACGAACCCAATCGAGGATGGGCATAAAATTGTAGGTAACCACTTTTAATCCGCAGGCAGCAACGTTCCGCAAACTTTGTTTATACTTTTCAATCCACTGTACGTAATCACCTTTTTGCCTTTTGATTTCTTCATGCACGGGTAAGCTTTCAATTACAGTCCACGTCATTCCCGCAGCTTCTATCAATGCTTTCCTTTCTTCAATGGCCGCATTTGACCAAACTTCGCCTACTGGAATTTGATGAAGGGCAGTTACTACGCCTGTGCAACCAGACTGCCGGATATCCCATAAACTAACGGGATCATCTGGCCCGTACCAACGCATTGTATGTTCCATAGAAAACAAAAATTTTTACAAAGTTCATAAAAAGCAAGGGAACCCGAGTGATTCCCTTTTGCAAGGATTTATAAATCTGCGAAATCGATGTAGCCAATACCGTTTACCAAAATAGGGTATACAAAGCCGTAATAATGCCTGCTACTATAAGGGTTCCTACTTGAAAAGACGGACTCATCGCAAACATTGATTTCTCAATTACCAATCCTTTGGGCTCTATTCCCTTTCGGTTTTCGAACTTACTAATGATTATCATCCCCAAAATGCTGATGATAAATACAAAGCCCATTCTGTCTATAAAAGGTATTTCAAAAATTCCTTCTGCATTCGCGGCAGAAAAGCCAGATGATTGCAGGAAAGATAAATCAACCCATTTAGGGAGAAACTTAAATATAACCGAGAAAATAAAACCGCCTATAGTAGCAAAAAGGGCGGCGTTGGAGGTAGCTTTTTTCCAGAAAAAACCGAGAATAAACATGGCAAAAATACCCGGTGAAACAAATCCGGTATATTCTTGAATATATTTAAATCCGCCTTTTTCAATTCCCAGATAAGGAGCTATTACTATTGCAATCACCATAGAACAAATAATTACCCACTTTCCAATAGCAACTAGTTTTTGTTCATCTGCTGCTGGGTTGATTTTTTTCTGGTAAATATCTAGCGTAAAAATGGTGGATATGCTATTCGCCTTTCCCGCCAAAGAGGCAACAATTGCGGCAGTTAATGCGGCAAAGGACAAACCTTTTAAACCGGTTGGCAATAAATTCAATAAAGAGGGATAGGCTTTATCCGCCATCAATTTTCCTCCTTCACCCAGCAATTCTCCTTGAGAAAAATATCCTTTCTGATTTAATACATAGGCAGCAATACCAGGCAGTACAACAATCACCGGCATTAGCAGCTTTAAAAAAGAGGCAAACAAAATTCCTTTTCGTGCGGTGGGCAAACTGGCCCCCAAGGCACGCTGGGTAATATATTGGTTACATCCCCAATAATTCAAATTTACAATCCACATTCCCCCAATTAACACGGTTAAGCCGGGTAAGTCTAGAAAATTGGGATTGTCTTTTTTGAGTATCATATGAAAATGATCATTCGCTTCTTTATATAAAAGCTGCATTCCAGCAATCGTTCCTTCCTGTCCGTAAATTTTACTAACCAATCCCAGTGCCAGATAAGTAGTAACCAATCCGCCTAAAACCAAAAAGAATACCTGAATCACGTCGGTGTAGCCAATAACTTTCATTCCGCCTAGGGTAATAATTACAGCAAAGAGGCCCAGGAGATACATACAGGTTGTTAAGGAAATTCCACTGATACTATTTATTGCCAATGCCCCTAAATATAAAATAGAGGTAAGATTTACTATAACATACAAAAGCAGCCAGAAAACGGCCATTATCATGGCGACTGTATCGTTATAACGAGTACTTAAAAATTGAGGCATGGTGTAGATCTTATTTTTCAAGTACACCGGAATAAAAAATATGGCAACAATCATTAGTGAGGCAGCCGCCATCCATTCGTAGGTAGAAATAGCCAATCCCATGGTAAATCCATTTCCACTCATACCAATCATTTGCTCCGCAGAAATATTGGATGCAATCAGGGAGGCACCAATCGCCCACCAGGTAAGTGATCCTTCTGCCAAAAAATAATCATGAGAGGCAGATGCCGAAGATTGTTTTTTCTTTTTATATAACCAATAGCCATAGGCACTTACTATAATAAAATAAATAAAGAATACCAGATAATCAGCAGTGTGAAGCACTTTCATAATTGGGTTGGTTTATGGTAAGCAGGCTGTTAGTTGTTGTTCGAATAAATATAGTTTTTTCGGGTAGCCGTTTGCAGAAGTAATTTTAATAAATTATTTATAAACTGAAAAGCGGTTTAGCAATATACGAAATTTCATACCGGTTTAATCAGCTGTTGAATTGCTTCTGTAGAATAATCAGATACTTTTAGTATAACGTTATCAAAGTTCGCAAACTCATCCTCAATATGCATCGTTGTTAAAACCACACATTCCATGCCGGCCATTTTTGCTGCTAGCACTCCTTTGGGAGAATCCTCAAAAACGATGCAGTTACTTGGGTCAACTCCCAGCTGTTTTGCACAGGAAAGAAAAGTTTCAGGGTGAGGTTTGCTTAGGGCAACATCCACAGCACTCACAATCGCCTTAAAATAATGCCTGATTTGTAAGCCATCCAATACATAATTAATATTCATTGGAAGAGCTGCTGATCCAATTCCCATAGGGATTGATTCTGTATAGGCTTTTTGTAAAAAAGATGCTAGTCCTGCGATCAATGAAAGATGAGGCTTGAATTCCAACTGATACGTTTGTTCTTTATGCAAAATCATAGTTTGCATCTCTTCGTTTGAGAATCTTCCCGGAAAAATTCTTTCCAACAATTCCTCGTTTTTTCCATAACACTCCAATTTTACTTGCTGTAAACTCAACTCCGCACCTAATGAATTGAGAATAGAATGCCAGGCACGAATATGGAAGTCCATATCATCTATCATGGTTCCATTCAAATCGAAAATAAAAGCCTTTTGCTGCATAACTAATTTGTAAACTCAGATTAAATGTATCGATTGATGATGTTTTCCAGATACTCCTGTTTCCCACTTGTGATAGCGGGCTCTCCCACAGTTGCAGCAATGGAAGCCAGTGTTTGGAGATTCATCTTTCCAGTTTCAAATGCCTTTCCTTGTTCAGTTTCAAAAGATGCATATCGGTTCGTTCTAAACTTCCGGTAATCTGATTGCTGTAATACCTGATCGGCCACAATTAATGCTCGGGCAAAAACATCCATTCCGCCAATATGGGCATAAAATAAATCGGCAGGATCGGTTGAATTTCGCCTGCGCTTGGCATCAAAATTTATCCCTCCGCCACTAAAACCGCCTGCTTCTACAATTACCAGCATCGTTTCTACCAGTTCATTGATGTTATTGGGAAACTGATCTGTATCCCATCCATTTTGGTAATCACCCCTATTGGCATCGATGCTTCCCAATACGCCTGCATCAGCCGCTACCTGCAGTTCATGCTGAAAGGTATGACCGGCCAGCGTAGCATGATTCACTTCGATATTCAGTTTAAAATCCTGCAATAAATCATATTGTCGAAGAAATCCAATTACGGTTTCACTGTCGTAGTCGTATTGATGTTTGGTTGGTTCACAAGGCTTCGGCTCAATAAAAAAGTGACCGGTAAATCCATTGCCTCTTGCGTAGTCCTTTGCCATATGCAGAAAACGAGCCAAATGTTCTTTCTCTTTTTTCATATTGGTGTTGAGCAAACTCATGTATCCTTCTCTTCCACCCCAAAATACATAGTTGGCTCCCCCCAGTTCGATGGTAGCATCCAAAGCAGCTTTTACTTGAGCACCAGCATGTGCTACTACTGAAAAATCGGGATTGGTAGCAGCCCCATTCATATATCGGCGGTTGCTGAATAAATTAGCAGTTCCCCAAAGTAGCTGCACACCCGAGTCTTTTTGTTTCTGCTTAGCATACGCAGTGATTTGTTGCAATCTTCTTTCATTTTCTGCCATATCGTCTATAAAATCTACTACGTCTACATCATGAAAACAATAAAAAGGGATATTCATTTTAGTAATGTATTCGAAAGCTGCGTCCATTTTATCTTTTCCCTTGGCGATTGGATCATTTTGAATATTCCAGGGATATAAATGGGTAGGCTCTCCAAATGGATCAGCTCCATTGCCTACAAAACTGTGCCAGTAAGCACAGGCAAAGCGAAGCCATTCTTTCATGGGCTTTCCCGCAACCAATCTTTCCGCATCATACCAGCGAAAGGCTAATGGATTATCAGATTGAATCCCTTCAAACTGAATTTGCCCAATGCCTTTAAAAAATTCCTTACTTCCAGTTACTACTTGCATACTGATTATTTTTGATTGAATTAATAATGTAAAAGTTGTTGTTGTAAATGTTTGAGCCATTCTTGATAGGCTTCTTCCAGCTTATCGGCATCCCCATCTGGTTCTATCCGCTGCAATGGCTCAGCTGCAGCCATACCCATTCCATCCCCCAGTAAACCCCTGGAAGCCCCTCTGGCGGCTCCGGCACTTCCATCTGTATCAAATAACTCAACCGGTGTTTGGGTAGCGTTTACAAAAGATTGAATAAATAATGTACTTAAAAACATATTGGCTTTTCCTGCGCGTATTACAGAGGGCTGAAGTTGATTTTCGCGTAAAATATCTAACCCATACCGGAATGCAAAAGCAATGCCTTCCTGAGC
>Ga0114980_10003418_pt1 | contig 10879 bp, 8 predicted proteins | sample S_140806_EF_Meta_FD_87018 | JGI IMG/M metagenome (GOLD analysis project Ga0114980, IMG submission 87018) | Freshwater microbial communities from Lake Simoncouche, Canada to study carbon cycling - S_140806_EF_MetaG | ecosystem: Environmental > Aquatic > Freshwater > Lake | place: Lake...
CTCGCGATCTTTGGAGCTAGCCGCAGCCATGGACTCTCGCGGCTACGGCGTTAGTCGCAAGAGATCTAGATATCGCCCAATTCCGTGGCAACAGATCGATTCCGCAGTTGTCACTAGTGCACTGGTCGCGCTTGCTTTAGTTTTGGTAGTGCGCTGATGATTAATTTTTCTAACGTATCGCTTATCTACCCTACCTCGACAAAAACCATTTTAGAGGACCTCTCATTTTCCATTATGGAAGGAGAGCTAGTTCTAGTAATCGGATCAACCGGAACTGGCAAGACATCGTTACTGCAATTGATAAACGGGTTGGTTCCCCATCACACCGGTGGAATCCTGGCTGGCGATATAACTGTCGATGGAATTTCAACTAAGTTAGTTCGCCCTGGAGAACTTGCTCATTTAGTGGGAATTGTTGGGCAGAATCCAGCACAAGGATTTGTTACCGACACCGTCGAAGAAGAGTTGGCCTTTGGAATGGAGGCGCTCAACCTCGCCCCGGATTTAATGCGAAAGCGTGTCGAAGAAATTTTGGATTTATTGGCACTAACTCATTTGCGTAATCGCGCAATTTCTACTCTCAGCGGTGGAGAACAGCAACGAGTTGCCATAGGTAGCGCACTGGTAATGCATCCAAAAGTACTTGTTCTAGATGAGCCAACTAGCGCCCTTGATCCCATTGCAGCCGAGGAAGTCTTATCGATTCTTCATAGACTCGTTCATGATTTAAGCCTCACCGTTGTCATTGCCGAACATCGCTTAGAACGCGTAATTGGATTTGCTGATCGCATTATTCATATCGCAGGTGATGGCAACGCCAAAATAGATCTGCCTGAAATCATTCTTAAAGAGGCAGATATCGCGCCTCCTATTGTGCATTTAGCCAGAGCATTGGGACTCTCTGACGTTGGACTGAGCGTTCGCGATGTCAGGAGAATGACAGAGACCATCAGGGATACTGGCAAAGATGTTGAAAATGTTTTGCCCGCTCTTGGTGATGAAAAAATTCTGGCAAAAGGTTTGACCATTAAATATGGCTCAAGCGTTGTATTAAAGTCGCTAAACGTTAGCGCGCGAGCTGGCGAAATTGTGGCGTTGATGGGTCGCAACGGTGCTGGGAAAAGTTCGCTACTGACCACACTCGTTGGACTGCAGAAGCCAACTTCTGGAACATCTCACATTTGCGGAAAGGCCTCGACTGATCTGAAAGGAAAAGTTCGTCGTGAGATAGTTGGATTCATTCCGCAAGAACCTAGCGATCTGCTTTACGGTCAAAGCGTTCTTGGCGAGTGCGATCAAGGCGACAAAGATAATCAAATCGCACCTGGAACTACATTTGCACTGCTGCAAAGAATTGTGCCTTCGGTAAGCCCCGATACACATCCACGTGATTTATCAGAAGGTCAACGCTTAGCCCTTGCGTTGTCAATTGTCTTATCCGCACAACCCCAAGTCTTAATACTGGATGAGCCAACTCGCGGTTTGGATTATCAATCCAAAGCCTTGCTTATGGGTCTGCTGAAGAATTTTTCAAAAGAGTTAGGGCGTTGCGTAATGATTGCAACCCATGATGTTGAACTTGTAGCCGAACTAGCCGATCGAGTCATTTTCCTCGCAGACGGTGAAATTGTTGCTGATGGTCCGACTCTGGATATTTTGCTCTCGTCCCCGGCTTTTGCACCCCAGGTCGCAAAAGTGATGTCACCACGGCGTTGGTTAACGGTTTCAGATGTGATTGCTGCGATGGAGTCGTGATGCTTAAAACCTCTGATATCTATCGTTTCTCGCGTAGATCGCAATTCACACTTCTTGCTGTCTCTATTTTTACCTTAGCCGGGTTTACTTGGCCATTCTTTGCACCCGATCAAAGTTCGGCACGGTTTGCGCAATATTTTTTCTGGATCGCCATCCCGTTCACATTCCTTTTACTGATTGCGCAATTAAGTGATAAAAGCCTCGATGCAAAATCGGTTGCGCTACTTGGAATGTTGGCCGCGCTAATTGCTGCACTTCGACCTTTAGGTGCTGGAGCAGTCGGTATAGAGCCCATGTGGTTTTTATTAATTTTGGCAGCGCGTGTTTTTGGAAGCGCCTTTGGTTTTCTCCTTGGTGTTCTCGCGATGCTCGCTTCGGCCTTACTAACTGGCGGAATGGGACCCTGGTTGAGTTATCAACTATTCGCTGCCGGAGTTATTGGTTTGCTAGCTGGCTCATTATTTAAGAGGCTTAGAGGCAAAGTCGAACTCGTTTTGCTAATAGCGATCGCAATTTTTTCATCTTTGAGTTATGGGCTGATGATGGATCTGCAATTTTGGCCCTGGGCAATCGGAACCAATACGCAATTTTCATTTATTCCGGGTGCTGATTTATCAATAAATCTGCGCCGCTTTATTACTTTTCATTTTCTTTCGGCGATGGCGTGGGACATCCCACGAGCAATTGTTACCGTTGTCTTGATTTTAACGGGCGGCCCAGCGATATTAACGGCACTTCGCAGAACTAAAAAACGTGCAGCGTTTTTAACTCCTATTGAATTTATCGAACGTGCGAAGTCACCAAAGGCAACTTAGTAACCATTGCCAACGAATCACGCCCCCGCACATCAATAACTAGCTGATCCCCCAATTTAACCGAGCTCGAAAGCAGCGCTAGCGCAATCCCTTGCTTTAGAGTGGGAGAGAAAGTACCGCTGGTTACTTCTCCGACTATTTCACCGGAACTGTTTTTAACCTGCATGCCGGCACGTGGAATTCCACGATCTTGGCTAACTAGCGCGCGAACTCTGGGATGTGTGCCGCCGGCTTTCTCCACCCGCAACGCTTCGCTGCCGTTAAACGCTGGTTTCTCCCAACCAATCGCCCATGTCGCTGCCGCCTGAACCGGGGTGATTGCAAGTGAGAGTTCATGTCCGTGTAGTGGATAACCCATTTCGGTACGCAAGGTGTCTCTTGCCCCCAGGCCACAGACCAAGCCATCAAAACTCTTTATTGCATCGGCAAGTGCATCCCAAACTGTTGTCGCATCATCCCAACGTGGCACGATTTCATAACCGTGTTCGCCGGTGTAACCAGTGCGACAAAGAATTACCTGACAGCCAGCAATCTGCACATGCTCGAATGCCATGTAATCCATTTCGGGATTTAGGCCAAAACTTTTTATTACCTCGCGTGATTTTGGTCCCTGAACGGCAATGACTCCGAATGATTCGTGAAGGTTTACGATTTCGATACCTGCCGGTACTCGTGACATGAGATCTGTTACGACACTTGTGGTATTCGATGCATTTGGAATTAAGAAGAGATCTGAAGCGCTATTGCGGTAAACGATCAAATCATCGATTACGCCACCCTCGTTGTTGCAATGCAAGGTGTATTGCGCTTGTCCATCCGTGATTCTTTCCAGGTCATTAGTAAATACTGTGTTCAGGAATTGCAGTGCGCCCGATCCCTTTACGCTCACCTTTCCCAAATGTGAAACATCAAATATGCCAACCCGCTCGCGGACTGCGGCATGCTCGGCCAATACACCTGCGCCGGGATATTCAATTGGCATCAGCCACCCACCAAAATCGGCCATCTTGGCAGAAAGGTTGATATGTCTATCGGCAAGTGGTGAATTTTTCATGACAACAACTTACACTTACCCGACCCTAAAAGTATGTTCGATTTGTAAAGCCTCTTAAAGGAGATTCAATGACCACCTTGCACCTTTCAGATGGAGCCATTAAAGATGAGATTTTGGTGGTGGGTCTCTCAGTTAAAATGACATCGAAAAAGGGACCAGGTGCGCTGGTAATCGATAGCGGAGATGTCACCCTCGACAGTAAGAAGTTGCTGTCAACGCTGGCAGATTTAGGGGCTACCGGAAAAGCCGATGAAGTAATTAAAATTCCTGGTACTGCAACTAAGTTATTGGTCTTCACTGGGCTCGGAGAAAATAAGACCACTTTCTCGGATGAGACTTTGCGTCGCGCAGCAGGTGCTGCGGCAAGAGCTTTGGCCGGCAACTCCAGCGCCACATTTTCTCTTCCCGCCAAGAAGGCTGCCACGATCGCGGCGATTGCCGAAGGTGCGCTACTTGGCGCATATTCATTTAATAAATTTCGGGTTGATTCAATGGTAAATCGTCAAGCAAGTTTGAAATCTGTGACGATTCATTCGGCGCTAGCGAAAAAGGGCGAAGGCAAAGATGCGCTTAAGCGCGCCGCAATTATTGGTGAGTACACCTGCTTAGTCAGAGATTTGATTAACACTCCCCCAAGTCACCTAACACCAGATTCGTTCTGCAAGGAGATCACCGCTTTGGTGAAGAAGGTTGGCGGAACTGCGATTGGCTTAAAAGTTACAGTTACAAACGATGCGCAATTAAAGAGCAAGGGTTATGGCGGAATTACTGCTGTCGGCCAAGGTTCGGCCAATCCGCCTCGTCTTCTGCAGATTTCTTACACGCCAGTTAAAGCCAAGGTTAAAAAGAGTTACGCCTATGTAGGTAAGGGAATTACCTTCGACACCGGTGGTTTGGCTCTGAAACCAGCCGCGGGTATGGAAGCGATGAAATCAGATATGTCAGGTGCCGCCGCAGTTTGCGCTGCGACGATTGCAATCGCCTTGTTGAAAATTCCGGTAGCCATCGATTGTTATGCGCCATTGGCTGAAAATATGGTCAGCGATAACGCCACCCGCCCTAGCGACATCATCACAATGTATGGCGGAAAAACAATTGAAGTTCTAAATCCTGATGCAGAAGGTCGTTTAGTTTTAGGTGATGCTTTGGTAAGGGCGCAAGAGAATAAGGACTTGGATGGCATCATCGATGTTGCAACTTTGACGGGTGCCCAAGTTGTTGCGCTTGGTACTCGTACAAGTGCGATCATGACAAATAACCAAGATTTCAGTGATCACTTCTTTGCAATTACTAAATCCGCTGGTGAAGCTTTTTGGCCAATGCCTCTTCCAGTTGAATTGCGAGCATCCCTTGATTCACCAGTTGCCGATATGGCCAATGTCGGCGAACGAATGGGCAACATGATGGTTGCTGGGCTATTTCTCAAAGAATTTATTGCACCAGAGTTACCTTGGTTACACCTAGATATCGCAGGCCCTGCCTATAACGAAGGTGAACCTTATGGATACACGCCAGTAGGCGGCACAGGCGTAGCACTTAGATCCCTAGTTGCGCTGGCCGAGGCGGCAGGCGTTTAGTAATCGCAGGGCAAAACTGGCAAGATAGGCTCAACGAACGAGAAGTTCATGAAGGAGCGCGCACAGGTGTCCAACTTTGATCTAGTAATTTTAGGCGGCGGTAGCGGCGGTTACGCAGCAGCCCTACGTGGCGCCCAACTTGGATTATCAGTTGCCCTGGTTGAGGCCGACAAACTTGGCGGAACTTGTTTACACCGCGGATGTATTCCAACTAAAGCCCTTTTGCACGCCGGCGAGATCGCTGATGGAACACGCGATGCCAGTCATTTCGGCGTAAACGCCACTTTTAACTCTATAGATATGACTGGTGTTAATTCATATAAAGATGGTGTGGTCGCCAAACTGCACAAAGGATTACAAGGTTTAGTTAAATCGCGCAGTATCACTTACATCGAAGGTCACGGTAAATTAGTAGCGAAAGATACTGTTGAGGTAAACGGGGCGCGCTACACCGGCAAGAACATCGTTTTGGCAACAGGATCGTATGCACGTACCTTACCTGGCTTGGAAATTGATGGAAAGAAAGTCATTACATCCGAACATGCCATCAAAATGGAATACGTACCAAAGAGCGTAATCGTTCTAGGTGGCGGAGTAATTGGTTGCGAATTCGCATCTGTTTGGAAATCTTTTGGTGCTGAGGTAACAATCATTGAAGGTTTGCCACATCTGGTTGCTTTGGAAGATGAATCATCTAGCAAGCAATTAGAGCGCGCCTATCGCAAGCGCGGAATCAACTTTGAACTTGGAGTTCGATTCAAATCTCATACCGTTGCAGCAGATGGCGTGACTATTACCCTAGAAGATGGAAAAACTTTTACCGCCGAAGTACTGCTCGTAGCCGTCGGACGCGGTCCGGTTTCGGCCAATTTGGGCTATGAAGAACAAGGTATCGCGATGGATCGCGGATACGTATTAGTCGATAACAAATGCCGCACAAACGTTCCGGGAATCTGGGCTGTCGGCGATTTAATTCCGACACTTCAATTGGCGCACGTCGGATTTGGCGAAGGAATTTTAGTTGCCGAAGAAATCGCAGGGTTAAATCCTCGTCCAATTAATTATGACGGTGTCCCGCGCGTTACTTACTCAGAACCAGAGGTTGCCTCTGTTGGCTTAACAACAGCGCAGGCAAAAGAGCGCGGATATGACGTCGTCGAACTCAATTATGACTTAGCTGGAAATGGTAAAGCTCAGATTTTGCGAACCGCTGGCTCGATCAAATTGGTATCACAAAAAGGTGGGCCTGTTCTCGGAATACATATGGTCGGATCGCGCGTTGGCGAACTTCTTGCTGAAGCGCAATTAATTTTTAACTGGGAGGCATCGGCAGATGATGTAGCACCTCTCATTCATGCGCACCCAACGCTTTCCGAAGCAATGGGTGAAGCGCACATGGCACTTGCAGGCAAACCACTTCACGCTCATGGTTAATTCAACGGTAATAGGGAAAAGGAAGAAGCTATGACTTTCTCAGTAACGATGCCAGCGCTTGGCGAAAGCGTCAGCGAAGGAACAGTCACTCGTTGGTTAAAGTCCGAAGGTGACCACGTAGCAATGGACGAGCCGCTCCTTGAAGTATCAACCGACAAAGTTGATACCGAGATCCCTTCACCTGTAGCAGGAATCTTGCAGAAAATTGTTGTGGGCGTTGATCAAACCGTTCCAGTTGGTGCCGAACTTGCAATCATTGCTGATGGTGCTGCACAAACAAGTGCCCCAGCTCCAGCGGCTCCGGTAACTGCAGCGCCAGTTGCACCAGTAACTCCCCCTGCAGCAGCACCAGCTGCCAATAATTCTGCAGGCACAATTATTACGATGCCAGCGCTTGGAGAAAGCGTTAGCGAAGGCACTGTCACTCGCTGGTTAAAGGGAGTTGGCGATAGCGTTGCAGTAGATGAAGCACTTCTTGAAGTTTCAACCGACAAGGTTGATACCGAGATTCCATCTCCTGTTGCCGGCACAATTATTTCAATTGATGTTCCTGTCGACACAACTGTCCCAGTCGGTGCGCGCCTTGCAGTTATTGGTACCAGCGGAGCAGCACCGGTAGCAGCGCCAGCACCTGTTGTTGCAGCGCCAATTATTTCAACACCAGTTGTCGCAGCAGTGGTTCCTGCTCCGGCCCCAGTAGTTGCAGCACCAATCGTTGCACCTGCCCCAGTTGCATCTGCCCCAGTTTCGCAACCACTAGATGCTTATGTAACTCCAATTGTTCGCAAGTTAGCATCTGAACTTGGTGTGAATTTAGCAAGCGTTAAAGGAACAGGAGTTGGCGGACGAATTCGCAAGGAAGATGTTGAATCCGCGCGACCAGCAGCCAGCGCTCCTGCCTCAACTGCCCCAGCACCTGCTGCACAATCTCAACGTCCAGCAATTGTTGCAGTCTCACCACTTCGTGGAACGACGGTGACAATGTCTCGTCTGCGCAAAGTTATTGCCGCCCGTATGGTCGAGTCGCTACAAGTTAGTGCGCAATTAACCACTGTTATTGAAGTAGATGTTACGAAGATTGCTCGTCTTCGCGATCGCGCAAAGGCAACTTTTGAGGCCCGTGAAGGTGTGAAGTTATCCTTCTTGCCGTTCTTTGCCGTGGCAACATGTGAAGCGCTCAAGCAACATCCAGTTCTGAACTCATCTGTTGAGGGCGACCAAATTATTTATCATGGCACAGAGCACCTGGGTATCGCAGTTGATACCGAACGTGGATTACTTGTCCCAGTAATTCATAGCGCTGGTGATTTAAACATGGGTGGAATCGCTAGAAAAATTTCTGATCTCGCAGCACGCACTCGCGATAATAAAGTCACTCCAGACGAACTAGGTGGTGGCACATTTACTCTCACCAATACTGGCAGCCGTGGTGCGCTCTTTGATACACCAATCATTAATCAACCTCAGGTGGCCATCCTGGGATTAGGTGCAATTGTTAAGCGACCAATGGTCGTTAAGGGTGAAGATGGCGGAGAAACTATTGCGATCCGTTCCATGGTTTATTTAGCACTTTCATACGATCATCGCGTTGTCGATGGCGCGGATGCAGCTCGCTTCTTGGTTACCTTGAAAGAACGCCTCGAAGGTGGAGCGTTCGAATCAGATTTAGGACTCTAAAATAAATGAGCGTTCCGCAACGCATTGCTATAACAGGCGCATCTGGACTAATCGGAAGCGCGCTCGTTGGCCACTTAAAGTCAGAAGGTCATACTGTGCAACGTCTAGTGCGTCGTGCCACAGTATCGCCTGATGAAATCCAGTGGGATCCCAAGAGTGGTTATGTAGATATTGAAGCGCTGCGAGGTGTTGATGCAGTGATTCACCTTGCCGGCGTTGGCGTCAGCGATAAACGCTGGAGTAAAAAATTTAAGGCCGAGATTTTAAATTCGCGCTTACTTGGAACAACTGCCATTGCTAAGGCGGTCGCTGAAGTAAGGCCACAAGTATTTATCTCTGCTAGCGCCATTGGCTGGTACGGAGATTCGGGAAATCGCGCTGTTGTTGAAAGTGATTCCTCTGGAAACGACTTTCTCGCCGCGGTTTGTCGCGAATGGGAAGTGGCAGCGGACTTGGCGGGCGAAGTTCGCACCGTAAAACTTCGTACCGGGCTTGTATTGGACCCAACTGGTGGAGCACTTGGCCGGATGCTCCCCCTCTTTAGATTTGGTCTTGGTGGAAAACTAGGTTCAGGAAAACAATGGTGGTCTTGGATCACATTGCACGATGTTGTTCGCGCAATTATTTTTTCGCTAGAAAAAAATATTTCTGGGCCAGTGAATTTGACTTCGCCTAATCCGGTTACCAACCAAGAATTTACCGCCGCCCTTGCACGAGCGATGAAACGTCCCGCTCTGTTTCCAGCGCCAGCAATAGCCTTAAAGATCGGACTCGGCGGTTTTGCAAGTGAAGTTCTTGGTTCAAAGAAAGTTGTTCCCACCGCACTAACAGATGCTGGATTCCAGTGGGACTATCCACACATTTCAACTGCGCTACAAGCCCTCGTCGAGCATTAACTCCTGCGCCGCACGTCGACCCGACATCAGCGCACCATTTTGTGAAGGCGCCGATAAATAATCTCCAGCGAGATAGATAGTCTCATTGAATTTGGAACCTTTGGTTTTTGTCTTTCCAGGAGCAAAGAGCGGCAGCGCAGAGTTAATCTCATATTTTGCGATTAGCCTCCAATTCTCAGTCGAACTCCCCCACATCAAAGCTAAGTGGCGACGAACTTCTGATTCGGATGCATGTGTAATAGTTGTAGACGAGATTAAGTTCTGACCCGCGGGAGCATAATTCTTTGAAAGATTTGAAATAACTATTGAATTCACCACCGGTCCCCGATGATCGGCATCCAGTATCAATTCAGCGCTCTCAGATGGTGCATCGGTGCTCACGTGATACCAAGTCGTTGACCGGATAAGTGGAGATACTTCATCAGCATCTAGCAATTGTGCTGCGGTGGTTGCATCAGTTGCCAGAATAATTTTCGTTGCTACTAGCTCTCCTTGGTTTGTAAGTACGCGATTGCCGCGAATCTCTTCAACCTGGGTATTCAAGCGCAGATCAATTATTCTTCTGGCCAGAGATTGCGCAAAGGCACCAACTCCGTGAGCTGGGACTCCTGATTTTCCAGATATAAAACTGCCTATCAACTCTCGGCCGACCACTGCGCTGACTTGCGATGGGTCAGTAAGAAATACACCCTGAAGAAACGGCTTTAACACCTTTTCATAAAGACCTCCAGTGCCGCAACGCAAGAGGTGAGTTTGCACATCTTCGCCCACTGCAGGTTTAGTTGCTAGGTATCTCAGAAAAGATGCTTTCTCTTTCAAGGAACCTGTATTTAATGAGAAAACTGAAAGAGGTGCTTGACGCGGATCTCCAATTACAAATCTTTCATTTCCGATACAAATACCAACAGTTCGAGGTGCTATTTTGAAATCTAGATCTGACGCCAGGTCCAGTCGTTTAATTTCTGGATAATTTAAATTGATCAGTTGAAAGCCACGATCTAATATAAATTCATCAATGACATCGGTGGCAATTCGTCCACCGGCTCGATCTGCGCCATCGATTAGCGTCACGGCGTGACCCGCATCTTGCAACGTCAGCGCTGAGCTGAGACCGGCAAGACCCGCTCCAATGACTACATACATCTAGTTAAGGGGTCTTACTTGTTTTGCAATTTAGAAGGCCACCAAATCTTTGGTCCAATATCGTGCACTAGAGCAGGAACTAAGATCGATCGAACGATTATGGTATCCAGAAGAACGCCGAAACCAACAGCGAATCCAAGTTCGGCAAGTGGAACCAATGGGAGTAAACCAAGTACCGCAAATGTTGCAGCCAGCACAATTCCAGCGGAAGTGATTACTGCACCTGTCACTGTGACGCCTTTGATAACGCCAGCACGCGTACCGATCTTGGCACTTTCCTCACGCACACGAGTCATCAAGAAGATGTTGTAATCAATACCGAGTGCAACCAAGAAGATAAAAGCGAATAGTGGGAATGAGTTATCGCCACCTGCGAAACCAAATATATGGTTGAAGACCAGAGCACAAACGCCGAGTGTTGCGAAATAACTTAGAACAACGGTTCCCAGAAGAACAACCGCACTTAATATGCTTCGCAGCAAAAAGCCCAAGATCAAAGTAATTACCAGAAAGATAATTGGAATGATC
>Ga0114980_10003419_pt1 | contig 10876 bp, 17 predicted proteins | sample S_140806_EF_Meta_FD_87018 | JGI IMG/M metagenome (GOLD analysis project Ga0114980, IMG submission 87018) | Freshwater microbial communities from Lake Simoncouche, Canada to study carbon cycling - S_140806_EF_MetaG | ecosystem: Environmental > Aquatic > Freshwater > Lake | place: Lake...
CTAAGATTTCCATTGCCGAACATATCAATGTAAAAGAATTTGTTCGTGCTATGCCAGATGAATATAAACTTGATAATACTATTGATACCTTTACTGCTTATAAAAAATATATTGCATCTAAACCTTGGGTGTGCGATAATTATCTTCGCCTACCTAATAGAAAACCTGAATGGGTCTAAATTATGAGAATAACTGAATATGTCAATTTTAACTGGGATGATTCCTTTCCAGGAGATAATGTAAAAAAGGCATTATCTGTTTTAGATGAAATGAATTTAAATCAAGAAGAAATATCTATTCTTGCTTCAATGTGTTATAAATCACTTTCAGAATTTCAAGGAGATTTGTTGGATAAAAATATAGAAACAAATTATTCTGCGGAAGAAATTAACCATTCTATGGTTATGATTAGACAATCTTTAGATGATATTGCAGATAATATTATTTTATTTGATTAACCCAAACTACACAAAATGTTGTTTGGTTATAAATAATATTAGTTATAACTCTTCAAATGGAACTCGATGGAATTGCTTACAAACAATCAAAAACTTATCCTGACATTTATGTTAGTGCTTGCGGAAAAATTTTAAATGTAAAACCTATCGGAAGACTTGATAAACGAGATGGCTATGTTAATGTTAGAGGTAAAAGATTGCATCAACTTGTGGTAGAATGTTGGGGGGATAAAAAACCGAAGGGTAAGGATTGGTGTATAGACCATATTGATGAAAATAAAACCAACAATAAAGTCGAAAACCTGAGATGGTTGCCCCGTTCAGAAAATACAAGAAGATCACATATTGGAAGATTAAATCCAAAAAAATCAGTAGTTCAAATGGAGGATAGTATAAAGCAAAAAATTAAAAATCTTTCAGAGCAAGGATTGTCTCAAAGAAAGATTGCTGATATTATGGGCAAAAGTCAAAAAAGTATTTGGAATGTAATGAATGGAGTTTATTGATGAGTGAAAATTTTTTGTTTGTGGAAAAATATCGACCACATAAAATTGAAGATTGTATTCTTCCTGATGATATCAAAAAAACATTTTTAGATTTTATTTCGAAAGGGGAAATCCCAAATCTTCTTTTTTGTGGACCTCCAGGAATAGGCAAAACTACTGTTGCTAAAGTATTATGTGAAGAATTGGGAGCAGATTATTATGTTATTAATGGATCTGATGAGGGAAGATTTCTAGACACGGTACGAAACCAGGCAAAGAACTTTGCTTCGACCGTTTCACTTTTGGGGTCTTCCAAACACAAAATTATTATCATAGATGAAAGTGATAACACAGGGAACGATGTTCAACTCCTCTTACGGGCGAATATTGAGGCATTTTATAGCAACTGCCGATTTATCTTCACCTGTAACTACAAAAACAAAATCATCGAACCCCTCCATTCCAGATGTGCTGTCATCGATTTTACAATCAAGGGGAAACAAAAGGCACAGTTGGCAGGATCCTTCTTCAAGCGTTTACAAAACATCTTGGATGAAGAACGCATCGAATATGATCAAAAAGTCGTTGCAGAACTTGTAACAAAGCACTTTCCCGATTTTAGGCGGGTTCTTAATGAATGTCAGAGGTATTCTTCTGGTGGTAAAATTGATGCTGCTATTCTTGCATCTTTCTCAGATATTTCTGTAAATGATCTTATTAAAAATTTAAAGGAAAAAAACTTTGGAGAAGTTCGTAAGTGGGTGGTCTCTAATCTCGATAATGATTCTAGCGTTATTCTTCGTAGAGTCTATGATGCACTTTACGATGCTTTGGTGCCCACCACTATTCCTGCTTCTGTACTTATTATCGCTAAGTATCAGTATCAGATTTCTTTTGTGTGTGACCAAGAGATAAATCTTCTTGCTTGTTTGACAGAAATAATGTGTGAGTGTCAATTTAAATGAAATTTAACTATGAGAAATTGAAATATCCTTATGCGAAGACAACTCCAGAAAATGTAAAAGAGGCAAATGATGCACTTTTTACATCCAAGATGAACCTTCCGGAAGCAGCAAATCACTGTGGGATGACAAATAAGGAAATGAAACTAACTTTTTTTGAGTATCTAAAATACAATAAACCAAATTATGAAATCCCTTAAGACTCCATTACGCTGGCCCGGAGGTAAGTCTCGTGCTTGCCAAAAGATAGATCAGTATTTTCCAGATCTACAAAACTATAATGAATTTAGAGAACCATTCCTTGGTGGTGGAAGTGTTGCAATTCACATTACAAAGAAGTATCCAAACTTGGATATTTGGGTGAATGACCTTTATGAACCTCTTGTGAATTTTTGGCAACAACTTCAAATGTTTGGTAAAGATTTATCTGATAATCTTATTGGTATGAAATTAGCAAATAATAATCCTGCACTTGCGAAGGATCTTTTTCTTTACAGTAAAGAAAAACTACACGAGGAAGGTCGTACTAATTTTAATCGTGCTTCCGATTTTTATATTATTAATAAATGTTCTTTTTCTGGTCTTACTGAGAGTAGTTCATTTTCTCCTCAAGCATCTGATAGTAATTTTTCCTTGCGTGGTATTGAAAAACTTCCAGAATATTCTAATTTGATTGGTAACTGGAGAATAACTAATTATTCGTATGATTACTTGATGGATAATAATAAGTCGGCATTTATGTATCTCGATCCTCCTTATGATATTAAGGATAATCTCTATGGCAACAAAGGATCAATGCACAAAGGATTTGATCATGATAAGTTTGCTGCTGATTGTGATGCTAATGATGTGGATATGTTGGTGAGTTATAATTCAGACCAACTTGTAAAGGACAGATTTAAGGATTGGAATGCTACTGAGTTTGATTTGACTTATACTATGCGTTCTGTTGGTGAATATATGCGTGAGCAGAAACAACGTAAAGAACTATTGCTTTTTAATTATGACTTACGAACTGAAGGACTGGTTGAATACAATCAATCAGACAAAGAAGAACTTGATGGATGAGGATCCTTCCTCAAAAAAAGATTATGTTCCCTTTATTATTAATAAAAGTTTATCTGGGCATATTGATTGTTTGATGTATGTTAATGAAATGAATAGGTATCATTTCTTAGATAAGAAACTTCAATATGATTTCTTTATAAATATATTAAGAACTAAGAAGAGATATTCTCCTTGGATTTACAAAACTACAATCAAAGATCTTGATTGTGTTAAAAAATATTATGGATATAATAATGAAAAGGCACAACAAGCTATGAGAATTTTAACAAAAGAACAAATTAATTTCATTAAATCTAAATTTGATATTGGGGGAACAAGATGAGTGTTATACAAGAGCCAGTTGTGAATTGGACGCCAAATATGATGATCGAAATTATCTTAAATGAACCAGATGATTTTCTAAAGGTTAGAGAAACTTTAACTAGAATTGGTGTTGCATCACGCAAGGAAAAAAAGATATACCAATCTTGTCATATTTTGCATAAACAAGGTCGTTATTTTTTGGTTCATTTTAAGGAATTATTTGCATTAGATGGCAAGCACGCAAATCTAACTGTAAATGATATACAGCGTCGTAATCGTATTGTGCAATTGATAGCGGATTGGGGATTGGTTACAATTGTTGATCCAGAAAAAGTCACAGATATTGCTCCATTAAATCAAATTAAGGTTCTTGCGTTTAAGGACAAGGGAGAATGGCAGTTGGAAACGAAATATAATATAGGTGCAAAGAAAAAGGTTGAAGAAACCGAATAAGAAACAGCAGGTTATCAACACCTGCTTTTTTTATAATCTCTTATAACTAGTAGTGGATGCCGAAAGGGTCCAATCACTACTAAGACGCTTTAAGGAGGTCTATTATGTTCGGAACAGGTTCACTCACACTTTCAGTACCAAATACTGCAAAGTATTTGTTAGATATTCAAAAAAATAGTATAGGAATGGATGAATGGTTTAAACGGTTCGATGCTGCATTTGAGACGCATACCAACTATCCACCATATAATCTTATAAAGGAAGATAGTATTATTTTTAGACTGGAAATTGCTCTTGCTGGATTTAAGCGAGAAGAAATTGAAATAACTACTGAATGGAATAAACTTTTAGTGGAAGCAAAGAAATCTGATAATGCCGATGAAGATTATTTACATCAAGGACTTGCCAAGAGATCATTTACTCGCACCTGGACTCTTTCTGATGATGTAGAAGTTAAAGATGTTTCTTATATCGATGGACTACTGACCGTCAAATTAAATAGAGTTATTCCAGAGCATCAAAAAAAGAAGGTATATCAACTGAACTAAATAGTATTGAGCTAAACTATCGTTGCTGCGGGGAGATAACTGGCAAAAACCAGTTGCGTCTCCCCTTTTTTTATGCTATAATTTATTGAAGGTATGGGAAACTTATGTCAATTAAACTAGCACTTCTTAAATCGGGCGAAGAAGTTATCGCTGATATAAAAGAACTTGTAAATGGTGATGAGAAAATAGTATCTTTTATTTTTTCTCATCCATATAGAGTAAAATTACTCACTCCGCAAGTATTAATGGAGAATATTGAAGAGGAAGTGGAGAGGGAATATAGTGTTTCTTTCTCTCCTTGGATGCCTTTATCGATAGATACTGATATTCTTGTGGATATAAATTGGGTAGTATCGGTAGTAGAACCGATAGAAATGGTAAAAAAATCTTATAAGGAGAAAATGAATGGACGAGGAAATGCAGGAGATGGAGTCGGAACCAATCACACAGGTTCTAATCTTAACGAATCAGTTGATTTTAATAAGTGAGGTTCAGGAGATTTTAGCAGATATTGGACAACCCGATTGTAGATTAATTAATCCATACGTAATTCTCGAAAGTGGAGAACTGTCTCCTTGGTTGAGTAAATTTACAAATGAAACTGAATTTATGTTGAGTTCTGATAAAATCCTAACTCTCTTGGAGCCAACTGGAACGTTGCTTGATAATTATCTAGAACTTACTAAATGAGGATTGATGAAATTTTATACGTCTGTGTATGAAAAATTTAATAAAATGTATGTCCGTGGATATGATGACGGTCAGTATTTTTCAATGGAAGAAGAGTATCATCCTACTCTTTTTGTACTTTCTAAAAAGGACAGCAAGTATAAAACTTTAGATGGAATGAATGTAGAACCAATCAAACCAGGAAAAATTTCTGAATGTAAAGATTTTTTTGCGAAATATGCGATGGTAGAGGGGTTTCCAATTTATGGGAATGATAACTATAAAGCACAATATATTTCGGAGAATTATCCAGAAGATGAAATAAAGTTTGATATTAAGAAAATTCGTTTAGTGACAATTGATATTGAGGTTGCTTCGGAAGGTGGATTTCCAAATGTTTTCGATTGTGCCGAAGAACTTCTTGCGATTACTTTACAAAATTATGCAACTAAACAAATTATTACTTTTGGTTCTCGTCCATATAATAATACTCGTAAAGATGTTGAATATGTAGAATGTAAAGATGAGGTTGATTTAATTCATAGATTTCTTGCATTTTGGGAAGACCAAACTCCAGATGTAGTAACTGGATGGAATTGCGAACTATATGATATTCCTTATATTGCAGGAAGGATTGATAGGATACTTGGAGAAAAACACGCTCGTCGTCTTTCTCCTTGGAAGAATATCCGCAGAAAGGATATGATAATTAAGGGAAGAGACCAGATATCGTATGAAATTGCTGGTGTTTCTGTTATTGATTACTTGGATTTGTATAAGAAATTTACTTATACAAATAGGGAAAGTTATCGTCTAGATTATATTGCCGAAGTGGAACTTGGACAAAAGAAACTAGATCACTCTGAATTTGAGACATTTAAGGATTTTTATACTAAAGACTGGCAAAAGTTTATTGATTACAATATCAAAGACGTAGAATTGGTTGATAGGCTTGAAGATAAGATGAAGTTGATTGAACTTTGTTTTACGATGGCTTATGATGCTAAAGTTAATTATCAGGATATTTTTTATCAAGTAAGAACTTGGGATGCAATTATTTACAATTATTTAAAAAAAAGAAACATTGTAATACCACAAAAAGATCGCTCTACAAAAAGTGATAAGTTTGCTGGTGCTTATGTAAAAGAACCAATTCCTGGCAAGTATGATTGGGTGGTATCGTTAGATTTAACATCTCTATATCCTTCTCTTATTATGCAATATAATATTTCTCCCGAAACTCTCTTAGATGAAAAATATCCAGGAATAACTGTCGATAAATTACTCAATAAAGAAGTTGTCATAGAAAATATTGAAGGTAAATGTGTTTCTGCAAATGGTTGTATGTATGATACGACTAAAAAAGGAATATTTCCACAACTCGTAGAAAAAATCTTTAACGATAGGCAGATCTACAAGAAGAAAATGTTGAGTGAAGAAAGAAATCTAGAAGAAATTGAAAATGAAATGAGGAGGAGAAAAATTTTTTATTGATGAATGTGAAAAACTCAATATCGATTATAAGAGACAATATCCCATAGAAAAGTATGGGCATCAATATGATTTTTATATCCCAAAATATAATTTATTAGTTGAGATGGATGGAGTATATTTTCACAATTTACCCAATCAAAAAGTAAAAGATTTGCAGCAAATTGAAAGATGTAAAGAACTTGGTTATGATATAATAAGAATTACCGATAAGCAAATTAAGAAAAATAAAAATATTATTGAGGAGATTTTTGATGAATTTGGAAAAAATGTCAGATAAAGAACTTGCATTGTTTCGGGAAAATACTAAGAAGGAGATTTCGAAATGTAAAAATAATCAAATGGCGAGAAAGGTGCAACTTAATAGTTTGTACGGTGCCATTGGAAATGAATATTTTCGTTATTATAAGTTAGCAAATGCCGAAGCAATCACAACATCAGGGCAAGTTGCAATTCGTTGGATTGAAAATAAATTGAATAAGTATTTCAATAATATACTTAAAACAGATGAAGTAGACTATGCTATTGCATCCGACACTGATTCTGTATATTTGAATATGAGTCCATTGGTAGAAAAAATTTATAAAAATAAAGAAAGAAAAAATGAAGATATAGTTAACTTTTTAGATAAAGTTTGCAAATCAGAACTTGAGAAGTATATTGAAGGTTCTTATCAAGAACTGGCAGATTATGTGAATGCTTATGCCCAGAAGATGCAAATGAAGCGTGAGAATATTGCTGATCGTGGTATCTGGACTGCTAAGAAGCGTTATATTCTAAATGTTTGGGATAGTGAAGGTGTTCGTTATGATGAACCAAAGCTTAAGATTATGGGAATTGAAGCAGTAAAATCTTCAACTCCTGCTCCTTGTCGTCAAATGATTAAGGATGCGATGAGATTGATTATGACTAAAACTGAAGATGATGTGATAGATTTTATAGATAAATGTCGTATTAGTTTCGATAACTTACCTCCAGAAGAGATCTCATTTCCTCGTATGGTTTCTGATGTTAAGAAGTACCATTCTAACTCTGGAGTTTATATAAAGGGAACTCCAATTGCTGTTCGTGGATCTTTAATTTATAATCGTATGATTAAAGAAAAAAAATTAGATAAAAAATATGCTACTATTCAGAATGGAGAGAAGATTAAATTTTGTTATCTTAAACTTCCAAATCCAATTCACGAAAATGTAATCTCTTATGTTCAAGAGTTTCCTAAGGAGTTGGGATTGTGTAAATATATTGATTATGGACTACAATTCAATAAAGCATTTTTGGATCCACTAAAAGCAATTTTGGATTCAATTGGATGGAATGTTGAAAAAACTACGACCCTTGATTCATTTTTTTCTTAATGGAATTGCCAATTAGTGATAAAGAACTTGAGACTATTATTAGTGCTTTAAGATTGGGTGGAGATACTTCGTTGTATCAAAAACTATGGGGTTATAGGATGAATTATTTAAATAAAAATGCAGAAAAGGAGGATTGATTAATGGATTTCTTAAAAGAAATTGTAAAAGAAATTGGTGGAGAATACACACAACTGGCATCCGAAATTGACGAAACTGAAACGTATGTGGATACTGGCAGCTACATTTTTAACGCTCTTGTATCTGGTAGCATCTTTGGTGGTGTTTCTGGGAACAAGATTACTGCAATCGCAGGGGAAACTTCTACTGGAAAAACTTTCTTCAGTCTTGCCGTCGTTAAGAATTTCCTTGATAATAATCCTACTGGATACTGTTTGTATTTTGATACTGAAGCAGCAATCACAAAATCCCTTTTGGAAGGTAGGGGAATTGACACAACTCGCTTGGTGGTTGTCAATGTAGTCACGATTGAAGATTTCCGTAATAAGACTCTGAAAGCAGTTGATTTATATTTAAAAAAATCGAAAGATGAAAGACGACCTTGTATGTTTGTACTTGACTCTTTGGGTATGCTCTCTACTAATAAAGAAATCACAGATACACTTGCCGAGAAAGATACTCGTGATATGACCAAGGCACAACTGATTAAGGGTGCTTTTAGAATGTTGACTCTTAAGTTGGGTCAGGCAAATATTCCTATGATAGTCACCAATCACACCTATGAAAGTATGAGTCTTTATGGTGGAAAGCAAATGTCAGGTGGGTCTGGACTGCAATATGCATCATCTACAATCGTATACTTATCCAAATCAAAAGAAAAAGATGGAACTGAGGTTATTGGAAATATCATCAGAGCAAAAACCCACAAATCAAGATTGAGTAAGGAAAATCAAGAAGTACAAATTCGTCTTTTTTATGATGAACGAGGACTTGATACGTATTATGGATTGCTTGAACTGGGAGAACTTGGTGGACTTTGGAAAAACTCTGCTGGACGTTATGAGATTGATGGTAAGAAACTTTATGCAAAGGAGATACTAAAAAATCCAGAGAAATACTTCACACCAGAAGTAATGCAAGCACTTGACGAAACCGCACGAATTGAGTATTCTTATGGTAAATCTTAATAAATTAATTCAAGTTTATGATAATGCACTTGAAGAGAATGTATGTGATTTTTTAATTAATTTATTCGAACAAGTCCCAGATAAACAAGAACGTGTGGATAATGATAGAAAACCAAACTTTACTCAATTTAATCTTACAGAAAATTGTAATATTAATGGAGAAGTAGAAGAAGTTCATAATCATCTTATCCAAAAAACATTTCATTATCGTAATGAATATTACGGAATGGTTGATGCGAGAGTATTTCCAGAGCAACACGCATTCGAACAATATCGTATTAAACGTTATAGTAATGACGGAAATGATGAATTTGATACCCACGTTGATGTTACTGATTATTCAAATGCAAGAAGATATTTGGCTTTTTTGTGGTATCTTAATGATGTGGATGAGGGAGGTGAAACACGATTTGTTGATATGATGATTAAACCAAAGAAAGGAAATCTTCTTGTATTTCCTCCCCTTTGGATGTTTCCACACGCTGGACTAATACCAATTAGTTCTCCAAAATATCTTTTGCATACATATCTACACTATAAGTAATGGAAAAAATTGAGACTACTATTCTTCGTAATCTTCTCTTCAATAATGAATATTGTAGAAAAGTATTACCCTTTATTAAACCAGAATATTTTGAGAACCTTCACGAGAAAGTAGTTTTTGAAGAGATATGTAAGTTTATTGTTGCTTATGAAGAACTTGCAACAAAGGAAGTTCTTCTGATTGAAACTGAAAAAAGAACAGATATTACAGAAGATACTTACAAAACTATTTGTGAATATGTTTCAAAACTTGATGATGGACACGCAGATTTGAATTGGATATCAGATACTACTGAAAAGTGGTGTAGAGATAGGGCAATTTATCTTGCTTTGATGGAAAGCATTAAGATTGCTGATGGGCAAGATGAAAAGAAGGGTAGAGATGCAATTCCTAGTATTCTTCAAGAAGCACTAGCAGTTGGATTTGATAATAACATCGGACACGACTATCTAAATGATTTTGAGAAAAGATTTGATTATTATAATAGAAAGGAAGAAAAGTTACCATTTGATTTAGAGTACTTCAATAAGATTACTGGTGGTGGAACTTCCAAGAAGACACTTAATGTAATTCTTGCTGGTCCTAATGTAGGTAAAAGTTTAACTTTAACTCACTTTGCTTCTTCATTTTTAGCATTAGGTAAGAATGTTCTTTATATTACTCTTGAAATGTCAGAAGAAAAAATCGCCCAAAGAATAGATGCTAATTTATTGAATGTTAATATTGGAGATATATCAAATCTTCCAAAAATGATGTTCGAAAGTAAGATACAATCTTTGATGAAAAAAACAATGGGAAGATTGATTATTAAAGAATATCCCACTTCTTCGGCACATTCCGGGCACTTTAGAACTTTATTGAGTGAGCTTTCATTAAAACAATCTTTTGTTCCTGATGTAGTATTTGTAGATTACTTGAATATTTGTGCATCAAGTCGTTATAGTAAAAATTATTCTGCAAGTTCTTATACTATTGTTAAGTCAATTGCCGAGGAACTTCGTGGATTGGCTGTGGAGCACAATTTCCCTTTATGGACTGCAACACAACTTACTCGTAGTGGTTATAGTAGTTCTGATCCAGATATGGCAGATACTTCAGAAAGTTTTGGACTTCCCGCTACTGCTGATACTATGATAGGTATGATAAAAACAGAAGAACTAGATAAACTAAATCAAGTGATGTTTAAGCAAATTAAAAATCGAGATAACGATGTATCAATTAATAAAAGATTTGTAGTTGGTATTGATAGGAGTAAAATGAGATTATATGATGTAGAGCAATCGGCTCAAAATGATATTCTTGACGCTAATAAAGAAGAAGAGTATAATAATGAAGAAAAACAACAAAACAAATTTTCGGGATTTAGATTTTAATGACTAATGATATTGATAG
>Ga0114980_10003422_pt1 | contig 10873 bp, 5 predicted proteins | sample S_140806_EF_Meta_FD_87018 | JGI IMG/M metagenome (GOLD analysis project Ga0114980, IMG submission 87018) | Freshwater microbial communities from Lake Simoncouche, Canada to study carbon cycling - S_140806_EF_MetaG | ecosystem: Environmental > Aquatic > Freshwater > Lake | place: Lake...
AGGTAATCCGATGAATTTATGCAGCGCCTCAAAAGCTACTGAGCCATCAACAGCATTTTGATTATCCCAAATTAATTTCGCTGCGCCTCCATCTGAAAAGCTCGCATCTCTCTTTAATACATCAGCAAGTAAGTCTCTTGATGAATTGATACCTGAATTTAATAACTTGTTGCTTCCAAGCCCGTCAATTGAGCGGTCGCCACTTAGTACAGAAAGAACTTCGCTGCTAGCTCCAGATTGCTTAATTAAACTGTTCGCTTGTTGGGTGATGCTACTAAATGCATCTAAAGCACCGTCGCTAATTTTAACTGAGGAGAGGCCACCAAAATAGGTTTTAAGGTCATCGGTAGCTGTGAGGTCTAGGGTTCCGATTGAGCCGTCACTGCGGCTAGCTGCCCTGGCGAGTTCCTTTCCTAATGATTCAAGGCCATTGAATTCTCCTTGGCCAGTTACGGCCTCAGTTACATAGCCAAGATTAAATATTTGTGCTGCTTTCACTTTGTAATCAAGTGCAATATCATTATTGTTTAGTGAACGTGTATTTGATACTGTAATGCTGAATGGGTCATATCTGAGCAGGTCTATTGTGTTATCTAGTCCGAGAATTTTGCTAACCATTTTTTCGGCATCAACACTTGCGATTCCTAGATCCTTGCTGATGCCCTCCACTAGGGTTGTGATGGGGCTAACTACCCCACCGGTACCGCTGAGACTTGTGACCATCTCATGACGGTTTAAGGAATTAGAAACTGTGTCTGTGCCACCAATTACTCGCACTTGCAGCTTAGATCCCTCTGTTAAGTAGTAAGTGCTGCCATCGTCTCTTTTTATGGCTTCTGTTTGTTCCCAAATTCCATTTTTATTGCTGTCTACATAATCAATGCTGAAATAGCCCGCATCATCTGTGTAGGTATACCAGTCGCCTGTATCGAAATAACCGTTGTTATTAGTGTCCATATATGCCGTAGAGCCTGCCATTGGCCCGTCAAATGCGCGGTACTCCAAACTCGCTGAGGCCGCTGAGGGGGTAACCACTTGCGGCGCGCCGCCGCCGCCGCTATTTGGATTGCCGCTAAAGCTACCGGCCAACCCTGTAGAGCCTCTACCAGGCCCAGTCAAGGCCCCTGCACTTGCCAGTTCTTGTACCGCTGCTCCGGATTTGCCTGCTAGCAGGCTGGTTTGATCTGCTCCTCCGGCAATACCCGTTGCTCCCTTGCCAGGGCCCAAGATTGCCCCAATAGATGGTGTTGCTGCAGACCCATTGCCATTTTCGGCATTTCGTGCACCACTCGTATCAACAGTTATGGGCGCACCACTATCTCCACGGCCAGGGCCAGAGCTGGCACCAATTGAAATACTCTCGGTTGGTGGAGAGGCAACCGGTGGCGAGGCAACCGGTGGAGATGCTTGTTGTTGGGTTGATCGATTATTACTATTATTCCTACTGGATTGATTTTCCGCACCTGTTAATCCGCTACCGCCCGGGGCACTGTTTAAATTTCCAGAGAATGGAATCCTGCTGTCTTTTAAATCAGACCCCGATTTTTGAACAGGTGTTGAAGTTCGATTTGCACTTTTAACGTCGTCAATTTCTACATCACCCAGATTTGGCGGTGTATAGGCGGATGCTTGCCTTAAGCGCGCGGCGTCTTGAAGGCTCGCCTGGGAAACAGCGATGCGTCCGGTGGGTACGCGAGTGGCATCAAAATTTAGCCTTGAATTGCTCTGGGGTTCTTCACCACCAGAGGCTTGGGTTTGCTGTTGCTGCAGCACCAGCATCATCATCAAACCGATTGCTGCGGCTGTTAGCGCGCCTTCAGCAGTGAGCCTGCTCTGATTTGATTCGAGCGTTATTGCTTTACGGAACCCCTTTCTCATGGTTTTTCCCGCTCTCGTGCCTTGCCGTCAGCAGCGAGATATGTATCTCTATTGATTGATGTGTTTTGTTTGTTTGTGCGGAGATTTGAGCAACAAAAAGAATTCCTATACCCGTAAATACGTGTATAGAAACTTGATGTGTGAATGGCTTTTGAGCCGCGGATCACAGCAGAACTTCTTTTCCTTTGATTTTTACCGAATTCATGCTCATTGTCAACTATTTTGCTGCAGAATACACCTGTATAGGCATGTAAATACGGCTAATATTTGGCTTTGTTTTTGTACATGAGCATACGTTTATTGCTTTTATGCGTTTTTGATTGGCTGGCTTGGATTTTAAAATTTCTACGTAAACCCTGTTCTAGCAGCAATTTTCCTGCATATTTATTGTATTTATCTTTTATTGGTTTTTATTTAGCACTAATTATCTAGCCTCTATTGCTTCTCTTGGGGCTTTCCTTCTGCCTGGTGGTTTATTTTGCTATTCTTCGCTAGTGTTATGATGTATTTTAAGATTTTTTGATTCCCTGATGCTATCTATTGTGAATGTGGAAATACATATTTCTCATCGTTTTGCTTTGATCGGTTCCCCTGCCTTGGTTTTTTGGTTTTTGGGCTTGCGGCGTGAGGTTATATATGTATATGAAGCATTGTTGATTGGCGTTTTAACGCGTATAAAGGGTTGTGGATTTATTGCTTAGTTGATCTCTCAGAGCATTCTTAATTCATGACGGCCGACTCTCCTGCAACCGAACAAGCGCAACAGGCCGTTGCTCAAACGGCTGCTGGAGCTGTTAGCTCAGTAAATGCCAAGGCTATTGAGATCAAAGGATTAAATGTTGGCGATTCTTTTACTGCTCCTGCTTCCTTAACTTCTGAGGCGAAAGCTACTAACACTAGTGTTACCGGAAACGGGAGTGCACTGGCCGATTTACGTGCTTTTGGTTTAACGCTTGAAGATCTTTCTGACGAAAGTACTGGCGAAGCAGTGCGTTCGGCCCTCAGCACAGGCACTGGAGCCAATCTCAGCTCAACTGTAAAAGTAACCGCAGAAAGTAGTAGTAGTTCTGTAGATGGCAGCACTAGTGCCCGAACTCAAGTAGATACGGCAGGTGTTCAGGCAGATCAGGCCAGGGTTGAGTTAGGTGGTACCGCTACTGTTGCAGCGTCTGTAGTTTTAGATGCTGGCGCAACCGCAAGTGCTGTTTCAGATGCTGCTAATGCTTATTTAGGTATATCTCAAGCAAGCGGCCTTGATTTAAGTGGTGGCGATTTAGGCGAAGTTCGCTTTGAAGTTGATAATAACTTTATTGCTAGCGGTGTTGTTTCCGCTGATCTTCTCTCAGCGGCGGAAAGCGCGGCTGATGATGCAACTGCCACTGCTGAAATCAATCGTCTGCTAGGCGCGGATGTTGAGCAGTTATTGGTTGGTGGTTCATCACGAATAGACGGCAATACGAATGTAACTCTTGGAATTAGTAGCACCAGCCAAACTGGAGCTAGCAGCAGTGTTGCAAATGCAGCCAATATTCTTGGTCTTAATTTGCAAGAGGCAGCTGGAAGTGGCGACCTTAATGGAGTTGGTGGTGCTCTTTTACTTAATAATAAATCTGAGTTAAACCTAGGCCAAACATCCACTAGCTCTAGCGGTGATTCCTCTGCTTCTGCAGCATTCGATGCAGTTGGTGGTATCAACCTTGGTGATGTAGATACAGGTGCCCAACTTGTAGCTACTACCAATACCACGGTAAAGCTTGATCAAACGGCCCAGAGCAGTGGCGGTGATGTTGAAGTTGCAAGCCAAACAAATAATGTATATGGTTTACAACAGGAAGGTTTGTTGGAAACTGGTGGTAGCACTACCATCACTTCAAACCTTGAAGTTGAATCCAAGCGTGTTGCTCAGGCAGTTGCAGGTGCTGCCAGCTCAGATTACATCGGCGCTGATCAAGTTGGCATTAGCCTTGGAGTACAGGAATCAGCTGGCAATGTTCAATTAATTGTTAATAATTTTCTAGGTAGCGAAAGTTTAGCTAGCAGTGTTCTTGCTACTGCGAGTAGCCAGGATGTGCAGGCTTTTATTGCTGGTATAGAAGCTGAGAGCCTCAGCTCTGCTGGTACTACCACTGTTACTGTTGATAATGCTCTAAATACTAAGGGAAGCGTAAATTCCAATGAAGATACAGCTGTTGCTGCAACGAATGTTACCGAGATTTATGGTGTAGCCGTTGAATCAATTGATTCCGCTGGCGATATAACTATTGATTCTAATACCAGTGCATCAATAGAACTTTTAGCAGAAAGTTTACGTGGTGATGCAACTGCACTCACTAATTTAGGCAGCGAAGTAGCTGTTGCTGCTGCCACTCTCCTTGATGGAAATGCTGATGCGAGCATCATTGCTAATGCTCTAGCTGTATTAGAAGGCAACGCCAATTCTGTTGATGGCGATGCTGTTAGCCATTCCAACCTTGGTGCCTTACTCGGTTTACAAGCTCAATCTGTATCTATTGAGGGCGATGCCGAATTAATAGCTAAGGCTGGCTTTACTGCAACTAATAGTGCTGGGTCCCTTGCCGGTGATTCCAGCTCTAGTGTTAGTGCTGGGAATATTATTGGTAGCAGTGTTAATGAATTTAATGCTGAGGGTGATATTACCCTTGGTTCTGATGCTTCAGCAGATTTAGAACTGCTTGCATCCACTCTTGCTGGCTTTGCTAACAGTGATGTTGATCTTGATCAAGTATTCGCCCTTGAAGGGTCTTACAGCTCTGGTGGTAATGCAGATCTTGATTTAAATACTCTTGTTTCCGTTGACCAATTAGCTTCCAGTGTTGATGGTGATGCCTCTAGCCAAATATCTATTGCTGATCAAGCTGCAGCTTACGGAGAATCAGATGGAAGAGATGTTATTCAATCGGACGGGTCTTTAGAGATTGAAGCAGATAGTAAACTAACAGCCCAACTTGAAGCTTCAAGCACATCAGGAGATGTTGTTGTTCAAGTTGACGGTGGCGATGGTGAAGCAATTCAATTGTCTGGTATTAACAATACGGATGTTTCCAGTGGCGAAGATTTAAATGCTGCTATTAAAGCTGATGCTGTAATTGTTGCAGAAGCAAGTACCCAGGAGGGTGCTTCTACTGTTGGTTTGAATCTGGATGTGGCAGCTGTTGACGCTGCTGATCTTCAAGCTGATCGCGATGGATCTGTTTCTCTTGTTGCTTCAAGCAGCAGCTCTGTTATTGCTAGCAGCGAAGGAGATGGAGCCGCTGATAATGCCGATATAGATCTTAAGTTAAATGTATATGGATTTAATGGTGATGATGGTGATGGGATTGCACTTGATCGCAATGGTTCAATTGATGTTACTGCTTCTAATAACAGCCAATTGATCGCAAGTGCTGAAGCAGGTCAAGCGCAAGTTGAATCAAGCCTTAAGGCTGTTGGTGCTTCTCTGCTTACTAATGGAGTTATTAGTTTAGCTGGTGCAGGTGATATTTATGGTGTGGGTGTTATTGGTGCTATCGATTCAGCTGGTGAGATCAGTGATCGTGCTTCTATGATTGCTAATAGCCAAGCAGGAGATGTTGGTGTTAGTGCTTCGTTTATCGCTCGTGGTATCAGTGGTGGTGAAGTGAAAGGAGCTGGTTCTACCGGTTCGTTATATGGCGGAGGAATGATTGGTGCTGATCTCTTAAGCGTTACCCTCGAAGGCGACGCTATTAACGAAAGTGAAGCCAGTGCAGTTGGCTTGGATCACAGCATGCTTGGTGCAGGCTTTGGTAACAGTGATGTTACTGGTGTAAGCCGTGTGATTATGGATAGCCTCACTTCAACTGAGTTGGGCAATTCATATGCCAGCCACAACAGCCGAAGTGTGGGTGTGTTTGCTAATTCCGCTAGTCCAACGATCACTACTGCTGGTGCTGATTTAGTTGCTATCGCAGAAGATAACAGCTTTGTTACTGCGATGACTAGCCATGGCAAAGCAAGTAGCCAGACCAGTTCTGAAACCGTTGGCTTGAGTGGAGCTAACGTAACTATCTATGGCGAAGGCGACCTTGTGGTAGATGCTCATTCCAAGGCAACAGCGCTAAGTTCCAGCAATGCCTAATTGCTGCATAATGCAGTCATAGTTGAGCGAAATTAGCCTTGATCGAAGCCAAGGGTGGCAATGAACGGCGCAATGAGCAGGGCCGTTTCGTTGAAAAACAGTCTCCGTTAGCTAAGCGGGTGGAACTTTGGCTGGAACCTAATTGTGTTGAAGCAATAGATCGTCATTGCAATCCCCGTGGGGTGGGTCGTGGCAGGTTTCTGCAGCAGTTGTTAATGCAGTTGCTTGCTACTGATGTACCAGTTGGTGTTTTTTCGCCTGGTTCTAATTTGATGCGTGTAGCAGTTAATGGTTTGAGTAATTGTTTGGTGTTACAGCAGGATGCTGAGCGTTGTGTGTTGCTTACTACTGGCCCTGAACCATGGTTGGAGTGGCAATTATTGCCTGGTTGGAACCTGGCGGTGCGGCAGCAGCCTTTGGAGGTGGTGGGCCCATCATTAGAAGACATTGCTGCAGTGTTAGAGCCTGCTTTGCAGGGGTTTGGCATTAACCCCGTTGATCAGGATTTCATTCAATTACAAGGCTTCTGTTTGGAGTCCTTACGGCTAGAGCAACCCTCCCTTGACCCGGTTGCTAGCAATCTTGCTTCTGATGATGATTTGGAATTCGTTCCCTGGGACGGCACACCGCAACATATTGAATTAATTTAAGGAAATTTCTTTTTTTGCTTTTTCTTTGAGGCTTAATAGGTTTTTGTATGCACAGATAAATACACGATTTTTTGTAATCACAGTGCTGAAGGTTTGTTGATAGTTTATGGTGTATATGCGATTTTGATTTACTGCTAGGCACTCTACTTGGGGATTAACTGATATTCCTTTCTGTGCATACATAGATATACTGAGCAATATCGACAGATCTATTACTTCGGCATAAGGTGTTGTCACGGCCCCATGTGGGGTTGTTCGAATCCTCGATTTCCCCACTACCTTTTTCTTCTCATGGCACTTACTAAATCTGATCTTGCTTCTAATCAACAGGTTGCTGTCTCTGGTTTGCAGCTTGATAGTTTTGCTTCGGATAAAATTTCTGAAGTTGCAGGTTTAAAGGATCTGAATGCCAACCTTGATGGTGAGGCCACTATTCAGGCTGCCTCCACCGCCAAGAGCACAGCTGTTTCTGCTGGCGTTACTGATAAGGTTGCCAGCCTGGCTGAAATTAGCAGAAATGCTGGTTTGACTAGTTCGGTTTCATCAGTGCCTAACGGCCCTACATCTGTTGTTCTAGCTAATGGTACATATACTGCGACAGGTCATAGCCTTTTAGTTGGAGATGCGGTTACCGTAGGAGGATCTACCTTTTATGTTGAAAGTACTCCTACAAATGACACATTTAAATTAGCTGCTTCATTAGGTGGAGCTGCTCTTACGGGTGCTGATGCCCCAGCTGCATGGTCAAATTCGGGCGCCACTTTTCAGAGAGGTGGGATTAATGACATCGATGTAGCTTCAAATTCAACCATAAATAACAGTTCTGCGTCTACTCTCTCTGCTACTGCAAGCACCACAAATGGTGCGGCTGCTTCTGTGGCTGATTTGGGTCAAGCTGCAGGTATTGAAAACCTGCTTGATCTGGATGTAGGTGGCAACCTCACGATGCAGGGCAAGAGCGCTGCTGGCATCAGCGCTTCTTCTGAAACCGTCACAGGTGAAGCAGGCGCCACCTCCACCTTGAGTGGTTCTCAAGTTGGTATTGAAACCACTGGACTTGCAGATATCAAGGCTGATGCCAGCATTCAAGGTATTGCTCAACTCACTAACACCGCTAAGGCAGCAACTTTTAATACAGGAACTACTGATACATTAGGTAGTTCTGTAGATGGTGCAGAGGCTCTAGCTTCTGCCGGCAATATCCAGGGTGCCAGCCTTGAGGATTTAACAATTGGTGGTACTGGTAATGTTATTGGTCAGGTAAGCCTTGCCAATAATGCAGAAGCCAGCAACGTTGCCGGTGCAGCCGCTGCTGCTGCCCTTCAGGGTGGAGGAGCTGCAGGAACTACCGGACTTTTTGAAGGCTTAGACCTACAAGGACCACTTAATGTAAAAAGCGATGCCACTCTTGATGGTATTTCCAATTTAACGGCTAAGGCTGTTGCCAATACAACTGCAGGTGCTGCCACTGCTGATGCTGAAGCCAACCTACTTAGGGGTGCAGACCTTACTGGCGGCACTGTTGATGTTGGTGGTACTGCCACTATTAAGGGCAATCTTAACTATGGCTTCACTGCACTAGCCGGCAATGTAGATAGTGGGAATGTTTCAGCAGATGCCCAGGCCAATAGTGGCGTTGGTTTAGCTGGAAAAGGATCTGGAAATACGAATCCTTTGGTTTCCGATGCTGCAATCGGCATTGATATTGCCTCAGATTCCACGCTTTCTGGCCTAAATATTGGTTCCTTAAAAGCTACAGCTACCAGCACTGCTGGCAATGCCACTGCCACTTCTGGTGATGGCGACAAGGCAACTGGTTCTCAGTTACCTTCCCTTGATATAGGCGGGGTTGGCACTATTACCGCTGGTGCTCAGCTTGATAGTGCTGCTGTTGCAGAAAGTGTTGGGGGAATATCAACAGCAGAAGCTGGGAAAAGTGGTGTTGTTGTTGGTTTGAATGCTGATGGGCAGTCTTCAGGCGAAACTTTTCGCACTGCCATTACTGATACTTCTGGTGCCACAGACTTTTCCTCTTCCGTTGCACCTACTGGTATAACTTCAGGGAATGATTTGCTTGACAACTTCAATATCAACGTTGCTTCCGACGCCACACTAACTGCCCAGGCGTTCAGCAACCTCGATGCCACTGCCACCAGTACTGCTGGTAAAGCTGTTGCCACTGGTGGTTTGGCTTCCAGTGTTACCGGCATCGATGCTGGTATGGATATCAAAGTTGGCGGCATTGGCACTCTCACCGCCTTGGCCCAAGGCACCACTGATGCCACCGCAACTTCAGTGTCTGACGATGCAGAAGCCCAGGGCACCCTTACTGCCATAGGTTTTAAAGAGTTGGAGATGCAAACCCTTTCCGATGCCACTTTGAAAGCTACGGCTGGTTTGGTAGGTAATGCAACCGCTACCACGACTGGTGATAACGCTGCTGCTGATCACGCCTATGCCGGTTTGGATCTCACTTCTAGAGCTGTTGATGGCCTTGCAATTGCAGCCGGTGGCATTGGCAATCTCACAGGTGCTGGTTCCGTAAACGGTTCGGTTACCGCTGATTCCGTTACTGCTAATTCCGATGCCCGTGCTGGTCTTGATGCCACTGGTATCGATAATGCCTGGTTCAAGAGCCTTTCTGATGGCAACATCAATGGTTCTGGTTTGCTTACTGCCGATATAAATTCAACTACAACTGCTGGCAATGCAATCGCTGAAGGTGATTTTGATGCAACAGGTGCTTCAAAACTTTATGTAGGCAATACTGAATTCACGGGTTCGGGAGACGACTTTAAGGGTATTGGAGGCATTGCCAATATCAAAGGTCAAGCCCAAGTTACTGCTGATATGGATGTAACCAGCGTTACTGGTTCGGCCACTGCTTATTCAGGGTTTGAGGATCCAGCTAGTTCTGATCCCGGTGTTCTCCAAGTTAATGCTAATGCTTCAACAATAAGGGGCTTGTTTGATGTTGATATAAATGGCGCCAGCGATGGCACCATCTTGGGTACTGCTAAGGGAACATTTACCACCACAGCCAGCACCACTGGTAATGATGGTTCAGATAATGCAATTGCAAAATCTGCCCAGAGCTTGTTTGGTATTAATGATTTAAACCTTAATCTAAGTGGTATGGGGCAAATAAATGCCATTGTTAATGATACAAACTTTACTGACGCCCATTCTGTTAGTGGGAATGCTACGGCGATTTCCACCATCGATGCAATCGGTTTATCTGGCGGCGACATGCATATAGCTGGTAATGCCTCGATCATGTCCACCGTTGGCGTTGATTCCCGTAGTGAATCAAGTGCTGTTGCTTAATGATCTCTAATTTGCCCTAAGTGGAGTTTTTTATGCCCGCCTTATGGCGGGCTTTTTTTTGCTTCGATCCAGGGCAGCAACACTGTCGGTGCACACCTCAGCCTGGGTGCTGCCAGCGCGATCAGTTCCAGCACCTACTCACACTCTGTGTAGACAGTGGGGTTGTCGCTGGGTTATCAAGGAAGGAAGAATTACTGGCTTTTCGCTCATTTCCCGTTTAAATAGGCGCATGTTGCCTTGATTCCTAGGCGTTTTGCGCTCCTTCTTGCTAGATGCAGCCCCTTTTGCCCACAATTCACTCTGAGGCCACCACCGCTGGCTCCTTGGATGCTATTGAGGAAATGGTGGGGGAAGCTTCTTCTGATTTTTCGTCTTTATTAGTTGGTGCAAAGTTTACCCAAGGGCTTGTAATGCGTGAATTAACGCGTGTGTTATCTGAATCAGCGGACTTATTAATGTTGCTCGGATCTGATCTAATTGATAATGCCGGCAATCAGTTAGATGATTTATTAAGCCTGGATAATGATTCTTTAATGAATGCATCGCCATTGATGGTTTAGATATTGCTTTGGGCATCTTTTCGTTTCGATTCTACTTTGTGATGATTGTGCCTTTTGTTGACGCAAATCTGCGTTTATTATTGTTATTTAATTTTTTTGAATCAATTTTGTTTGTGTATGACTGGAGTCTCCTTTTAGATCGCTGCTTCTCCAGGTATTTCAGCCTTTCTTTCTGTCTCTAGCCCCCGGGGCTGCCCGATACAAAACTGCCCTTTGGGGGGGTAAGAGGTAGGCGTTCGAATCCTGCTGCCATGTATCAATCGCCCCAGGGTTTTATTGGCAACTGATCGAAACTGAATTGGCAGCAGAAACCCAGCGTGCCGACAGCGTGATTTTGCATG
>Ga0114980_10003424_pt1 | contig 10872 bp, 10 predicted proteins | sample S_140806_EF_Meta_FD_87018 | JGI IMG/M metagenome (GOLD analysis project Ga0114980, IMG submission 87018) | Freshwater microbial communities from Lake Simoncouche, Canada to study carbon cycling - S_140806_EF_MetaG | ecosystem: Environmental > Aquatic > Freshwater > Lake | place: Lake...
TTAAGCGACAAAATCAATTGCGCCATGCTTTTGGCATCTGCGTCAGACACCTGAGGTTGTGGTGGCATGTAGTCCTCACCCCACACACCTGTGCCGCCGGCTTTGATCTTGGCAGCCAATTTACTCTCAACAGTGCTGTCGCCTTTGTATTTTTCAGCCACCTCATAAAAGTTGGGGCCGTATTTACGTTTATCAATCTGATGGCAAGCGAAGCAGTTGTTGGACTGCATCAGTTTTTTCAGTTGCTCGGTATCAGCATAGGCATGCTGAGTAAATGTCACCATGCTTGCAAAAAAAGCCAAGCTTGAGATGAAACTTGAAATGGCGATTTTTTGATTGGAGATTAATGTGTGCATTTTTGAAATTTAACCATGCGCTTTGGCGCTTTGAAAAAAACCGCGCTGCTCGAAAGCAGCGCGGCTGGGTCTCTAGATTAGATCGTCGAGATCAGTTGGCAGGCATCACACGGTAGATATTGCCACTGGCTTCATCTGCAACATACAAAGCGCCATCTGGGCCTTGAGAAATGTGACGGAAGCGACCAGCGAATGTGGGCCACAACAATTCTTCGCGAGTAGCAGACATACCATCCTTGCTGATGTCAAGAATGTCGATGCGATTGCCTGTTGGTGTGCCATGGATACCAATACCTGCGTATCCCACAGCCAAGCGGCCTTCCCATTCTTTCCACTGTTTACCCGTGATGAACACGCTGCCACACATACCTTGGGACAAACCGTTATTGTTCCAAGCTGGCTTGAGGGCATTGGGGTAAGCTTTTAAGTCGGTCATGGGCATGAATGCTGCACGCTCTTTGGGTGGCAATGCACCCATTTGATTGGGAGAGTAACCGCAGTAGCCATCTGGACATGCAGGACGACCGTTAACGTTGTCACGTGGGTCCCAGCCACCGTTGCCGCCGTTGACGACTTTGGTCACTTCATCGCTGTGCCATGGGCCGTTTTCCGAGAGGTAAACGTCACCAGTATCTGGGCGGAATGCAATACCTTGGGGATTGCGAAAGCCATAGGCAAACACACGCTTGTCAAAGCCAGCGGGTGGGTTGTTGCCAGCTGCAGCTTTGCCATCGCGGTCAACGCGCAACAACTTGCCACGCATTTCGGTTGGGCTTTGTGGGCCAGCACCATTGTGGTTGTCACCAATGGTCACGTAAATAAAACCGTCAGGACCGAAACGAACGCGACCACCATTGTGTGCGCCAGGTCCACCAAAGGGGTGGTTGGACTTCATGGGTTTGTAGCCAAAGTCGTTGATGATTTCGGTCACATCAGAAACACTGCTCAAAGAGTTAACTTTCATTCTCATCAGAATGTTGTTGTAACCGCCGTAAGTGCGGTTGCTGCCCTTGGAGCTAGAGTAAAGGTAAACGAAACCGTTTTTGGCAAATTCGGGGTCAACTGCAACACCTTGCACACCGGCTTGACCGTCACAAAACAAATCGTTTTTGGTGGAGGAGTAGCCTGAACTGCCGCCCACACCGAGCAATTTATTCACGCTGCCAGATGGCAAGCGCACAGACAATCCGCCACATTTTTCTGTGAAAAACATGGTTCCATCTTGCAAGAAAGCCATGTCCCATGGGTCCTTGGCAGATTGGAAAACTTCGGCTGTCACGTTAAGAGCTAATGCGGCTTGTGATGTCATCAGTCCTGCTGCAGCCATACCGGCGGCGATCATTCCTGATTTCATTTTTGTTGAAAATTTCATTCTTTCTCCATGTTGTGCAAAGCTAACTCTTAAAAAGACTAAGAGCGACTGAGGGTTGTTACAAACTTACGAACTCCAATTGACTTGAGTAATCAATAAAAAATTGACTGTCAAAAATTGAATTTCAAATGAATTTTGGACTTTGGGATTTGAATAGCTACTTAGTAAAACTACCTAGAGATTTAATGTTGTGAATAATTCCCTTGGGGTCATTTTTACATTTGAAAATGCTCCAGTAACCACTAGACAATAAAGTTCGGTTCAATGATGTTGTGGCGTTGCGCTAAGTGAACCAGACCAGCCAAGGTATCAACTTTGAGTTTTTCGCGGATCTTGGTTTGACGGTTGTAAACAGTCTTTTCATTTAAGTTCATTACTTTTGCGCAATAGCTGATAGTCTTGCCTAGCGCAAGCATTCGAAACAACTCTAGCTCTCGCAACGTCAGGGAATCAATTCGAACAAATTCTTCATCTGCATCTCTTGGGTTTGGCGAAGAGAGTGCGTCTGCATCTACAAATTCTTCGCCCACATAGGCGGCATGAATAGAAAGTAGTAATTTTTCGGGTGCAACATTCTTGGATACAAACGATTTCGCACCTGCTTGCAAAGCTTTTTGCCTGATGGTGTGAGAGTCGTACATAGTGCAGATCAGTACTTTTGCATTTGGGTCGCGCATCAGCAGTTTCTGCAACAAACTCAAACCGCTGACACCGGGCATGGATAAATCCAATACCGTGACATCTGGGTGATAGACCACAAAAGCCATGTATGCAGATTCAGCATCACTTGCCTCAGCTGCTACTTCAATGTTGGAATCGGATTCGAGTAAACGTTTATAGCCTGCTCGCACGACGGGGTGGTCATCAACCAATAAAACTCTGATCATTTATAAATTGGATACTTGTTTAAGAAACTCGAAATGCACCGAGATGACAAGCAGATATTTTGAATTAAGCACGTATTTAGGAATTATTCCCGATACATAAAGGGGGAGAATCTTTAAGGCTTATTTAAATAGGGGAATATCACCCTATTCCCACTCAATGGTCGCTGGGGGTTTAGAACTTACATCCAGCACAACTCGGTTGATGCCACGCACCTCGTTGATGATGCGACCCGACACTTTTTTCAACAGGGCATAAGGCAGTTCAGCCCAGTCTGCGGTCATGAAATCGCTGGTAACCACAGCTCGCAAAGCTACTACGTAGTCGTAGGTGCGTCCGTCTCCCATCACCCCCACGCTTTTCACGGGCAAGAACACCACGAACGCTTGGCTGGTGGCTTGGTACCAATTATGCGGAGCTTGGGTACCACCAAAGGCGACAGAAGATGCGTCGCCTTCAAACGGCATATTGCGTAATTCTTCGATGAAGATGGCGTCGGCACGGCGCAGCAAATCGGCGTATTCTTTTTTCACTTCACCCAAGATGCGAACACCCAAGCCAGGACCTGGGAAAGGATGTCGATACACCATGTCATGCGGCAAACCCAGTGCCACACCGAGTTCGCGAACCTCATCTTTGAACAAATCACGCAGGGGTTCAAGCAATTTCAAACCCAGTTGCTCAGGCAATCCACCCACGTTGTGGTGGCTTTTGATGGTGACAGCTTTTTTGCTTTTGGCTCCGCCACTTTCAATCACATCGGGGTAGATAGTGCCTTGCGCTAAAAAGGTGGCACCTTTGTGACCACCACTGCCTGCTTTGAGTTTGGCCGCCTCTTGTTTGAACACTGTGACAAACTCTGCACCGATGATTTTTCGTTTAGCCTCAGGTTCAGAAACACCGCAGAGCTTGCCCAAAAATAAATCGCTGGCATCGACCCGTATCACTTTGGCGTGAAGCTTGCCAGCAAACATCTCCATGACCGCGTCACCCTCATGCAGACGTAGCAAGCCATGGTCGACAAACACACAGGTGAGTTGGTCGCCAATAGCGCGGTGAATCAGGGCTGCAGCTACGGACGAATCCACACCGCCCGAGAGACCTAAGATCACTTCTTCGTCCCCCACTTGTTCGCGTATGCGTGCAACAGCTTCATCGACATAATTGCCCATCACCCAATCAGGTGAGGCTTGACAAATGTCCATTACAAAACGATTCAGTATTGCCCTGCCCTGCACCGTGTGGGTCACTTCAGGGTGGAATTGCACACCGTAAAAATGCCGTGTCTCATCGGCAAAACCTGCAATAGGGCAACTGTCTGTGCTGGCCATCAACTTAAAGCCTGATGGCAGTTCGGTGACTTTGTCGCCATGGCTCATCCACACTTTCAGCATGCCGTGGCCTTCAGGCGTGGTGAAGTCGGCAATGTCTTTGAGCAAATCGGTATGGCCACGGGCACGCACTTCGGCATAACCAAACTCACGGGTCTGCCCCGCTTCGACCTTGCCACCCAACTGCTGGGCCATGGTTTGCATGCCGTAACAAATACCTAAAACCGGTATGCCCAATTCAAATACCGCATCGGGTGCCCGGTCATCTACTTTATAGACACTGGCGTGGCTGCCAGAAAGGATCACGCCTTTGAGCTTGCCGTCTTTGGCGTATTCACGCACCCACTCGTCACTGACATCACAGGGGTGCACCTCGCAGTACACATGGGCCTCGCGTACGCGGCGAGCAATCAGCTGAGTGACCTGCGAGCCGAAATCCAATATCAAAATAGAGTCGTGGGACATGGTATTAGCCAGATGAAAGGCTTAAAAAATTTACTCTGCTCGGTAGTTAGGCGCTTCTTTGGTGATTTGCACATCATGCACATGGCTCTCACGCATTCCAGCGGTGGATATTTCAACAAACTCAGCACGATTACGCATGTCTTCGATAGTGGCGCAACCGCAATAGCCCATGGCAGCACGAACACCACCTGCCATTTGGTAGACGATGCTGACCATCGAGCCTTTGTAAGGCACCCGCCCCTCAATACCCTCGGGGACCAATTTATCGGCATTGGGGTTGCCGGTGGTTGCTTCTTGAAAATAACGGTCTGCACTGCCCTGCTGCATGGCACCAATACTCCCCATGCCTCGGTAGCTTTTGTAGCTGCGTCCTTGGTAAAGAATGACCTCGCCTGGCGCTTCTTCGGTACCCGCGAACATGCCACCCATCATCACGCAAGAAGCACCCGCGGCAATGGCCTTGGCGATATCGCCGCTGTAGCGTATGCCCCCATCCGCAATCAAAGGCACGCCAGTGCCTTGCAATGAAATAGCCACGTTATCAATGGCAGTGATTTGTGGCACACCTACACCAGCAACGATGCGTGTGGTGCAAATCGAACCTGGTCCAATACCCACCTTCACGCCATCAGCACCCGCCTCCACCAAAGCCAATGCAGCAGCACCTGTCGCAATATTGCCGCCTACCACATCAATTTGAGGGTAATTCTGCTTAACCCAGCGAACCCGCTCAATCACCCCGTGGCTGTGTCCATGCGCTGTATCGACCACGATGGCGTCCACACCTGCTTTGACCAGCGCTGCCACACGTTCCTCGGTACCAGGGCCCACACCCACCGCAGCGCCAACCCGCAAGCGTCCTGAAGCGTCCCGAGCGGCATTGGGGAAACTGGTTTGCTTGGTGATGTCTTTGACAGTGATGAGGCCTTTGAGTTCAAACGCATCATTGACCACCAACAAACGCTCTAACTTGTGCTTGTTCAGCAGGGCTTTGGCTTGCTCGGGAGTCGTACCTTCGGGGACCGTGATCAAACGCTCTCGCGGTGTCATGATTTCCTTGACCTTGACTTCATAGCGTGTTTCAAAACGCAAATCGCGTCCTGAAACAATGCCCACCACTTTGCCACCATCGCACACAGGAAACCCAGAGATACCCATCTGTTCTGACATGACCATAACTTGTCGCACCGTGTGATCGGGTGTGATGACCACGGGGTCCAGCAGTACCCCACTTTCATAACGCTTGACTTTGGCGACTTCTGACGCCTGTTGCTCAGCAGTGAGATTTTTGTGAACGATGCCCATACCGCCTTCTTGAGCAATGGCAATGGCCAAGCGTGCCTCTGTGACTGTGTCCATGGCAGCCGACACCAAGGGCAAATTCAAAGCGATATGGCGGGAAAACTGGGTTGAGAGTTGGGTGTCCTTAGGTAGGACCTGTGAATATGCGGGGACCAGCAAGACATCGTCGAAGGTCAGCGCTTTGCCAAGCAGACGCATGGTATATCTCCAAAAACGCGATCATACTGGCACTGCCATCCAGACCATAGAGCATCGGCTCTTCAGTAGCCATAAGAAATAATCAATAACCCGCCTTGGCCCCTTTGCGCTGCTTGGCAAACAGACCCGCTGCCCTGCTGCCTTGTTGAGTAAACCTAAGCCTTCGCGCCTCTTTGGGGTCGACCAGCAAAGGGCGTAGCAACTCAAGGCGGTCGCCCTGCACAAGTGGGGTATCTGTTAGCACAGCTTTACCCCAAACAGCGCTTCGCCATGGTAAAAATAATTCGGTATTCAAACCCAGTTGCTGCAGAGCTAGAGCTTTTGCATGAACCGCGGTCGAACCCGCTTCACAGTCCACAAACATACAGACCACATGGCGAGGACCCATGGAGATTACGACTTCAATTTTCATGAGGCGTAGACCACCTCTGCGCGTTTAACAAAAGAGTCGACCAAGGTGGCTGCTATACGGTCAAACACAGGGCCTACCAAAGCACCAAAGACAGAATCAAAACTGTAGGAAAGTTTCAGCTCCACTCGGCAAGCACGCTCGTCCCCTAGAGCGATGAAATTCCACTCGCCTTGCAAGTGCTTGAATGGACCGTCCACCAAATCGAGCCTCACCTGTTGGGGCATGACATGGGTATTGTGCGTGGTGAAACTTTTGTGCAGTCCGCCGAATGTCATTCCTATGCGGGCGGTCATGGAGTCTGGCGTTTCATCAATTATTTCGGTCTTGTCGCACCACGGCAGAAAACGAGGATAGCTCTTGACATCAACGACCAAATTGAACATCTCTTGTGCGCTAAACCAGATAAGGACAGACTTCTCGATGGTTTTCATAGAATGGGGGCTCTGCCAAGTTGGCGGTTGTGGCGATTGTAAAGACCTCGCCTTTCTCTTTTCACCCCCTTATGGCCACCAAAACCGACGTTTCCACCCGCATTGCCGATAATAAAAAAGCGGCCTTCAACTACTTTTTCGAAGAACGCATAGAAGCTGGAATGGTCTTGGAAGGGTGGGAAGTCAAAGCCGCGCGTGAAGGCAAGGTGCAACTCACCGACGGCTATGTGGTCATTCGCAGTGGCGAAATGTATGTCATCGGTTGCCAAATCAACCCGCTGAAAACAGCCTCGACACACGTCAACCCTGACGCCGTACGTTCGCGCAAACTGCTATTGCACAAAGAAGAAATTCGCCGCTTGATAGGCAAGGTGGAGCAAAAAGGCTATACCTTGGTACCCCTGAACTTGCATTGGAAAAATGGGCGTATCAAATGCGAAATTGCCTTGGCCAAAGGCAAAGCAGAGCATGACAAACGCGACACCATCAAAGACCGCGAAGGCAAGCGCGAAGTGGAACGTGCAATGAAGAGCCGTACCCGCTGATTAAGCGATCAGTTGAGCCTGTCCAGCCTCTATCAACAAGCGCTGATCGCAGCGCTGGCTAAGGGCCACATCGTGAGTCACTAACACCAAGGTCGTGCCCAATTCTTGATTGAGGTCAAGCATCAGCGCCATGACTTTTTCGCCAGTGGCATGGTCCAAGCTGCCTGTGGGCTCGTCAGCCAGCAGGACATCTGGCTTAACCACAAAAGCCCGTGCCAAAGCCACACGTTGCTGCTCTCCACCACTCATGACTTTAGGATAGTGGTTGAGACGCTCTGACAGGCCCACCCGAGCAAGCATCTCTTTGGCTACAGGTTTGGGGTTGGGGTGACCCGACAGCTCAAGCGGCAACATGACGTTTTCGAGCGCTGTCAGGGGTGCCAACAGTTGAAAACTTTGAAAGACAAAACCAATGTGCTTGGCGCGTAATGCAGCCCGTTGGTCTTCATTCAACAGAAAAAGATCTTGGCCCGCAATATGCACCGTTCCTTGGGTAGGGGTATCTAATCCTGCCATGATGGCCAGCAAAGTACTTTTGCCAGAGCCAGAAGCACCCACAATAGCCAAGGTTTGTCGGGCGTTTAACGAAAAATCAATATCGCGGAGAATGTCTAGGGTGCCGGTGGCATCTGTGACAGATTTGTAGACATGAGAGACGGCAATCAGGCTGGAGGACATACGCGGTGGCATTGTGGAGACGACGTTACTTTAACTTGCTAGCCTTGGGCTTGTTAACGCAAGGTGTATTTGCCCCTTTGGCATTAGCGAAAGAACGCAAATTGTTAGTTGTTGGCGATTCACTCAGCGCTGAATACGGCTTACCTCGGGGCAGCGGTTGGGTCGCTTTGCTGTCGCAACAACTGCTTCAAGAAAAGTCAACTTGGCAAGTGGTCAATGCCAGCATCAGTGGTGAAACCACTTCAGGCGGTCGCTCCCGCTTATCGGCGCTTTTACAACAACACCAACCTGGCATTGTCATCATTGAGTTAGGTGGCAATGATGCACTGCGTGGTTTTTCAATGAAGATGACCGAGAACAATCTGCAAGAGATGATCAAAGCATGTCAAGCTATTAAAGCCAAAGTGCTGTTGGTGGGTATGCAAGTTCCGCCTAACTATGGGGCAGACTACGCAGCACAGTTTTCACAAGTCTTTGTCCGTTTGAGCAAGGCCCACAAAACAGCCGTGGTTCCTTTTTTGCTGAAAGGCATTGCTGACGTACCCAATGCCGCTGATTGGTTTCAAGCGGATCGTATTCACCCCAACGCAGCCGCACACCCAAAAATGCTCGCCAATGTTTGGCCAGTGTTGAAGAAATTGCTCTGATGCCTGTTGAACTTGTTAGCGCACAAGAGGCCATGGCCTTGATGACGCAAAGAGATCGCTTGAGTTGCATCATTGATGCGCGAAGCGAAGATGAGTTCGCCCTAGACCATTTACCCATGGCGCTCAATTGGCCTTCTCTGACCAATGAAGAACGCATCAAGGTAGGCACACTTTACAAACAAGTAGGCGCTTTCGAAGCCAACAAACTTGGTGCATCTTTGGTCGCTGCCAATATCGCAAAACATATTGAAACCTATGTCATGGACTTGCCTAAAACATGGCGTCCATTGGTTTACTGTTGGCGCGGAGGAAAGCGTAGCGGCTCTTTGGCCTTGGTGCTTGGACAAATTGGCTTCAAAGTCAATGTCATTGAAGGCGGTTACAAAGCCTTTCGTGCGGCAGTTGTTCAGCACACCAGTCAATTGGCACTGAGCCTTCAATTTAAAGTCATCACTGGTCCCACCGGATCAGGCAAAACTCGTCTGCTGCATGCCTTAGCTGCACAAGGTGCACAAGTTTTAGACCTTGAGGCGCTGGCAGTGCATCGCAGTTCGGTCTTGGGCCGCGTTCCTGGGCAGTCACAGCCCAGTCAAAAACAATTTGACATGCGTGTTTGGAATACGCTTCGTCGGTTTGACCCAGCCCAAGTGGTCTATGTGGAGGCAGAGAGCAAAAAAGTTGGCAATGTCAGTGTGCCTGAAACCCTGATGGAGACGATGCGAGCCAGCGACTGCATCGACTTGACATTGCCATTGCAAGAAAGAGTAGAACTGCTGATGGAGGACTATGCATTTTTTGCACAAGACCCTGAGCAGTTTTGCAACAGACTAACAACCCTGACGGAAGTACGTGGCAAAGTGGTTATTGATCAATGGCAGCTACTTGTTCGCTCTGGCCAGATTCACCAAGTGGTACAAGAATTGTTGGCACAACACTATGACCCCACCTATGCGCGGTCCGTAGAGCGCAATTTTCGCTGCTGGCCTGATGCCCTCAAGGCAGACTTGAAAGACCATCATCTAGCATCATTGCAAGCATTGGCGAAACAGTTGATCACGCAGGCAAATCAAATCCCCGCTTGAGCAAACGCCTGCGACAAATCGTCAATCAAGTCCTCGGCAGCCTCCAAACCGACGGATAAACGGACAAAGCCGCCTTGTAGCAAAGCTTCGCCAGACAAGAGGCGCAGCTCACGCAAATGGTAAGGAACCACCAAGCTCATGGGGCCGCCCCAGCTAAAGCCCAATTTAAATAGCCGCAGTGAATCACAAAAGGTATCGAGTTGCGCTTGACTGATGGCCGGATCCAAACGCAAGCTCAGCAAAGCTGCTGCAAGACCAGTTGCGTGAACTGACCCTTGTGCGGGTTGATCGCCAGCACACAGACGCCGCCAGTGCGCATGGCCAGGTGAAGACACCACGGCGGGATGCAGTACCTGCAAAAATGTAGGCTGCCGCAAGCACCACGCGGCCAACGCCCTGGCCGTTGTATCTTGTTGCCTGTAACGCAATTCCATGCTGGGCAAAGAACGCAAAACCAGTTCGGCGTCGTTGGCCCCAACACCCAAGCCCATGCGCATATGGCTGAGTTTGAGCAGCTTGGCCAAATGGTCATCACAGGTGGTGACACTGCCCATCAGCACATCGCCACCGCCACTGGGAAATTTGGTCAAGGCGTGAACACTGATGTCTACGCCTAATGACATTACCCCTTGTTCAGGCTCAAGATCAAAGGGGGCAAATGCCAAACCCGCACCCCAAGTGTTGTCAAGCGCGGTCAATACGCCCTTGCTTCGCGCCAATCTAACCATCTCAACAACATCGGGAAACTCCAAAGTCACAGACCCAGCAGCTTCAATCCAAAGCAAACGGGTTTGCGACGTGATGCGCGAAGACAAATCGGCAAGATCCATCGGGTCATAAAGTTGATAGGTAATGCCCCATTGCTTCAACTCACCTTCAGCGAAAGTTTTGTGTGGACCATAGACGTTATCTGGCAATAAAATTTCATCCCCATGCTTGAGCAAGGCCATATTTGCCAAGGCGATTGCAGCAAGACCACTGGGCACCAATACGGCATGCTGAGCACCTTCTAGGTGGCAAATACGCTCTTCTAGGGTAAAAGTTGTGGGTGTTCCATGAAGGCCATAGGTATAGCCTTTTTTATCAAGCCATGTGCGCTCACGCATAGCCTTCACATTGGGAAAAATAACCGTAGAGGCTTTGTGTACTGCAATTTGAGGCGCAGTAA
>Ga0114980_10003425_pt1 | contig 10864 bp, 8 predicted proteins | sample S_140806_EF_Meta_FD_87018 | JGI IMG/M metagenome (GOLD analysis project Ga0114980, IMG submission 87018) | Freshwater microbial communities from Lake Simoncouche, Canada to study carbon cycling - S_140806_EF_MetaG | ecosystem: Environmental > Aquatic > Freshwater > Lake | place: Lake...
CAGAAGCTCGTCGGCGTGGAGGGCGCGGAGCCGATCCGCGAGATCATGCTTTAGCGGTCGCCGCTCGCGGCGGCGACCTTTGGCGATACGGTCGGGTTTGGATCGAAGGCTCACGCAACCCGTGCCGCGGGCTTTCGCCTGACGGGCATTCGCGTTCGACGTGGGCTTCAACCCGAACAACCGCGTGTCGCTGTATTCTGCGCGTCCCATGTCTTCCGCGCACATGCATGCTCCGAACTTCGATCTCGACGGCAGGGTCGCACTCGTCACCGGTTCCTCGAAGGGCCTCGGCAAGGCGATGGCCTTCGCGCTCGGCGCCGCCGGCGCCAAGGTCGCCTTCAACTACGCCAACGGCAAGGAGTGGGCGGAGAAGACCTTCGCCGAGTACACCGCCGCGGGCTTCAAGGGCGGGCTCTTCCGCGCGAACGTGATCGACGAGGCCGAAGTCAACCGCATGGTCGCCGAGATCACCGCGCAGCTCGGGCCGGTCGACATCCTGATTCCCAACGCGACTCCCGCGCAGCCGCTCAAGCCGATCGAGCAGTACGACTGGGCGTTCTACCAGTCGATGATCGACTTCTTCATCAAGAGCCCGTACCTGCTCACGCGCGCCACGCTGCCGCACATGAAGAAGCAGAAGTGGGGCCGCATCATCAACATCACCAGCGAGGTGTTCAACCGCGGCGTCGCGCCGTTCTCGGCGTACGTCGCCGCGAAGGGCGGACAGATCGGCTGGTCGCGCTCGATGGCCAACGAGCTCGCGCCGTTCGGCATCACCGTGAACATGATCGCGCCGGGCTGGATCCCGGTCGAGCGCCACGAGAACGACTCCGAGCACGACAAGGAGTCGTACCGCCGGCTGATCCCGATGGGTCGCTGGGGCATCCCGCAGGACCTCGCGGGCACCGTCGTGTATCTCGCGAGCGATGCATCGAACTTTGTCACCGGTCAGGACATCCATGTGAACGGCGGCATGACGGTCGGCTGACCGCGCGCCTCTCGAACGATTGAGGAAACACCCATGAAGAAGCTCATTTCTCTCGTCGCCCTCGCGTCCCTCGGTCTTGGCCTCGTGGCCGCGTCGCCCGCCGCTGATCTCGTCGCCGCGCAGAAGGCGCGCATCGCCGCGTTCAAGGCTGCGCCGAAGAAGCGCCCGCATGTCGCGTTCGTCTCGAACGGCGTCGCCGACTTCTGGACCATCGCCAAGGCCGGCGCGATCGCCGCGGGCAAGGACAAGTCGATCGACTGCGACGTGACCGTCGAGTTCCCCGGTGGCGGCCTGAGCGACCAGAAGCGCATGCTCGAGGACCTCGTGATCAAGGGCATCGACGGCATCTCCGTCAGCCCGATCGATCCGACCAACCAGACCGACGTGCTCAACCTCGTCGCCGAGAAGAGCCTGCTCATCACCAACGACAGCGATGCGCCCAAGGCCCCGCGCCTCTGCTACATCGGCATGGACAACTACGACGCCGGCCTGATGTGCGGCAAGCTCGCGCGCGAAGGCTGCAAGGGCGGCAAGGTCGCGATCTTCATCGGCCGCCTCGAGCAGGACAACGCCAAGCGCCGCCGCCAGGGCTTTATCGACGGCCTGCTCGGCCGCACGCCCGACGCGACGCGCTACGACGAGCCGTCGAAGGTCCTCACCGAGGCCGGCTACACGATCGTCGGCACGTGGACCGATTCGTTCGACCGCGCCAAGGCGAAGGCGAACATCGAGGACGTGATGATCAAGAACCCCGACCTCGCGCTGATGACGGGCCTGTTTGAGTACAACTCGACGCTCGCCGTCGAGGTCATCAAGCAGCAGGGCAAGCAGGGCAAGGTCCAGCTCGCCGCGTTCGACGAGGGCGCCGATGTCATCGCCGCGATCAAGGAAGGCTTCGTGCTCGGCACGGTCGTCCAGGATCCGTACGGCTACGGCTTCGAGAGCGTGAAGGTGCTCAACGCGTTCTGCAAGGGCGACATGTCGATGGTGCCCGCGAACGGCATGATCAGCATCCCCGCGCGCGTGATCAAGAAGGACAACGCCGAGGCGTTCTGGAAGGACCTCAAGGCGAAGATCAAGGCCGGCAAGGACGCGAAGTAACCACGCGGTCCGCCGCGCCGTTCTTGTCGCATGCCGCCTGAACAACCAGTCTTCCTGCGCGTCCGCGGAGTCGGGCGTCGATACGCGGGCGTCACGGCGCTCGCCGACATCGATGTCGACGTGCGTGGCGGCGAGGTGCTGGCGATCGTCGGCGAGAACGGCGCGGGCAAGTCGACGCTGCTCAAGATCCTGTCGGGCGTCGTGCAGCCGAGCGATGGCGACCTGCAGGTCGCCGATGAGTCGGGCAATCTGCAATCGGTCGTGCTCGACGGCGTGCGCGATGCCACCAAGGCGGGCATCGCGCTTGTCCATCAGGAGCTGAATCTCGCGGAAAACCTCGATGTCGCGGGCTCGATCTACCTCGGGCGCGAGCCGTCGCGCCTCGGGCTCCTCGACCTTGCGGCGATGCGGCGCGATGCGCGCAAATGGCTCGCGCGCGTCGGGCTCGACATCGATCCAGGCACGCTGTGCGGAACGCTGCCGATCGCGCAGCGGCAGCTCGTCGAGATCGCCAAGGCGCTCTCGTGCGAGGCGCGCATCCTGATCCTCGACGAGCCGACCTCGAGCCTGTCGGCGCGCGAGGCCGATCGCTTGCTCGAGATCATGGCCGAGCTGCGCGCGCGCGGCGTGGCGGTCGTGTTCGTGTCGCATCATCTCGACGAGGTCATGCGCATCGCCGACCGCGTGGTCGTGCTGCGCGACGGACACAAGACCGGCGAACTCGCGCGCGGCGCGTACGACCGCGCGACCGTCGAGCGATTGATGGTCGGCCGCGACCTCGCACGCGTCGAGCGGCGCGCGAGCCGCGCGGAGTCGCGCGTGCGGCTCAAGGTCGAAGGCCTGCTCAGCGCGCATCGCAAGAAGGCGCCCGTGTCGTTCGAAGTGCGCGCGGGTGAGATCGTCGGGCTCGCTGGCCTCGTCGGTGCGGGCCGCACCGAGGTGCTCGAGGCGATCGCAGGCGTGACGAACGCGGGCGCTCGCGACGGCGGCCGCGTGATGCTCGACGGCGCGGAGCTCGTCGGCGCGAGCTTCGAGCGCGTGCGCCGCGGCGTGGCGATCGTGCCCGAGGACCGCGCGCGCAACGGGCTCTTTCTCGAGGATCCCGTGTCGATGAACATGTCGCTCGCGTGGCTCGACCGCAGCAGCCGCGCGCGCCTGGTCGACGGCCGCGGCGAGCGCTCGCTCGTGGGCAGCATGATCGCGCGCATGCAGCTGCGCCCCGCGCAGCCCGCGCGGCGCGTGCAGACGCTTTCGGGCGGAAACCAGCAGAAGGCCGTCATCGGGCGCTGGCTCGCGGTCGACCCTGCCGTGCTGCTCCTCGACGAGCCGACGCGCGGCGTCGATGTCGGCGCGCGCGCGGAGATCCACGCCGAGGTCCGCCGGCTGGCGGACGCCGGCAGCGCGGTCGTGTTCGCGTCGAGCGAGCTCGAGGAGGTCCTGCTCCTCGCCGACCGGATCATCGTGATGCACGAAGGCGCGATCGCCGGCGAACTCGCCGCGCACGAAGCCAGCGAAGTCGCCATCATGCACCTCGCGACAGGCGGAACCCACGCATCATGAAGAAAGCACTCGGCATCATCGGGATCTTCACGGCGATCTTCATCGTCGCGTCGGTGTTCGGCGAGAACTTCCTCACCGGCATCAACCTGATGCAGCTCACGCAGCGCGCGTCGCTCTATTCGATCCTCGCGCTCGGCGCGAGCCTGGTGATCGTGACCGGCGGCATCGACCTCTCGATCGGCTCGGTCGTGTGCCTCTCGGGCATCATGACGCCGTGGCTGCTCGTGGAGAAGGAATGGACGCCGATGCAGGTGATCCCGACCGTGCTCGCGGTGTCGGCGTTCATCGGTCTCTGCCACGGACTGCTCATCACCAAGCTGCGGCTGCAGCCGTTTCTCGTCACGCTGTGCGGACTGCTGCTCTACCGCGGCCTCGCGCGCTGGCTGACGGGCGACCAGTCGCAGGGTTTCCAAGGCGAGTTCGAAGGCGTGCGCTCGATCGCGCTCGCGAAGTTCGCGATCCCCGGCATCGAGAACTACCGCATTCCGTCGACGGTCATCCCCGCGATCGTGCTTGCGGTGGCGATCGGGCTGTTTCTCTCGCGCACGGTGTGGGGGCGCTGGCTCCTCGCGACCGGCCGCAACGAGAGCGCCGCGCGCTACTCGGGCGTGCCGACGGCGCGGCTGGTCACGCTGTCGTATGTCGCGTGCAGCCTGCTCGCGGGCTTTGGCGGCATGCTGTTCATCTTCGACATCGGCAGCGCGCAGCCGTCGGACTTTGGCAACTTCTACGAGCTGTACGCGATCGCCGCGGCCGTGCTCGGCGGATGCAGCCTGCGCGGCGGCGAGGCGAGCGTGATCGGCGTGCTCTTTGGCGCGGCCACGCTGCAGGTGCTGCGCAACACGATCACGCTGGTCGGACTCTCGTCGCAACTCGAGTTCGCCGTCATCGGAACCGTCCTCCTCGTCGGCGTCGCGGCCGATGAGCTCATTCGTCGCTTCAGCGCGCGCCGGCTTGAACGGCTCGGCGCGCGCACCTGATTGATCGATCGTCCCGTCCCAACTCTGAAGGAGACCACATGGCCCTCTCGACCACGCTCGCATTGACTGCTCCCGTCGCCATTGCGCTGTTTGCCGCTTCGTTTGCGGCGTCGCCTGTTCCGCCGAGCCAGGCCGTCGCCCGCGGCGACCAGAAGGCATCGGCCGGCAGCGTGACCAGCAAGGCGTGGGGCGAGGTCGACGGCAAGCCCGTGCATCTCTGGACGCTCAAGAACGGCAAGGGCCTCGAGGCCGAGATCACCGACTACGGCACGATCGTCGTGTCGCTCAAGGTGCCGGACCGCAAGGGCGAGTTCACCGACATCGTGCTCGGTCGTCCGAGCGCCGCCGACTATGTCGCGCGCACGCAGTACTTCGGCTGCACCGCGGGTCGCTGCGCCAACCGCATCGCGGGCGGCAAGTTCTCGATCGACGGCAAGGAGTACACGCTCGCGACCAACAACGGCCCCAACCACCTGCACGGCGGCGTGAAGGGCTTCGACAAGGTCGTCTGGAACGGCGAGTCGAAGATGACCGACAACGGCCCGCAGGTCGCGTTCACCTACCGCTCGAAGGACGGCGAAGAGGGCTACCCCGGCAACGTGGACGTGAAGGTCGTCTACACGCTCACGCAGATGAACGAGCTCGTCGTCAACATGACGGCGACCACCGACAAGGCCACGGTGGTCAACCTCGCGCACCACACCTACTGGAACCTCGCGGGCCAGGGCTCGGGTGACATCCTCGGCCACGTGCTGATGATCCCCGCCAAGAACTACACGCCGGTCGACGGCACGCTGATCACGACGGGCGAGATCAAGCCGGTCGCGGGCACGGCGCTCGACTTCACGACCGCGAAGCCGATCGGCCAGGACTTTGCCAAGATGGCGTCGACGGGCAAGGACGATCCAGGCGGCTACGACCACAACTTCGTGCTTGATCAGGCTCCGAAGGGCCAGGGCGGGATGTGGCTCTCGGCGGTCGTCGTCGAGCCGAAGTCGGGCCGCTCGATGGAGGTCTGGTCGAACCAGCCGGGCATCCAGTTCTACACGGGCAACTTCCTCGACGGCATCCCGGGCAAGGGCGGCACGGTCTACAACAAGAACGGCGCGCTGTGCCTCGAGACGCAGGCGTTCCCTGATTCGGCCAACAAGCAGGGCAAGGCCGGTTGGCCGAACGTCGTGCTTCAGCCGGGGCAGACCTACACGCACAACATGGTGCATCGGTTTAGCGCGAAGTGAGCGTGGTGAGCGGTTGACTTCCGCGTCCGGTGTTCCGCGGGCTTCCGCCCGCGGGCATTCATGCAAGCGCCATGCTCGCGGTCGTGAGCCTTCGACGACCGTGAATGCCCGTCAGGCGAAGCCTGGGTGCCCGTCAGGCGAAGCCTGCGGCACGGGTTGCGTGAGCCGTCGATGACTCGACTCCCGCGTCCACGCTGATGAAAAAGAAGCGCGCGCGGTCGTCATGTGACAACCGCGCGCGCTTTTGAATCGAGATGGATCGCCGGTTCTTCGGGGGGCGATGCGGGAAACCATCGCAGCGGCGCTCGGACCACGTTTAGGCGGAGCGGCTGCAGTTCAGTTGTGGTGACCTATCAGCTCAGCGGCGACGACGGCTCGCGAGACCCGCGAGACCGACGAGCGCCATGGCGCCCGGTCCGGGGACCGTCGAGAAGAAGCCAACGTTGTAGTTCGCAAGCGCGTTCACCGGGCCAGTGGCCGAGGCGTTCGCCGCGAGATCGATGCGGTAGTTGTGGCCGCTAGTGACGGTGAACGAACCAGAGCCGATCGACGGGCCGGTGAAGGCAAGCACGGTCGAGTTCGTCGAAAGGTCGATGACCGCGAGCGCGATCGAGCTGGTGTTGTTCGAACCCTGCGCCTGCGCGGCGAGGTTGGCGATCCAACGGATCGATTCGGTGCCGCTGGCGCTGAAGAACACCTGCGCGCCACTACGGGCGGCAATGTTCGCAGTGGCGCTCGCGTCGAGCTGCGCGGCACCGACGAAGGTCATCGCGGCGAACGAAAGGTTGGAACCTTGCGTGGCGAGGCCCGCGTAGGAGCTGGTCTGCGTGGACGCCGAGCCGTACCACGAGCCCTGGGCCGTGGTGGACTGGCTGTCGACGACAGCGTTGTTGACGGAGACATCCACCACACGGTTGGAGGACGTATAGACAAACCCGGCGTCTGCGGACTGATAGCCACAGAGCGCCACAGCCGCCAAAGCGGCCATGCGAATAGAAGAACCCATTTTTCCAACTCCCTAAGTTTGAAGACGAGTTCCCGCTCGTCTCAACCCTCAATCGGTGGGCTGACAGCCCACTCCCTAGACCCGAACACTACCACCAGTTTCCGAGGCTCCAAACGGCTCCGCGGTTTTTTCACTCATTGTCATTTGCAGGCACACGCTGACGAATTGATCTCGCCCGGAACGGACGCTCCTATCGGACTGACTTCTCGCATGGAGGCTGGTGGCGCCCTCGCAGCGTGCGTCGACGATCGGCGGTGCCGCGGCAGCTGGCTTAAAAACGACGCAGGCCGCTGGTAACTATCCCAGTGGGACCATTACCAGCGGCCTGACGCGTCTTGGAGCACCAGAGGTGCGAGTGCTCACTGCTGTAGAGCTGGGGACCAAGGCGTAAATACATCGCTTGAAGAAACTTCCGCCAGTTTGTTGAGCGGTGTTCCGGCGCGGAGCGCGGAAAAAGACACAGGCCGCTGGTAGGAAGCCCGTTCGGGGATCACTACCAGCGGCCTAGCGCGTCTTGGAGCACCAGAGGTGCGAGTGCTCGCTCCTCTAGAGCAGGCGGCGGCGACGTAAATACATCGCGCGAACAAACTTCGCGAGATTCTTCGAGCACGGGTTTGGGCTCAGCTGGCGGGCTTGGAAACGGGGTTCGCGAGGTGCAGCGGCGCCGAGGCGCCGACAAACGATCCCGGCACAGGTCCGAGATGCAGGAGCCGCAGCGCGACATTCGCGGCGTCGGCGTTGCGGATCGGTTGGACCGCCTCGTCGGGCCCCACTGTCTGATCGCGGGCGGGATGCGCGCGCTCGGGGTTGATGGCAACGAGGTCGACGCTCGCGCTGTCGGCGCCGAGCCAAACTAGGAACGGGACTCGGAAGTTGAGCGGGCAGGTGTTGTCGGTGTGCGTCTTGCGCGGCACGCCGCCGCCGTGGTCGGCGGTCAGGACGATCGCGGTCTTTCCGCGCAGGTGCTCGTCGGCGTCGATCGCGTCGAGGATGAGCTGGAGCCCACGGTCGACCTCCTTCACGGCCTCGAAGTACTTCGAGTCGGGGGCGACGATCCAGTCGAAGCTGTGGCCGGCCACGTCGGGCGCGGCAAAGTGGACGAAGTCCAGCGTGCGCTTCTTGGACCGCCGCAGGCGATCGGTCACCGCGCCAGCGAGGGCTTCGGTGTTGTCCTCGTAGAGAAAGGCGTCGATCTTGGCCGGGCTGTAGTCGGGCGGAACGGTGTCCGGGGCGCCGCCAGTCCACGAGTAGCTCTGGACGAACAGCCAGAACTTGGTCTTGCCGGCCGCCACGCAGGTAGAGAGCCCTTCGTCGTGCGCGACGTCGAACATGCTCGCGACGTACGCGCCCTTGACCGCGTGCACCGTGCCGCCCTCCTTTGGGCCCGGCGGCTCGTCGTTGATGGTCCAGCCGTGGCCGCGTTCGCCCTTCACCAGGCGCCCGGTGACCATCGAGACGTGGTTCGGGAGCGTGACCGTGATATCCGGGTCGTTGCGCGCGTCGAGCGTGTGCGGACCGCGCTCGAGCCGCGCGAACGCAGGCAGTTTCGCGAGGAACTCGCCGTCGATCGCGTCGGGGCGGAGGCCGTCGACGCTGATCACGAGCACATGCTCGAACTGTTGGGGCTGCTGTGCCGGCGGGGCGGAGCGTGCGGCAAGCGCCATCGCGGCGACGAGCGTCGTCATGAACATGCTCGAAGCGTACCGCTCGGAACTGTCACACGCGCGCCGCGCAGCGACGATGAACGAGATCTGCACCCAGCGCGCGGATCTCGTCGGTGCTGCGCACGCCTGCGAGCGCCATCGCGAGATCGAACTCGCCGCGCAGGATCTCGAGCACGCGCGCGACGCCCGCTTCGCCGCCGGCGGCGAGGCCCCAGAGAATCGGTCGGCCGACCGCGACCGCGTCGGCGCCCAGCGCGATCGCGCGCAGGATGTCGATCCCGCGCCGCACGCCGCCGTCGACCACGACGGGTCCGCGGCCACGCGCCGCCGCGCAGCACGCGGCGAGCACATCCGCGGTCGCGGGCGCGCCGTCGAGCTGCCGTCCGCCGTGGTTCGAGATCCACACGCCCTTCGCGCCCGAGTCGAACGCCGCGCGCACATCGTCGGGGCGGCAGAGGCCCTTCACGAGGATCGGCCGCGGGGTCCACGAGGCGAGCAGCTCGACGTCCTTCCAGGTGAGCGTCGCGTCGATCGTCCATGAGAGCGCGCCGCCGATGCCGACGCCCGTGTGGCCGGTCGGGCCGCCGGGACGCTCGAGGTTGACGATGCGCAGGCCATCGGGCACGCGGAAGCCGTTGCGCATGTCGCGCTCGCGGATGCCCCACACCGGCGTGTCGGCGGTGACGGCGAACGCCTCGACGCCCGCCGCCGTCGCGCGTTCGACCAGCGACTTGGTAAAGCCGCGGTCCTGCGAGATGTAGACCTGCATCCACATCGGCGCGGTGGTCGCGGCGCGGACTTCCTCGAGCGCGGTCGTCGACAGGCTCGAGAGGCACATCGGAAGCGCCGCCGCCGAGCACGCGCGCGCGGTCGCGCACTCGCCGTCGGGGTGCGCCATCTTCTGCATTGCGGTCGGCGCGGCGAGGAGCGGGGCGGGAACCGTGCGGCCAAACAGCGTCGTGGCGCCGTTGCGGCGGGAGACATCGACCATGCCGCGGTAGTGGATCTCGAGCTCGCGCCAGGCGGCCTCGTTGCGCGCCAGCGTCGTCTCGTCCCAGGCGCCCGAGCGGTAGTAGTCCCACGCGACGCGGTCGAGCTTGCTTTCGGCGAGCGCCGTGAGATCGGCGATCGACACGGCGGTGGAGACTGGCAGGGGCGCGGACATGCGGCGAAGGCTACCGCAGGTGGTGGGGCGTGGGGGGCGAGCGTGCGATGCGGCAACTTCCCCGAGTGCTCGATCTCGTGCGGCGATGCGCACGCCGTAGACTCGCGCCATGCAGCCGGATCTCATCGCGCTCGGACTCGCGCTTGGCGTCGGCCTTCTCGTGGGTTTCGAGCGCGAGCGACACGCGGATACGGTCGCGGGCGTGCGGACCTTCGGGCTCGCGGGACTGACGGGCGGTCTCTCGGCGCTCCTCACGCCGGCTGGCGCGACGCCGTGGACGCTGCTGGCGATGGCGTCGGTCGCGGGAATCGCGGGTGTCGCGGGCGGCGTGGTGGTCGCGCGGCGGCCGATGCGGTTGGGCGAGGAGCAGGGGCGCGAGCAGAACCGCGAGCAAGGCCGCGAGCCGTTTCGCGATCTCGGCCTGACGACGGCGTTCGCGCTGATCGCGACCACGCTGCTCGGCGGGTACGCGGTGCTCGGCGATCGATCGATCGCTGTCGCGGCGGCGGGCGTGCTGTTCCTGCTGCTCTATATCCGCGACCCGCTGCACGCGATGATCCGCCGGCTCGGCCAGGAAGACGTGCGCGCGATCGCGACTTTCGTGCTGATCACGCTGGTGATCCTGCCCGTGCTGCCCGATCGCGCGCTGGGTCCGCTCGATGCGGTCAATCCGCGCGGCGCATGGATGCTGGTGGTGCTGGTCGTGGCAATCAGCCTCGCGGGCTACCTCGCGCAGACGATGCTCGGCACGCGCGCGGGCACGCTCACGACGGGATTGTTCGGCGGCATGGTGTCGAGCACGGCGGCGACCGTCGGCGCCGCGCGGCGTTCGCGCGACGACGGCGAGATGCTGCTCGCGGCCGCGGTGATGCTGCTCTCGTGCGGCATGTTGCCGCTGCGGCTGATCGTGCTCGTGTGGGCGGCGGCGCCCGCGGTGGTCGCGGTGCTGTGGCCGAGCCTGGCGGCGATCGCGGTCGTGACGATGATCGGCGGACTGCGCAGCCTCAAGCGCGCGAACGGCCGCGCGCTCGGGGCGCGCGTGCTTCCGAAGCCGAAGAATCCCACGCAGCTTGGCTCGGCGATCGCGTTCGCGGGCGTGTTCGTGGTCGTGCGCATCGCGACGAAGGCGACGCTGGAATACGCGGGAACCGGGGCGTTTCTC